>Ga0315312_1000095_pt1 | contig 154001 bp, 155 predicted proteins | sample TDP7_MG_FD_203629 | JGI IMG/M metagenome (GOLD analysis project Ga0315312, IMG submission 203629) | Freshwater sediment microbial communities from Lake Towuti, South Sulawesi, Indonesia - TDP7 | ecosystem: Environmental > Aquatic > Freshwater > Lake > Sediment | place: Indonesia: South...
GAAACTGGAACAATAAGAATGAGCCTATGGAATGAGCAGGTCAGCATGGTTTCTAAGGACGACGTAATTGAGATCGAAAACGGCGAAGCAGCTAATTACAGAGGCGAACTACAGCTAAGAATCGGGAGAACTGGAAGCCTAAGCGTTATCAAAAGAACCTAGCTCGAAAAGAGACGCCTAAGCCCACATCATGCGATAACCATTTGCTATGCACAGTTATAAGTAAATCACTGAATGTGGTGCGTTACGCGCGTCAGTAGGTATCAGAAAATGTTCCGGGAACGTATGTATGCAAGGATGATTGTTAGGGCTTTTCTGTACTTTGGGATCACTATTTTTCTAATCTTTTTAACCTCCTAGTCGCACTACGGTTCTTTATCTTCTTTTAGCTAGCTATTAAGTAGTGACTGCGTCATTTCGAGCTGCGTGCGCTTTAGATTCTGATAAGAAAAACTAAGTCTCTAACGTAAACTTTTCTTTCCTTCGTGTGGTGACGCCTAGATGACAAAGCTGGTCTTTCATGGTCAGTGACCTTCACTACTTTGTTAAAGTGTCTTTGAGGACATTTCACCGCTATAACCTTCTTGTCTTCGCTGATCCACACTATCTTGGCTTTATGGCCCTCAGGGCATCTGTAGAAATCTCCTACGCTTGGCACCGTTCTCGTCATCCTTCTTCCATGATTTACTAATGTGGAGAGTGACTTCTTCCCCATTTAACTAAGTTAACCATCTAAAAGATACGGAATGGATAGTCTTAAAGAGGTGTCTTGTTATTGTGTCAAGGTTATTTCGATCGTTGATATGTTCCTGCTTTTACTTTCGCCTTCTCTTGGCGGCATCTCTTCCGTTCCTATGCTGATTTTGCTCACATTCAGTTCTTTCATGAACTTATGCCTGGCTATTTCGGCTGCGTCAACGGCGGTGTTTATTGCCTGTCCCCTCGCTTTCAAAGTGATTTCCTTAACGTTTGGTTCAGCGAAACTCGTAATGACCGCTAAGACATAACTCATCGGCGGTTTACTCCCAACGAATATGATTTTTGGCTCACTAGACACGACTCTGACTTCCCAACCAGTCACTTTGATAATACAGCAGACGGCTCCGCTTTTAAGTCTTCGCCAGCTGCTCTTCGCATTCGGTTGATGCATCAGATTGCTCTGGTTCTTTTCTTGGGGTGGCAGATTATTCCTTTAGCTCGTTCTTCAGTTGCTCGGTCTTCTCGGATAGGAACTCAACAATCTTCTTGTTGTCAAAGTGCGCTAGAGGTTTACCGCATTTGGGGCATCGAAAAACGTGTTCTATTGCTTCTTCAAAGGGAAGGCGTCTACAACCAAGCGTGTAACAACTGTAAAAGGTGTGGTTCTTTTCGTAGTCCAGTCTTATCTCAAGCTTTTCAAGAACGTGTTTCTTTTGGTTTGTCAAGAAGCCATCGATCTGGTCTGGCTGGAGCTTCCAACGAAAAATGAACCATCCTGTGTTTTTATCTCGGGTTCTCTGCAGGGCTACGAGGGAATGATCATAAAGCTTGTATAGGATCTTGCGAACCGTGTTCAGTTTGACGCCGCTTTTAGCTGTAATTTCCATGTCTGCAGTTTCGTCTACATGGCTGAGTACCTCAACTATTTTGACGGCCTCTTCACCACCCAGAACTCTTGCCACTTTCATTACAGTATCATGGTTCACAAGGTTTTGTTGCCAGCTCCTCCAACCTGTCTTTACCAGTTTCACCCGGATTTTGGGTGCTTCGGCCACCCATTCTAGGAGTGTCCAGAAACGTCTTTCGCCTTTCAGCTTTTCCGGCGGTACGCCTGCTTCCACACACCATCTCATATAGCCTTTCTCAACCCTCTTTTGGAGTTCGCCTGTGCTTTCCACTTCTGCCACACTGAATCCTCTATCCTTCAAGTATCTATGTAAGCCAGATAGAATGTGTCCAGAAAGAGCATGTGCCACTTTGAAATGCGTTTCCCCATCAGCCTGCATCACATCAACGATCTCTTCAGCGATTTTGACAGCGTCATCCAGATACCGTTTATTCTCGAAATCTGGGGGCTGAAAGGATGAAGACGCGATCCTGCGTTCCATATATTCGTGGTCTGGGAGTTTTAGGGCCCCAATCACTACACCTAAGATTAAGTCTCCCCACCCAGCACCATCTATCAAAATCTCGTTTCCCGACATAAGCAAATCCAAGTCCAAGACCTAAACTGCCGGAATTCCAGCTAGTACGTTCCCATTTCAATCATGTTCGCTGCTTTAGTAAATAATTGGGAACAAATCTGAAAAACCTTTCCTTTCTGCATTTGCAGCTTCATTCAACACTAGAAGAAAAGATGAGTAGTTAGCTGGGGAAGGCATTGTTTCAATTTTTCCTAGCAACAAAAATCAATGAATAAACTTCTGGCTCCGACTATTCCTCTTCTTCCTCTGCCTCGCCTTCTTCTGCCGTTTCCTAGTCTTCCAACTCATCCTTTTCAGTTTCCCACAATGAACCTCAGATCACTTGTTCAGTTATGGTATTTAGCGCGCTTCTGATAATTAAATATGCGGAAAGTGTTAAAGAGATTTAAGAAAAACCTGGGCGGTAGAGTACATTGAGTCCAAAAAACCTGAAGCTGATAGAGGCAAAGAAGAAGTATGACAGGTACAATGTCAGCTCTGAAGTGAGAGAGTTTATCGTAACGAACTATATTCACTGCTCCATCTACACAGAGCTCTATGAGAATAAAATCAAGCAATGTGACAGATGCAGCAAGCTGTTTAAAATTGGTGATCCCGTCTGTCTCATGGAACACTATAAGAACAAAGAACACTTGTATCGAAGCTGCTACGACAAGATGTTCGTAAGTGTCCTTGACTCCGATGAACAGGAGGATGTTCTCAATAGTTGGTATTAAGGGGGTTAAGATTCTCTCTGGTTTTTCAAAGATGTGGGGTTATGGATTGACTTCTATCTAAGAAAAGAGTTGTTTCTATAAAGTCTTTTTATTAATTAGCGCGTGACAGTTTTTTACCTTGTTGATTGTGATGGTGTTTCATAGTCATCAGATCTAAACATTGCGAGCATGAGGTAGAAATGAGAAGAACGAGATGTAAAAGAACGATTATCCGCTTAATTCGGGTTCTAAATGAGTGGAATAGCTTGTGTTTGGTCCTCACTTAGGAACCTTAAGTAAAACCTCTACACCTCTACTGAAAAGAACCTTTCTATCTTTTTGTTAGCTGAACGAGCCGCTTACCCTTTGCCAACGAAGAGACGGATATTAGATTGGTGACTTCCATCTTCATCAAGGTTCTGTTGAGATCGTCGAATCTCATCTCCTTATAGAAAGCTTTCAGAGCCTCAAAAAGCTCGGTGTCAGCCAAGGATCCTTTTTTCTCCAGGGTCTCAACTACTATCAAGTGTATGGGTTGAACCTTCCATGTTTTCACTGGCATTCTATCATCTTCCTTAACTCTTCGTAAGGGTTTGAAAGTGAACGTTGTGAGAAACCCAACTTCTCTTTTGAAGGGTTCCTGTGTTCTTTCTTGGCGGAAGACTAACTCATCAACTTTTCACGGTTTCGAGACTACAACCCTTCTGAAAAGTCAACCCTTAAGAACATTGTTCACTCATAAATGAAATCACTCTGTGGGGATCGTTCTCAATATCGACCTATTCGTAGTATATCAGTTGTTCTTCTTCTAGTTTCTCGTGAAGCTTTTCGACAGCTCGGTTTACATCTTCTTCCTTGTTTGCTCCGGTGCAGACGAGTTTTCCGCTTCTGAAGATCAGGATCACTACTTTCGGATCATCCATACGGTAGATCAAACCTGGAAACTGTTCTGGTTCATACATAGTTCTTTCGAGCTTGTAGGCGGTTTTCTCTAGATCGATCATTCCCCACAGGTTAGCTGAGGCGACGATGTTCACGATTTCTACCTCAGGTTTCTTCATGATCACTATTCCGCTCTTCTTTAGTTCCCTTACGATCTTGAAAACCGCTGTCTTTGCTTCCCTCTCTGATTTCGCTCCTGTGCAGACCATCCTGCCAGAGCTGAATATCAAAGTAGCCGTCTTGGGTTTTCTCAGTCTAAACACCAGTCCAGGAAACCGTTTTGGACGGTACTCCACGCCTGGGTAAACCTTCACCACAGCGTTTAAGTCAATATTCTGGTTCAACGTCGCAGAGGCAACCACATTCTCAATCCTTACCGCAGCGTTCACCTTGGGCATTCACCCGTCTCTCCACAAAATAACCCTTTCATTCCGGCAGAATAAACATAGACAGTCCTCATAAATAAACAAACGTCAGATTTCTAGGTATCCTTCTGCTCTCAACCATTCTACCTGATTTCTCTTGTAACGCAAGATGATGTCGCCTCTTTCCTCAAATTGGAAGTCCCAAGGTGAAACAAGAACAACGTCGCCTCGCCTTACCCACGCCCGTCTCTTCATCTTTCCGCGGATTCTGCAGAGACGCGTGGGCCATCCTGACATCTCCCCATGACCCTGTCGAAACCAAGCAGCTCCTCCGCTACGCCGAGAACATCCGTCGCCTTAGGCAACACCTTCGGGTTAAGCTCTTTTTCGCTGGTTACCTTCCTTCTACCCAAACCGAGACCTCTTCGCTCATCATGGAAAGCTACAACCAAAATTTCTTTATTCAAAAAAAGGGAGCATAAAAGAATGGGTTATTAGAGATTCAATCACCTTAGGCTTCTAGAAAAACTTTGATTACTTACATTCCTCTTTCTTCTCTTCACAAGATTTTGCTTCTTTCTTCTTTTCACCTCCTAGACTTATCTTCCCGCGCACAGATTCACCGCCAATAGGTCCTAACACACAGTGGCACAAGTTTTCTTAAACGTTCCGTTTCAGAAAAATGGCATCAGCCTTTAGGTAGTAAGCCTTCCTCAGCCTTTTCTGCTGGTCATATCAGCGATCTTCTGCAACTATTCCTAAATATTAGTATTCTGCGCAGATTTTTCAATCCGCTAGCTAGCTAAACTTCAGATTCTGATGAGAAAAACCACGTTTTTATGATAAATTTCTCTATTCTTCACTACTTTGCTTAAGTGTTTTCTAGGGCATTTAACCGCTACAACCTTCTTGTCTTCGCTGATCCACACTACTCTGGCTATGTGGCCTTCAGGGCATTTATGGATGTCTCCGACCTTAAACTCCATTCTCTATGTCACCAATGCAATACTGTGCTACCTAGATCAGTCGTTTTGTGTTCTTCTTTCCATCACCATTGAATGTGTTGTGCTAACTGTCTTCTAGCAATTGAACAGAAAACAAGGATGTCCTGCTCATCTGGTCCAGAGTTCTCGTTTTAGGAGGTCTCGGACTGCGGCTCGTATGGTTGCGCTTCTGCTTGGGTACATGTTCTGTCGCACGAGTTCGTCGAGCCCTTCGAGGTATGCTTCGGGAAGCAGGACTGTTACGAGCTTCATACTATTCACGCCTCATAATATCAACGCGCTGCTTTTAATCTCTTTCAGAATATTTTTTCTCAACAAAGCTATAATTCAGGACTACGTTAATCGGCGTTATCGGAATAATATATTTAGTTCTTGAATGTTTTACCTTAGTTGAGGGATTGAATTGGGCATGGGTAAAGGCTCAAAGAAGAAGCCTATGACCAAGAAGGAAAGAAAGGAGAAAAGAAAGAGTCGAAAGGAGAAACGCTCCAAACGGTAGCTGGATGCGCGCGCTAGAATCCAGATCAGTATCCATTCAAACTGCAGAAGTTCCTCCAGATTACTCGCATAGGATAGGGGCTAGCTAGTTACAGTAATATTATTGATAGTGAATAATGTTTAGTGGAGATTAGAGTATGCCTTCATTGAAGAAAAAGAATATTAAAAAGAAGAAAAAACACTTAAAGAAAATTGGGAAATAACGCAGATTTCGTTTAGGAAGCAAAAGTCAACAACCCGAACCAAAGATGATAACCAGCTTTGGTTACACATCTGCCAGATTCTGATAACCTCAATTAACAGAAGCGCGCTCGGAACAGATTCGTCGGCATCCCATTAACATATCTTAACAGAAGCATTTCATGTTCAAACATACGAAGCTTAAGAGGGAAAAGGCGACTTACGCGCGTATTTTTCTAAAGTTTTTTATTCAGGATTCGATCTATCCAGTGTTGCACCTTTCGAGATGATGAGATATGGTTCGTGAGAGAGATCTCTCCGTTGCCGCTATACACTGGATCTGCAAGAAAGCTGGGGCAGAAAGGGTTAGTGAATCAGCTTCCCTTGAGTTAGCTCGAGTTCTCGAAGAAGTCGGAGCCAAAATCGCTAAAGATGCCATAGAATACATGATGCATGCACGAAGAAGAACACTAAAGGCAAGAGATATCGAGATAGCAGCCAAGAAAATCTCCGAGACACCAAGGCTCTAACCTGATATGTGAGGAGTGTCGTCTTGTCCGAAGGAAAAGCCGTGACTGTTGGATGGGTTTCTCTAAGCAGGTCAGGCAAGAGTCTGAGCATAAGGACCCTGAATCAAACCTTCTTCGTGCCCCTACGTGACTTATATCAAGTCCTAGACCGGAAAAAAGACCGTGCCGAAGCAAAACAGTGGGTTGAACAAGGAGAATAACCGCTCTTCCGATAATCCCATTAACGGAAGGCATTCCGAACCTGTATATTTGGGCTTGTTCATATCGGTCGATGCATTTTTCTATGAATTGAAAGTTTGGGCTAATTTAGCTCACAAGATAATAAGCTAGCATTAACTAATTGATATTTTTGCTAGCAACAAGAGAGAAGTTAAACGACCTTGACCGCTCAAAAGAGACCTTATGGTAGAAGCGGTATGGAACCATATTCTCTGCCATGGGCAGACGGAGCTTCCACATGGTCTGCAATGTGAGCTCTATACTACTTCAGCATCTCTGACACGTTGTATACGCATTCTCCTTTCTTCCTCTTCTCTCTCCCATCTTTCTTTCAGTCTATCTAATGCTTTCAGAAACCTTTCTGTCTGTTCTGCTTTTCTTTTTTCCAGTTTCTGCCAAGCTATTCTTGTATAAGGCCAATCTGGATGCCCGTTTTCATCCCGATATTCCTTTTCTAACCATCTTCTCAAGGGCTCTTTGGTTGTGGAGACTTGGTGTAAAGTCAAGGCCATTTTTGGCTTGATATGTTTTTTGCAGAAATAACCCCCGCAATAAGGACATTTCTTCAGTTTATCCCTCTCGTTACAGAGATGATAATTGCACATATTCTTGGCCAGTTTGGTCTTTCTTTTCAATTCGATTCTACTTTTTCTTCTTTTAGTTCTATCAATTTGTTGCTTATGTGAAAGTAACCAAGAAATCGATTGAATTTTATCACGAGTTATGTGAAAGTCTACATCATGACCAATATACAGCATGTGTACAGTTTCATGGAACGCCGTCTCTTCGATTTCTTCTATTGTCATTAATTTGAGACGGGATCGAGATATGCATATCAAACCGATGTCAGGATGTGCATGGGCTATTTCACTACTACTATGAGGACATTTTCCATCCCCAATCTCAACTTTCGGTGGATAATCTAAGATTTCAGAAGCTTCTAAAACACTTTCTTTAAACCTTTGTTCTTTAGCCTTCGTTAACCTGTCTTCAAAATCTCCCATCTCTCACACTCTATGAAACAGATAGTGTCTACTTCCTTTAATCTAGATTTGATTTTTCCTAAATAAATCAGAAAGAACCTATGATCTCAAAACAAGAAAATAAAAAAATAGGGGATTTGCGGGAGATATCTCCATCTATCTTCATAAATGCGGCTTCACAGGACCTTAGAAGTTTTTTTGCGAATTACCTACGAAGAAGGCAGCTGGAATTTCTTCTGAATGGCGATAAGTTACAGGAAAAAAAGAAATGAACCCAAATAGTTTCTAAAGGTGTTCAATTAAAGCAAGGGCAAAAAACCTAGCTTCCCAACAGAGAGAAGGCTTGCGAGGTCAGCTTATCAAGGTATAAGTCAGCCTTTGTTTCTAATCCATCTTTTCTTGAGACTGGGGCTAAAGAGGCTTTGCTTGTGCCAGCGCTGGTTATTCGGTCTGCAGGTTTTGGCGGCATCTCAGCCGTCGGTCTCTCTTGCTTAGGAGCCGGTACTATGGCTAGTTCTATTTCGACTTCGTCTACCGGTTCCCCTGCCGCTCTCCAACCTTCCAAGGTTCTTTGAGCAGCAAGTTCCATCTCATGTTCTTCGGACCCGTTTTTCCTTTCCCACATGACCTATATCACCTTTTGACTCTCTTACCTTGAGAAGAAGAAGTTCTTCTTCTGGTCCTACTGACTGACTCTCCTTAAGAGGTCGAACTCCCTTACTGAGGACTACTCTGGCGAGATCCTGAGAGTGAAGGTTTAAGTACTCCTTTACATCCATCAGCCTGTTCATTTCTTAGGCCACCACATCTTAAGTGATATTTCTTTCTAAACATTCTTTCTAATTTCAAATCAGTAGTAATCCTAGTATTTCAAGGTTTTCTAGCTAAAAAAGGAACTATTATCCATAAAAGGGAAAAGTCACTTTATTTTTTGCCTTTATGCAACAAAAGTTAGATAAATCCTAGATAACGCCAATGTTGTTGATTAGTGCCTTTCCCTGGGCTGAAAGATTTCTGGCAAGTGAGATATGTCAGGAAAATTTCTTCAATATGCGTACTGTGTCTGATGCTTTGCTTAGTAATAGCCTATAAATCATCATAGAATTAAGTGTATGAACTTAAAGCCCTATGTTATCCATTCTCTTCTCCTTCGAGGGTTTTCCTCTTTCCCTTATCCACCCATAAACTGTTCTGGGAAAATATCTTGGTCGCAGCTGGCTTCACCGACCATGTTAAGCACAGCTTTCATGTTCAGCATACTTGTCCCCACCGGGGTGCCTGAGATTGAGAATCCGCTGACGTTTGTGCGTTTGATGTTGAGGTTTTAAAGATGTAAACACATCCTGTAGGGCGCCAGAACGCTAACGGTTTCTAAGGGGTTTTCTAGGATGCGAACAGAAAGCAATTAATGTTTGAAAGGCGGCAATTTCGGCGAGAGGGTTCAGGGTTCTGCGATGCCCACTAGTACACTTAAATAGCTTAGATTCCCAATCTCCTCTAGGGCAATGTAGGTGAAGGAATGATGAAGTGCAAGAACTGCGGGGTCGAGCTGGCTGAAGATGCGAAGTTCTGTTCAAACTGCGGAGCCTATGTAGGTAAAACAGTAATGGAAGAGTTCAGAGTCTCATCAGACAACCTCATCAGGGAAGTCAACAGACTACTTCGCGAAGGAAACATCACAAGGTTGATAGTCAAGGACGAGAAGGGTAAAATCTTACTAGAGATACCTGCTTGGGTAGGGATTGTGGGCGCTGTATTGGCGCCGTGGCTTGCAGCCTTGGGTGCAATAGCAGCTTTCGCGACGGACTGTACTATCAGCATTGTTAGGCAAGAGCAGTAGAAGAGGCACGCGTCACAGGCATGGATGGAGATATCGAGCGATCTACTGCCAATGATTCTGCTTCCGAGTGAAAGGCAAAACTTGCGTTTCAGAGCATTCTAACCAACAGAAGAAGGGAGTTCCCAACTCGCGAGGGTTATGAGTGTGAAGCTCGATGAAGTCTCAAGATCATCTACCCTGTTTTCAGGGCGGTCGCCATTCCCATTAAGAGAAAGTGATTAATAGCTTAAGAGGCGGTAATTCTGACAGAGAGGGGTTCCAAAGTGAGGATATTGAGTGTGGCGGCTCACTCGGATGATAATCAGATCGGATGTGGAGGAATATTATCGCAGTTAGTTGCGAGGGGTGATGAGGTAAAAGCTGTCTTCACTTCTAGATACGAGAAGGAATCGATTCCTTCGTCTCTGAGCGTATTGGGAATCAGCGACTTCGAAGTGCTAGACCTAGAGTTTGAAAGGCAGCATAGGCAGCCGGAAATCCTGATAAAAAGGGTTGATGAAGTCTTTGAAGCCTTCAAACCTGAGATCGTCTTTACCCATTGGCCAGAAGGTGACCTGATGATCGATCACTCAGTCACTGGTCAAGCCGTGAGGGATGTAAGCGTTGCATATGGACTAGGTTGGCAGGGTCGAATCTATTTCTTCGAGATAAATCAGTGTTGCCAGGGATTTCAACCAGACATCTATATTCACGTCGACAAGGAACATTGGAGCAAGAAACTCAACTCCATCAAGGCCTTAAGTACATACACACGAAGACACAGGGAATTGATGATTGAGGCGGCAGACGCCAAAGGAAGGATGAGGGGACTTGAGTGCGGCGTAGATTATGCGGAGTGCCTTGCACGTTTCTCACCGAGACCCTTCTCCATCTCTATTCTTTAGAGTCACCTATTCCTCGGAAAAAGGGAAAGGGGGAAAGCAAGTGTACGGCATGACAGTGGAGGTGCGAGAATGGGGATATTTGGCAAGTTTCTTAGGAAAAAGAAGAAAGAGGAGCCTGCTGAAAAGCCGGTGACTCCAGGCCCAGCACTTTCCCCACTGGCTCAATTTGCGCTTGGAGCGTGCCACTCCAAAGGCTCCATACTAATCCAGATGAGCCAGACTGCTGAATTAGTAGATGAGCTCAAAGACGCGTTGCAGATCGAATACTTAGGCCTCGACCTCCAACAGACCTTCAGCCACGCTCAGAGCGGACTTACCCTGAAGTGCCCCAAGTGCGGACAATTCAGCGAGAAGGCAGTCCCGCTTCTGTACCTTACTGGCAAGGGCCAGTTGGAGGACGCTTTTTTCGGAGGCACAAACGTTGAGGCATTGGCAAGGGGTGTCTGTCCCATCTGTGGAGGAAGCACTGTTGAGGCAACGTTTGACCCAGCGAAGATTATTTCACGTTATCGGGCGATGAGGACCTCGATCCTTGAAGCAGCAGTAGAACCAGAATTGACCCCAGTCTGTGCAGGGCTAAGGTTTCAATCAAGTCTCGACGTCTCGCCCGATGAAACCATGATCTGTTTTGTTGCGCCTAGAGAAGGCGGCACAGGAGCAATTGTAGCCTATGAAGCAGGCACAACCAATCAGATGTGGTCACTTTCGGTATCGTCTACCCAATCATGTAGATGCGTGTTCGTTGAGCCGAAGCGAGTTCTGATCCTAAGCAAGGAGGGCAAGGACCGAACAGCCATTCGCCTGGTGAATGCAAGAGACGGCTCGATCGTCGCAGAGTCGGAGGGACCCAAGGCATACTTCTCACGCGGCGCGGCTGATGCCAAGACAGGATTCTTCGTGACTGAAAGTTCCTACGATACATTGCTGATGGTAAAAGCCGCCGGCAACGAACTTGACTGGGCAACGTATAAATGCGGGCAGATATACGGCCGAGGCCCCAAGATTGGACCAGACGGCAAATGCTACGTGATAGTTCATTATCACCTGTACCGTGTCGATGGTGGAGGCATGAATAGAATTATGAAAGGAGACAACTGCATCTGTTTCGATCCGGCTGGAAAAGTATATTGCGGAGGAGGCTATCCTGACCGATCTGGCGAGTCAGCGTTGCACATCGCCGATATTCAGAGCGGAATAGTCACCGAGATACCATACGGAACAGAACCAATCGACCAGATTTCTTTGGCAGGACCTGGGCGCCTGCTTCTCGCAAGCATTGTAGACGAACGATATGTAAGTCGATATCCAAACGCAACGGTCACCTTGTTCTCGCTTCCGGAACAGAGGAAAATCTGGAGCCTTGAGATCAGCGATCTAAAGCCTTGGCGAGACCCCATATTGGTGTCCGTGCCGAGCGAAGATTGGGCGCTCATTCAGACGGGGTCTCTTCTAAAGAAGATATCCCTCCAAGACGGGAAGAACCTAGGCGTAATTCCTAATAGAACGCAAGATTATGTGGAAGCGCGGTGTCTAACTTCGAGGAAAGCTGTATATATTACCCGGAATCCTGTTGGAGCGTATCGGCAACGCGGACTAGGTATGATCGAGTGTTATAGAGCATAACCAAAGGTGCCACGAGAAGGCCACATTTAAACCTCTCTTCCCTTCTTCCTGAAAGCTTTCTTCGATGTACGTTTTTCCTATTAGTACAGAAAACGCGTTCTATCATCCTTATATTGCGCACGTTGCATTATGGTGATCCAGTGGAGGATTGCTTTTGCATCGTTCTAAGAGCACATTTCTCATCATCTTCCTAACTGTCCTAGTTACACTGGAAGGCTTCTCGTTAGTAGGACTTCAGAGCGAATACAATGAGCTGAACCGGAGATGGTCTGTCCATGAAACCCTTTACACCCAACTGAATGCCTCCTATAATTACCTGAACGAAAGCTTTCAGACTTTAGCGTCAGAATATGTTGGGCTGCGGAGCGACTATGAAAATCTGACGCAAACCTACATGGGTCTTAGGTTTCAGTATGAACAGACAGCCAGAAACTATGAAGATTTGCGTGACGCATACTCCGAACTACGAAGAGAATATCAGATTGAGAAGACACTGAGAATAGGCAACAGTCTAGAGTCCTACTATGATTTTGTCAGAGATGAGGAAGGGTTCATGGGGAAATGGTACGGCGATCAGAGAGACATAAACTTCTGTGCCAAACTGGCTCTGCACGATCTTGGGCGTAACTCCTGGCCTTCGCTTGAGGATAAATACTATGAGAAGATTGGGAACCATAGTTATGTAACGGCCAGAAATAAGATTGATGATGTAATCGGTCTCGTAGAGGTTCGCGCATATGACTCTGTCACTGAAAAGATCAAGAAACTACTACGATTCTTGTGTGATCATCTCCACTATGAGCTGGAGGTCAACAATGTCTACTTGGCTCCTACTGAGACTCTAGCGTTCAAGTCGGGAGACTGACGATTTCACGACCTTGGGAGCGACCCTTTTCGAGTCTGTGGGGATAGATGCTGCCGTGGGATTCTTCGTGAACGAGAAAGATGAGCATCACTGCATGGTTCTCGTCCACCTAGAAGACCTAGGGGGCTACAGGTTCTGGAAATATGACGATCTAACAGGCAAGGGTCTTGAAGAAGGGAGATGGATAGTGATAGAACCGCAGTACACAATAGAAAACCAAGGAGACGGCTGGATTCATCAATGGCAGCTGCTTTACACTGCTCCAATAGAATAAATTAAAAACGCTGGTTTGCCTTCGAACCAAGTTTCTTTACATCTCAGTAAGACAGCCCTATCCAACGTAACCATTCTCAGGTTCCATGAAGGGAATCTGAGTCTGCAAAGTCGACATGGACGCGAGCCCAAAAAGCGCCAAAAGACACATGAAACCAAAGCGAAGGAATGCATAACATCTATATAGAACGCCTAGTACACCATACGCGCAAAGTGAGGTGTCACTGTGAAGTACCGAAGATTTGGTGAGCTCGATTGGAAGGTGTCGGCGTTGGGATTTGGAACGATGAGGCTTCCAGTGATCGGCGAAGACCCAGCTAATGTGGATGAAGACGAAGCGATCCGGATGATAAGGTACGCCGTCGACAACGGCGTCAATTACATCGACAGTGCATATCCATACCACCGTGGAAACAGCGAGGTTGTGCTTGGGAAGGCCCTTGAAGGCGGTTACCGCGAGAAGGTGAGGGTGGCGACGAAGATGCCTACATGGCTTGTCAAATCCCATGAGGACATGGACAGGTTTCTAGACGAACAGCTGAGAAGACTCAAAACAGATTGCATAGACTTCTACCTTTTACACTCTCTTGATAAGAGCAGATGGCGCAGTCTTCTGGACTTAAAGGTTTTTGATTGGGCGGAGAAGGCCCTTGCAGACGGAAGGATCCAGCGGCTGGGCTTCAGCTTCCACGACACGTATGAAGTTTTCAAGGAGATAGTCGATGGCTATGACAAGTGGACACTTTGCCAGATACAGTATAACTATGTTGACATAGACAACCAGGCCGGTACCAAAGGCCTGAAGTATGCCGCTTCTAAAGGCTTGGCAATGGTGATCATGGAGCCAATAGCCGGCGGCATGCTTGCGGTCAACCCGCCAAAGGCGGTCCAAGATATCTGGGATGAGGCTAAGATCAAAAGAACGCCAGCAGAGTGGGCTCTTCAATGGGTTTGGAACCACCCGGAGGTCTCTGTCGTCCTAAGCGGGATGAGTAGCATGCAGCAAGTGATCGAGAATGTTGAAAGCGCCAATCGCTCAGGTCCAGGCACGCTTACGGAGAAGGAGCAGGATTTCATCTCTAAGGTACGTCAGAGGTATTTCGAGTATGGCTTCATCGGCTGCACGGGTTGTGAATACTGCATGCCGTGCCCTGAAGGTGTGGGGATACCCGAAATATTCAAGTTTTACAATGAGTTCTCGAGAAAAAGGGGAGATCAAGAAGCCCAAAAGAATGTTGTAAAAGAATATAGCTTGGTTATTGCACCCGAGAATGGAGCTAAGAAATGCGCCAAGTGTAGAAGCTGCGAAGAGCTATGCCCCCAGCACTTGCCAATTAGCAACCTACTCCGTGAAGCAACATGGATCTTTGAAAGGGATCGATAGCGCCAATATTAGCTGCCATTTTAGAAATGACAGCAATCATGGTAGACAATGCTGTAAGAACCTACGACGAAGGCATGTTCCTTCGACATCTCTGGCTAATCTTTATGAAAGCTACGAAGTTCTCTGAGCTCATCTCGTAAGGTAAGTCTCCTTCGGAGCTGAGCATAAAACCCCCACCTACACTGCCTACTCGGAGTCTGTCCATAACGTGCTCTTTGAGTTCTTCAAGGGTCATGAAGCCAATATGCTTACTAAGCCCTCCTTGCAAGCAAAGGTGGTCTCCATACTTCTCCTTCAAGGTTTTGAGATCCATGTTGTCAGATGGCCCTATGGGGTTGAGCACATCAAGCTTGGCCTTGACTAGTAATGGGACTATGGAGTTGATGTTTCCGTGGCTGTGCATGTCGACAAAGGCTCCATGCCTATGAGCTAGGTCAATTGCCCTTTTATGCCACGGAAGGATTAGCTCCTCGTAGAGCTTCGGGTTCATGAATGTCCCCCTGTTGTAACCCATATCGTCAACCCATCCTATCATCATAGCTCCGCGCTCCAAAAGGTTCTTCTCAGCCCTTAAGTTGAACTCGCCAAGCTTGGCTAGAAGCTTCTCGAAGAACCGCCTGTTTAGGTAGACATCTTTAAGAATAGTATGAAGAGGTCCTCTGAGGAAATACCATACACCTGAAAAGAAACCGTTTATGTCACACTTTGGGAAGAATCCCCTCTCTCTAACATATCTTAACGCCTTTTCCAGTCCCTCATACCTTTCGGGGTTATCAGGGTCGGGGAGCTCAAGCGCGTCCAAATCTTCCTCGCAATCGACTGGATATTTCACGTACTCCCTGACCCACACATTCTCAGCTGTTCTCCTACGCCAAACAGCGCCCGTTTCCCATTCCGTCAAACACCATTTAGGCTCAACCGTTACAGTCTTAGTCACTCTGAACGCACCATTGCCCACGCTTACGATGTAGTTGTCTAGAAAATCCGCCTCCCGCAACATCGGTTCAAGGCTGGCATACGCATCTGCAACCATTCTGTTAGCAAGTACTCCGGCCTCGCTCTTTTTCTCCCAACAGTCACCTTCCATGAAAGGCATAAATTTGGACTTAGCCATGTCATTTGTGAACCCTATAATCTGAGGTACAATAGCAGGGTCCTCATGAAGTACGGCTGCTAACACGCACTCAGACCTGTTGATCCTCAGCCACCACTTCTAGATTTGTAAGTTCGATCCTGCTCCTTCTAGCCATGTCCGCATACATTGTCTGAGCGCACTCCACCAGAAGTATTAGAGATACTTTCAGCGAGTTGCCCTCATATCGGTTCCGCCATCTGTGACTGGCAAGTCGAAAATGATTGCATGGCTTCTTCCGTTGTCGCCAATCGAACGAACGTTGTCGGTCAATTTTGTCTTAACCATTGTTTTCGCCATTTCCACCACTTCCAGTACTCTTTAGATGACTTAGGCAATAAGGACTGTGTATGATAAGCTGAAAAAAGTCCTGCTAGTCCAAACCCCTTCCGCGTCTTTCACTCATGGTCTTCCTTATGGCTGACCCGACCTGTTTTACCGAGGTTCCCAGATAGTTTCTTGGGTTAAGGGCTTCATCAACCTCCTCCTCGCTTAGAAGGCTACTAACAGCCCCTTCACGTAAGAGGGAGTCTTTGAAGGAAGTTTTATCGACAGTGCTTTTGATCGTCAGTCTTCGAACGAGTTCATGTGCTTCCTGGCGGCTCATCCCCTTCCTCGCGAGGGCCATCATGACCGCCTCTGACATCGTCTGACCCTCGGTCAATATCAGGTTTCTCTCCATCCTCTCCTCATCAACCCTGAGATTCGAGATTATGCTTATCGTCAGATGTAACATGTAGTCAGTGAGTATGCAAGCCTCGGGCAGTATAAACCTCTCAGAAGAGGACTGGGTCAAATCCCTCTCATGCCATGTTGGGATGTTCTCCAACGCAGGAACCACTAAGCCTCGCACAATCTTCGCTAGTCCGCAGATTCTTTCACAGAGCTCAGGGTTGCGTTTGTGAGGCATTGTTGAACTGCCTACCTGCCTTTTCTCTTCGAAAGGCTCAAAAACCTCAGCGATCTCTGTTCTCTGGAGTTCCCTAATCTCTGTCGCGAACTTGTCCAAGGTGCAAGCTATCAGAGCCAATGCGCAGACCAACTCGGCGTGACGGTCTCTCTGAACGATCTGCGTGGAAACCTCGTCTGCTTCTATACCTAGCTTCTCCATGGTGAGCTCTTGGATTTTCAAGGCGTTAGGACCGAGACCTGCCTGTGTTCCCACAGCGCCGCTCATCTTGCCTACTATTAGCCTTTTCTTGCACTCATTTAGCCTTTGAATGTGCCTTGAGATTTCTCTCATCCAAACCGACAGTTTCAGCCCGAATGTTATGGGCAAGGCATGCTGCCCATGAGTTCTACCTATCATGATCGTATTTTTGTAACGACGGGCTGCCTTGATGAGCACGAATTCCAAATCGTCTAGCTTGCGTCTTATGATATCCACAGCGTCCTTGAGTTGCAAGGCTCTAGCAGTGTCCACGGTGTCGTAGCTTGTCGCCCCCAGGTGGATGTAAGCCCCGCTTGGTCCACAGACTTCTGCAAAGGCTTTCACAACCGACATTATGTCATGCTTGATTTCCTTCTCAATCTCTTTTACTCGGCTGAGTTTCACATGTTTTGTTGAAGCCATCTTGCCGATTCTCTCAGCATCCTCGCGTGGTATGTTCCCAACCTGTGCATGAGCCCAAGCGAGAGCGGCTTCTACGTTCAGCAGTTTCTGAAGATAGTTCTCTTCGTCAAAAACTTGAAGCATCTCAGATGTTCCATACCGGCCAGTATCTATGGGAAGGGTATCAATGGGAAGGATGGACAATCGTCATCTCCTCGAAACTAACTGCAATGCAAACATTAAGCAAATATCTTTTGCCAACTATTTAACAGTAAAGGCATTAGATAAGCAAAAGAAAGCACAAGGTGTTAGAAGGAGTTTCCAGAGCAGGCCTTCTGAAGCGGAAAATAGGCAAAAAAAGAACGTTCTTGCCGAGGAGAGACATCGATGAAGAGGACGGCGATCGTGTTCTCATCAAGATACCTAGCTCACAACACTAGGGCTGGTCATCCTGAGTCGCCGCGAAGACTAGAGGCCATAATGGAAGGGATCAGGCAAAGCGGGCTTCTTGAAAGTGGGAATTGCTCGGTGATCGAGCCTAGACCAGCAGTCCTTAAAGAGCTCGAACTTGTGCACGATTCGGGATACATCAGTCACGTCAGAGACTTATCCGAGTCAGGCGGCGGAATCCTCGATGAAGAAACGGAAACAATGGCTTCTCGAGAAAGCTTCGAGGTTGCCCAATTGGCAGCTGGCGGCGTAATTGAAGCCGTGGACAAGGTCATGGCTGGGAAATTCCGAAATGCTTTCGTTCTTGCCAGGCCTCCAAGCCATCACGCCGGCCCAGGATACGCTTTAGGTTTTTGCATATTCAACAATGCTGCAATAGGTGCTGCGCATCTTCTTCAGAACCACAGCCTAGATCGTGTCCTCATTTTAGATATAGACACGCATCATGGCAATGGAACTCAAGAGGTCTTCTATGGAACTGATGAGGTCCTTTACGTAAGCCTTCATGAGGACCCAACAGAGTTTCCGCAGACAGGTTTCATCGACGAGACTGGTGAAGGTCAAGGTTTGGGCTACACCGTGAACATTCCTTTCCCCTTTCGAACGGGAGATCCGGCTTATTGGAAGGCTGTGAAAACCATTGCGGTGCCAATAATGAGACAGTTTGACCCTGAGTTTATCCTTTTGTCCGCTGGATTTGACGGTTATTATAGAGATTATGTGGGAGAGTTATCTTTGTCCGCCCACATCTATCCCAAAGTCTTCAAAACGATCCTTGACTTAGCGCATCGTCTCTGCCAAGACAGGTTGGTGGCTATTCTTGAGGGCGGCTATAAGCCTTGGTTCCTCAGAAAGATCGTTCCAGTAGTCATTGCTAAGATGGCTAAGTTCAACATCAAAATACGAGACAAACGTCCTTCATTAGACTTGAACGCAGAAAGGGAGGCAGAAAGAGTTATACAAGAAGCCAGAAGGATTCAGTCCAATTTTTGGACGCTGTGAATATGAGATGAAGATAGCTGCTTTGGCTACTCGATGACTTCAATGGCATTCTCAGGACATTCTGTTTCACAAACTCTGCATACTAGGCACTCGTCAGCCTTCACAGGGGCAGACTTACCATCTTTCACTTCAAACACTCCAACGGGACACACATCTACACACGTTCCGCAGCCAGTGCATTTGTCAAGATTGATCTTTATTTCAACCAACCGTTAGTCACCTTCTTGAGATTCAATGTGATGCCTTTCCAGAAATAAAAGTTTTTTGGGAGCCAACTCAATACGAAAAGTGAACTAGATCATCATCCTCATCAATCCCTCCCTCTCTTAGAAGTCGCATAAACAAAACTGAGAGCTATAAGGTATGTTTTGAGAGCATCTTCCGTGAGAGTCTCAGATATTCCCTTCTCTCTTCCATGAGATGCTGACTGATCTCTTCCAGCTTCTCAGAAGTTCTTTCCAGCTTCTCGATAATCAAAGTTAGAGTCTTCTCGTGTTGTGTTAGAGTCAGGATTAAAAGGTCAATGTAGCTAAGTGGACTTGCGTGGTCAAGATCGTTTCTTTCGCGAAGCCAGAAATCTCTACCTCTTTACGAGACATAGGTTTCTCGCTGAGCGTATCTAAACTTATTGTAACCCACTGCTGACCAACTGTTGTGACACTATTGTCTAGTGATTTCTTGTGTTTCTATTGCTGCCTAAAGATGGCTGCGTTCGCCAGCCATAATGTAGTATTAACGAACATATCATTTCTGACAATACTCCATCATCAGAAAAGATGCCTTTGTCACGTTCCGGGTTTGGGGAGACACTATCCGATTCTAGGTTCGCAAGAAGTAGCTGCTTTTCATCGGTGAACAGAAAAACAAGAGGTAGCTGAAAACTATTCTCTTCTACCTTGCATGTATATCTGAGTTCACTTAACACATGTTGGCTGGTGGACCCTTCGGGTGTTATGATTTTCACTCTGACGGAACGATCAGCTAATTCATCAAACATGCGGTTGAATGATCTGTATAGGATAATCAGTCCATCCTCATTTGTGACTAGAAGAACGGACCGCTTTGCCTTAGACAGCATTTGTCGAATCTTTCTCAGGATCTCCTCCCTGCCCTCAATGATCCATATTGTATTTCGCTTAGGCTTTTTCTCAATCTTCGGTCTTTTGAGGATCTCCTCCAGGGATGCGGTGACTGAAAGAAGATTGTCGACCATATTCTGGTACGAGTGGAGGTAGGATTTGAGGGCAGTTCGACGCGGAGTTGGAGTGAATTTTCTCGGTTCTTCAGGGATCTCAAAGACGAGACCTATGTCGATCAGTTTCTTTAAGACGCTATAGACTTTTGTTCTCGGGACACCACTTGTCATGCTTAAGGTTCTCGCGTTGGCAGAGCCCTCCCCAAGTAGGGAAACATATAGTTTCGCTTCATATTCAGACAGCCCTAGGCATTCGCAAAGCTTCTGCCATGTATGGTCTGATAGCAAGCGGTCGTTTCCCCACATCGCTTCCCCTAAAGCATCGAGGCAGAAACCACCTCGGTTCAACCCTTAAATGTGACATAATATAAGCCTAGTGTAACTACTCTGCGAGAGTTTATGGTGACCAGTTCTCCGGATCCCATTCGCCCGCAGCATTCCTTAAATAGAAAAGCCAAGCACATTTCTGAGTCCCACTGTGGCACTAAGGGTCTCTTCTACAGAGTATATCAGATTTCGGCAGAATTCGAATTCCGAATACGACTATGAAGACTAAAAAAGAACGAAGCTTAAGCCAGCCTTTCAGCGTATCTCCTCTCGCAATCTCAAAAGTATCTCTGCTATTGTATTTTCAGCCTGCTCTTTTATGCGGTTGTATTCGTCCAACAATCTGCGACGTGCTTCGGCTGACATCTCCCTACGTCGGAAACGCACTTCAACTCTTTCGATGTCTTTTGTCAGAGTCTCAATCTCTGTCTCAGCTGTTTCGAGCTGCCTCATCCTCTCCGAGTAACGGCTGCCTGCTGCTGCTATTTCAGTTCTGTGTCCTTCCAGTTCTCTCTGCAACCGCGAGATACGCCCATCCAGCGAACTCTTCTGAAGCTTGTACCTTCGTCTAGAGAGTTTTCCCTTCTGAACGCGTTGTTCAAGAGATTCCAGCTCCGACTCTAGCCTTCTTCTTTCTTCGTACTTGTCGACAAACGTTCTTACAATTTCAGAGGAGATAGGCATAACAACAACTACTTCTGGCTTGGATGTTTTTCTCATGAAGAACACGCCGCCCAAAATGACCGCTATTGTTCCCACCCAAAGGGTTGGTCTGAAGGAGGCCCAAAGAATAAGGTAACGATACTCTATGTTGATGTCTTTTTCATAGAACTGTGTCACGTACTTCTCTTCAAACTTGATCTTTACTAGAAAGCCTTCCCTCTCTATGCGATACAGAGTTTTTGATGAAGTCTGGAACTCCGCTCCTTCTGGTAGAACTACTGTAACCGTAGAATTCCCTAGGACCCACTTGTCAGGTCTGGCGAGACTGACATTCAGTATGTAGTCTTGCCACCCTCTTTGAGCAACGTATTTCGATAGCGGTAGCCTGTAAATGATTAATAGCTTTACTTTCTGATTGGCCAACAAGGTTCCCCGAAGCGGTACTTTTGCCTCAGTATAGTCCACTCGATCCACGATGGTCACCTTTTCCAGAGCACCATAAACATCCTGTGCGGAGACATCTGTGGCATTCGGAGGCAGGACAAAGGACATTTTAGTTAGGAAACTCTCTGCTTTGGCGGTCACATGATAGAGATCAGTTACGAGAAGGTCTCCTAATCCATCCAGCTTTACCTCTCTTTCCCATCTATCAACTTCCACCAGCAAGAAGTTAGCCGCGGTGAAATCAACCCAAGATGAAACATTTGAATAAGTTGCTAGAGGAGCCTCTTCGATGTAAAGAACTAGACGCGAGTCCAAGGTCCTATTTGAGAATCCTGGAGAAGTCCCATTTAAGCTGGCTCCATTTGGAAGCACGACTGTCACGTTACAGAATTTGGCTTCCATCATCAAGCTTGGGTATGCGGGAAAATCAGCGTGTAAGAGCGTTCGATTCGCGCTTGTCAACCCAGAAAATACGAAAACTGCGGTGAAATCGTATAGGCCACCATCGCTAACGTCAATCGGTCGAGCGAATGATATGTTCATCCACAAGAATCCCCCATTTGAAGAAGTACCCAGCACAGTCTGCAACCTTCCCTCAGCATCGTGCGCAGAATAGTAAGCCAAGGCATGTTGGAATTGGGATGGGAGACCTATTTGAAATCCTTCTAAGGGCCTGACATTCCTGGCGGCATCGGACGATAGAGTCACGCTGTCGTTTACTACGATTGCTCCACCATCTTCGATCTCGATGGTGCGGTTCACCTTGATGTCAGGATAGTCAGAAACCCTCTGAGCCTTGACAAACTTCGGACCTACAGAGATAGAGAACAAGAGCAATATTCCCATTAGTACATACAGTGAATACAACCCCGATTTTCTGCTGCTCAAATGTGTCAACCTCTGGAGCCTTAGATTACCTGTTTTGAGAAGTATGTTAACCTTTACTCTTTTAAATCTATATCTAGAGCAGTGTAAGTGCTGCATAAAGGCTGACTATCATTTCCAGATCTGGAGACTACCGGGCCTTACCTTTTTCCTTTAGAGTCCTGCTTGCCTAATGTAATAGTCGTCCTTCTTCTTCGGTCCGAAGCTCCTTACGCCCTTCTTTCTCAACTGTTTCCTAAGCCTTTCAGCATACTCGGGGGTGAGCTCTCTTTTGCGTTCCAAATAGTCAATTATCTCTTCTGCTTGTTTTCTGTTGTCGCATCTCCGAAGAAAATCAACAACGTCAGGATCATAGCCCTCAAACTGTTTGGAAGCCAATTTTTCTGCCACGTCACGATCGGACCTGATTGAGGCAATCGATATCCTATTCGTTTTGCCCTCCATTTCTCGGGCTAAGTGAGGAAACATCTTTTTGAATTGTTTCTTGTCTATGTCCATGTTTCCAGCCTTTACCTCATGTTTTCTGTTAGGACTAACATCCTAATATCTTGAACGGTCAATTCATATGGACCTTGCGTCCTTTCCGTATGACTCGACCTCTCTAAAAAGATATCGCTTGCTGATCCCCACATTTATCTTGTCCCAAGGCAGGGACTCATCAATGTTCCTTCCGCACGTATAACTCTCCAGCAGCACCTTACACTCTTTCAATGATCGACGCCACGCTCCCAACCCACCGCCATAACGGGCTACGAGTTCAATGACTTTTCCAATCTTCCGATCGCCAAGGCTAAGAAAGGCTTGAATCTGAGTATGACGAGGGTCCAAGCTGTCTATGACGAATCGATTGTCGCCCTTAAGTCGTTTCTCCAATAGTTTCAGACTCTGGCGGGCATAGGTTACCGAAGGAGTCCTTTCCCATTGAAAAGGTGTATGAGGTTTAGGGATCAAAGGGTTTATGCTCAGATGGATGGCATTTTGGCCGTATCCAATTTCTGCGATCTTCTTCGATAGATCTGCAATGGCTTTGACATCATCAGCGTTTTCTCCGGGAAGGCCGATCAAGAAGTACAGTTTCAGACGATTGACGCCGTGGCTTAGAAGAATCTTAGCAGCATCAATTAAGGCTGCCTCGTCCATCTTCTTGTTTATGATCTCCTGCGTATTAGGTGAAGCAGCATCTGGTGCAATGGTGACCGTCCTCTGTTTTCCCTTGACCAACAGATCGGCTAGGTGTTCGGTCACGCTTTCTGGACGAATAGAAGGGATAACGAGCTCAAGTCCTCGGGAAACTATGAACTCGCAAGCATCCTCAAGAAAGGGATAATCAAATATGCTTGCTCCGATAAGTGAAACCCTTCTAACGGGCGTGTAACTTATTCCTTCTTCGATTATGCCTTCGATCTTTCTGAGGCTCCTTTCACGTTTAGGCAGGCTTATGTGTCGAAGAAGACAGAAACGGCAGGATCGACTACAACCCCTAACTGTCTCAACAGCGAAAGCTTTCCCAAAAACAGTCATGTAAGGACTATGTTCGTCAACGAGATGAATCTGTTGAGCCAAGGGATGCAGCGCCTCGTCAAGGTCTCGAACCCAGACCCTCTTAGTTGGGTTTGAGATTCGCGGCACGTATACTCCTTCAAGGTCTACGAACTCGTCAACACGCTTCTGGGGGTTTGGGGTGGCTTTTATCTGATCGATCAGCTGATCGAGAACAGGCTCAGCTTCGCCTATAACGAAGAGATCGACATAATCGGCGAGGGGCTCCGGGTTTGCCGTGGCGCATGGTCCACCAGCTATTACTAACGGATCTCCGGACGTCCGATTTTCACTTCTTGGCGGGATGCCAGATTCCAGCAGTATCCTCATTAAATTCGGATAGTCTTCCTCATACTGCAACGTGAAAGCCACGACGTCGAATTTCTTCAGGGGTTGATTGGACTCAAGACTTTTCAAAGGCTCCATCAGGGTGGGAATAAAGAACCTCTCACAAACAACATCTTCACGCGCATTAAGCAACGCATAAAGCAGTCTGACTGTCAGTCCACTCATACCCGCTCGGTAAACATTTGGGTAGCAGAGCGCAATTCTGAGATCTACCTTTCTCCAATTTTTTCTAACCACATTTAGCTCATCAATGAACACAGTCCTGCCCCACTGCTGAGAATAAGGCTTTGATACGTAACGTCACCATTAAACCTAACTGTGACGAATACTACAAGACAATTACTACAACCGATTTTCAGCCTGTAGTTTCAGCTTTGGCTTCGATAACGGGCTCAAGCTTCTTTTCGGGTTCCACAAGAGGTCTAGTTATCAGCTTGGATTTCCTTATGCCGACATGGCGTAATGGTGTTATCTTTTTCGCTTCGTTGTATATCTCGGATGCGATCTTGCCCAGCACAGCCTCTTGCACAAACTGGTCGAAGGTCAGGGCGTCTGCTTTCTGTCGGATTATCTTTTCCATCACTGAGCGTATCTCTTTTTCTTGGGAAGTCTTTATCCGGTTCAATGTGAAGGCACATGCGGAAACCCTAAGCTTGTATCCGTCTTTAGTTGTAACAGCTACGATGCCATCTATCCGTGTCGTTCTTCTTCTAACGAGGCTTCTTAAGTAATCCCTTGAGTATTCATGCCCTTTGAATATGGTTGAGGCTTGCTTCGCATCTACATCAATGACTTGCAAGAATATCTTCAGATATTGGTGAGCAAAATCTTCCGTTACATCATAGAGTGTGGATTCGACAACTCTGCCCATGATCTTTTGCGGGTCATCAGTTGGTATAGATCCTATCTTGACTCTCCCAAAGTATTCAGGCGCCACAACAGCATACCATTTTTTGCTGCGCCATTTGTCCTTAACGCGGCCTTTTGACACTCTGCAACACCACTGTGGACCCAGATAATTCACAAAGCTGGAGTATTAAAACGTTTGGTGGTCAAAACTGATGAGAATCCTATCTCGCTGCATATTTATATCTGTCATCCAGAATTTATGTTGAAAGCCTTGGAGTTCCCGGACATGATCGATGTGAAACTCATCAGGACCAATCCGGAGTTTGTAAGTCAAAATCTGCAGAGAAGAAATGATCCTGAGAAGGTAAAGCTTCTAGACGAGTTTATAGAGGCTGACAAGATTTGGAGGTCGCTGCAGACAGAGATAAATGAGCGGAGACGGGAACGAAACGAGCTCAGTACTAAGATCGCTGGATTGAAGAAGCAAGGCTCAGACGTAAGCCATCTTTTGGTCGAAGCTGAGCAGGTTCAAGAAAGAATAAAAGAGCTAAACATTCAAGTCACAGAATACGAGCAGAAATCCAAGTATCTACTCATGCGAATACCAAACCTTATTCACGAATCTGTTCCCTATGGGCAAGACGAGAATGACAATGTGGAGATCAGACGCTGGGGGATTCCGCCTAAGTTCGACTTCGAGCCAAAGAACCATATCGAAATCGCCTTGAACCTCGACTTGATTGACGAGGACAGGGCCAATAAGGTTGCGGGAACAGGTTTCTACTATCTGAAAGACGAGCTAGTATTGCTAGATTTCGCGATCCAACGATTTGCCATAGATGTTATGATGCAACGAGGCTACGCCTTGATTGAACCACCCTTCATGCTGCGAAGAGAACCCTATGAGGGGGTTACAGACCTCTCAGACTTCGAGACCGTCATGTACAAGACAGAGAATGAGGACCTTTACCTGATAGCCACAAGCGAACATCCAATGGCAGCAATGTATATGAATGAGACATTGAGCAAGGATGACCTTCCAATCAGGCTTGTGGGAATCAGCACCAATTTTAGAAAAGAGGTTGGGGCTCATGGCAAATATACGAAGGGACTTTTCAGGATGCACCAGTTCAACAAGGTTGAACAGTTCATCTTTTGTTTGCCGGAGCAAGGTTGGAGCCTTCATGAGGAACTACAGCAAAACGCTGAGGAACTCTATCAGAAGATAGGCTTACACCACCGCGTGGTAAATGTCTGCACCGGAGACATTGGAACCGTCGCCGCCAAGAAATACGACGTGGAGATATGGATGGCTGATGGGAACTTTCGGGAAGTAGGCTCGAACTCCAATTGTACTGACTATCAAGCGCGCAGGCTTAACATAAAGTACAGAGAAGGCCTTGGAAAACCGCCTAAAGGCTTTATTCACACCTTGAACAGTACTGCCTTGGCTACAAGCCGCACAATGATGGCTATACTTGAGCAATATCAGCAAAAAGACGGATCGGTCATCGTGCCGGAAGCTTTGAGACCATATATGAATAGCATTGCAAAGTTTGAAAGAAAGTAGATTCATCAGAAGGTGGTTTGGCTTGACGCCTGACGTAGTAGGCATAGGTGAGGTTTTGATCGATTTTGTCGCCACTGAACCTGTCTCATACTTAGAAGCTGCTACATTTCTAAAATGTTTCGGCGGAGCTCCGATGAACACTCTAGTCGGAGTAGCCAGATTGGGTTCGAGCTCTGGCGCCATAGCGGCGGTGGGAGACGATCCCTTTGGTCAATTTCTTGTTAAGGAGTTGACCAAGAATGGCGTAGATACGTCACGCGTTAAGGTGAAGAGAGGCATGCTGACCACCTTAGCATTCGTCGCTAATGAACCCGAGACTGGCGAACGGTCCTTCATCTTCTATCGGAAGCCATTAGTCAGCGGAACTTCGGACAATGCACTCCAAATCGAAGATGTGGACCTTGAGTACATTTCCAATGCACGTATTCTTCACGTATCAGGTTTCTCCCTATCCCAAAACCCCTCAAGAAAAGCTGTGCTGACAGCGATTAGACATGCAAGAAAAGCGGGGGTAAAGGTCTCCTTCGATCCGACATTGAGGATTGATGTCTGGAATTCCGAAAGATCAATAAGAAGGCTTTATAGCCAAGTACTTAGACTATCCGACGTAGCGACATTCTCACGTGAGGAAGCAGCATTCATATTTGGAACAGACAATCCTGAGAAAGCGGCCAGAACCGCTCTAAAATCCGGTACTGGAATTATCGGCATAAAACTCGGCGCCGATGGGGCTTTACTTGAGACGAAGGAGGGGCAAAAGATAAGCGTACCTGCCTTTCCAGTGAAAGTTGTCGACACAACGGGTGCAGGGGACGGATGGAACGCTGGGCTACTTGTTGGTCTACTCAAAGGCTGGGATCTGGAGACATCGGTCTTAGTGGCAAATGCCGTGGGGGCATTGATTGTAACGAAGCGGGGGGCCATAACAGCATTGCCCTATAAGAGTGAACTAGATCAGTTCCTTAAAGAACACGGTATTAACCTTAAGATTTAAGAAGCACGCTAAGTTTAGAATTAGTTGCAGAAAAAGTCAACATCCCTGATCTAATGAAGGGTGAAGATAAGCCTCAATGAAGATGCTTAGAAGTTGAGAATGGCTAAGGGAGAACTGATGAATAAGCCCAAGGCAAGTTTGGTCGTTGTCCTCGTCGTTCTGCTTTTCTCTATCACTCAAAATGCTACTCCCATAGGTGCAGCATTGAGCCCAGCTAAGGCCGCTTCCTCCGCTAATCAAGTTCCAGATCCGCTTTTTCCCGCAGCTTACGACACGGCTAGGTATAATGTAACCTTGTGGATAAGGGATTGGAAAGGAAGGGCCAATTTCACAGATGTGAACGTCACGATATTCGACTTGGAAAGGAGAATCTCCACTAGCAATCTATCTATCAATGAGACCGGACATATTGATATGAGGTTCCTCTACGCTGGTTCCTATATTGTTGCAGTTCAGAAGGATAACCGGACCGTGGGGTGTCAGGAGATAGATGTCACAAAGAACCAGACTCACGTGATAAGGACCTGGGCTTACGACTTAAACATGACCCTTGTTGACGAGAACGGAAAACCTTTGGCAAACCACACGGTCACCCTTTATGACCAGATGGTTTTCAAGGCCCCGAACTACACTATGATGGCAGATGCTGTTGGACGTCGTCAAAACTACACAGTGGTCACTGATTGGGTTGGCATACCCTTTGCTCAAACGGAAACAAACAAGAATGGGACTTTAAGCTTTGCTGATGTATGGAACGGAACCTACAGACTGGGAATTGTGGGCAAGGAGATGTGGGTTGAGGAGTACATCCTTGGGGAGCATGTCTTGACTCGCCGCGAACCTGCTGTCGGCGAGTACATACTCGATCTTCAAAATCCAGCCAACATAACCTTGAAACTTACTAGAGTTGACTTGAGACTCCGTTTCGTTTCGGAATCCGGCGTCTCGGTCAGAAACGCGACAATCTACATTCGTAACATGCAAGACCATCTGTTTTTCAAAGAACTGACGAACAAGACAGGCTTTGTTGAGAAGAAGAACGTTTACGTCATTGATGGGTTGTACAATGTCACAGCACAACATGATAATAGGACGCTCGGTCACGAGATAATTAAAGTCTCAAAGACAGAGGTCTTCACAGTCAAATGTTGGGCGTACAATCTGACAGTCAGATGCGTCGATCAGGATTACCAGCCCCTATCCAACTACGTAGTGTTCCTTTACGACCAAGTCATCTTCTATTCGCCTACCAACATCACCACTGTGAGAAATCAGACCGGATTGATGGTCAACTGGACCAGAACGAATGTAAATGGCACGGCATATTTCAAAGACATCTGGAACGGAACTTACTGGATTAGAGTCATGGGCAGTGAGGAGGTCGGGGAACAGATTCTAAGCTTACAAGAACAACGGTTCATTACCATTGTGTGTAACAAGACGTACATGACAATGGGATTCGAAACCCTATCCGGTGAACCCCTTACCGAAGCGACGGTTACCGTTTTTGATGATGCCGGCAACCTGGTTTTCCGAGACCGCACAGATGAAAATGGCTTTGTCCTTCGCAAGGGCTTGCGCTCCGGCAACTACACGGTTAATGTGGAGTGGATGGGGACCCAGGTCTGGTCTGGCATTGTGAACATTTACAGAGACAGATACAGGATAATGAGATGCTCAGTTTATAGACTTACGATTTATTGTGTCGATACTTTCGGAAACATCCTACCTAAGGCGGATTTGACTCTTGAAAAGATGATAACTCGTTGGGAAAAATACGTGATTCTATACTCGGAAACGGATGAAAGGGGCAGCATATCACTGCTCTTGCCTTATGGCTCTTATGAAGTCTCGTGTACGTATGGGATCTATGCAGGTTCATTACTCGTCGACCTAAATGATGATCGAACAGTGACTCTCAATTGTAATGTGAGGAGTGTTCTCTGGGCTTCAATGGTTGCAGTGGCACTGCCCTTGGCCGTCTTTTCACTGCTCTTAGAGCGAAGGAGGCTAAGGACACCGTTAGAGATCAGAAGATATAAGAACATGCTGTTTGAGCTGGAATCTATGTACAAGAACGGTCTAGTGGAGTACAGAATTTACCGTAAACTAAGAGAGGAATATGAGGCGAAGCTCATTGAGCTGGGAGGTCGTGAGATGAGATGAAGCCCCTCAAAGCAACGCTTCTTTCGTTGATTCTTATTCTTTCTGTTTATCTATGTGCCATACCCGCCCATTGTGCAGAAAGTCAGCTACAGACCAAAGAAGTTCCTTTGTGGCTGCTAATCCATTTCAGAGATTACAGAACTGACATGCCCGTTTCAAACATATCAGTAAGTTTTGCAGTCTACACTGATTGGGGATTGAAGACCGTAGACTTCACTCAAACCAACGCAACAGGCATAATCCAATTCTATTTAGGAAAGGTTAGGAAAGGGACATTCTTTGACTATAAAGCGCTTCAAGAGATAGAATTCTCACACAACTACACACTAATCAAAATTCAGAACATATTTGTCGAGGATGAAAGCTGGTCTACGACAAGTTATCGTGCTGAATACGTTCCAAACTTCACGATACATAGAGGATTACAGGTTGATTTAGACTACAAGGATTTGGGGAACCGGCATCTCATAGAGGGGAATGTCTGGATTCTTGAAGGCAGACTTGTCAGAGTCTTGGATAGCAACCCCGTCACCGGAGAGAAAGAGAACCTGTATATGGCGCCGGCGATCAAGACAAACATAGAGAGCAACGTAAGCAGGTACGAAAGCATCTACCTCTTCCCCCTCGACTATGAATTAACTATATTTCACAAGGTTAAGACTTGGGAGGAATATGAAAATAGGAGGCTAATGCGGAAAGAAGAACTGGTTTCACCGTTTACAGTCAAAGTTGACAATAAAACTGTCTTAGTTAATTGGATGTCCCATGCCGCAGAGGAATACATCAATCGCCAAACATATGAAATGGACAAAGAGATGGATTGGTTGAGCTCTGCTGGTTATCCCCTCGACCGAGAGAACGAGGAATACCAAGCGATAAAAAGCTTGTTGACTCGGGTCTCGGGGCTCTATAAGAAAGGGGAGTGTTCCTCGGCTCTTGGTGGCGCAAAAATATCTGAGGAGAAACTGTCCGGACTCAAGAGATGGATCTCAAACCTTAAAATCTTGGCAATATTGACCACAGCTGGCATAAGCCTTTTCGCATATGGACTTGCTTCACTCCTTTCCAGCTTCGTCTTCGAGGAACCGTCCGAAAACAGGATTCGACTTGTAAGTAAGGTTCTGACCTTTTCTCTGATCATGTTGATGTTCTCTCTCTCTCATCCATCACTGAAGATATCTTTTGCATACGTCATCGGTAGCAGAAGCATAGACCTGCCTTTTTCTCTTATAGGGTGCTTTATAATCGGAGGGTTGACCTATTTCGTCATCCAGCTGTTAACAATACGAAAGAAGACTATGGCGGATCTTTCAGTTCAGCTGGGCGTTAGAAGTCTAAAAAGGAGACGGTCCCGAACCATGTTGACTTTGATCACCATCACAATAATGGTTTCTTCTGCGATAGTCTTTGTAAACATAACCATGAACCGGTCAACAAGAATCAAGGGCCAATGGGAAGGCACAAACATTGTTGGCGTCTTAGTAAAGCCGAACAGCTACTCCGCCCCACTCAGTGAATATGATGTAAACTGGACCAGAGCCCAGATATGGTGTAAAGACTTGGCTTACACAGAGGGGATCAGGTTTAATGAGACCATTAGCAGGTTCTTCGTGCAACGAATAGGCTTTCTCATCATGGGTGAAGCCATGACCCAAGTGAACATAATCGGCATAGACCCCTTGTACATGGAGAAATACTATAATCTCTCTGGACGTGTCACAGGCTTCTGGCAAGACTTCATAAGGGGGAAACCTGTTGCCATTGTTCCAACAACCTTTGGCATCCTAGCCAATGAAAAGATCACTCTGGCCGTCAGAGAGATCTTGACGACCTTCGGAACTGGGCCTCCAATAATAATAGACAAAGATTTAGGTGAATTTCGTGTCGTTGGTACCTTCGATCCACAAACATCCTTCGTTGATCTAGTGAAGATAGACAAAACCCCCCTATTCAACCGTCCATCGAACCTCGTGCTTGTCCCATTGAAATCAATAATAAGCCCGACTATGACTATCTCCGAAGTGACGATTCTAATGAAAAAAGGATATGAACCGATGGAGGTGGGTGAGGAGCTAGCATATACATTGGCCTCGGCCACGGTGGCAAACAAAGAGGGCGTGGCTCATAGGATCGAGTGGTCGTTTGAATTGTCAATCACTGGATTAATACCTTACATGCCGCCACTTGTAATAGCGGGCTTGATGATGTATGCTACTATGGTCTCAGTTTACGAAGAGAGGAAAAGAGAGTTTTCAACGTTGGCAACCCTTGGGCTTGACCCTAAAAACACATTCCAAGTATTCCTGGTTGAAGCTCTGCTGCTTGGACTGATGGGTACTTTCATCGGTTTTTTTGGGAGCTACCTTCTCGCGGCCCTCTTGCAGTTGCTAACCAGTTTTATAGGTGTACAAGGTGCCCCCACTTTGCCATTTTCGTCTGCACATTGGTCGATGCCCGCTATCCTTGTTGCACTCTTGACTGGTGTGGTTATGGTATTCTTAGGAGGTTACATTCCTGCTGTCCGAACACAAGGTATAAGTCTAATGGGCAGGGTAAAGAAACGGTATCTCGTAGGCGAGCTGATATCCGAAGGAAACATCACCACTTTTACTCTCCCCATAAGAGAGACTGTTCAGAACGGTGAAATGCTATATACTTACGTGAGGGAGACTATCGGGAAGTTCAGGCAATCCCTCATCGATTCCCACTCAATCAAGGGAGAGATGTACAGGGACGGCTCATTCAAAGTTTCATTCTATGCCGTTGGTGAAGGTTCAGTGACCGTACCATGTGAGATAAAGGGAATTAGGGAAGGCGAAATGCTGATACCGATAATAGAGTTCCCTACAAGCTATCAGAACTACAGCCGGATCAGAGAAATACTTCGAGACCTTGAAGAATATATGATCGGCTTCTCGGCATGGAAGGAGCTGCAGCTGAAGATGCAGATCGTTCGTGAGGCACCGAAGAAAAGCAAGACCATAGAGCAAATCTTAACCGAGATAGAATACGTCATCAGCCAGATCAAAGACTGCAATAAGAAACTCAAGATACTGGACGGTCAGAGAGGAAAGCTTTCTGAAGAAGTCTACAATGAATTCAAACAGAAATATGTCGAAATGATTGATGAAAAGTCGAAGAACCTGAGATCCATGACAATCAACCTAGAACCCTATCACAAAGAGCTCTATGAGGAGATCAACAAGATATCTGTTGAGGTTGAAAGGATCACCACCGCCTACAACCTTGGCGAGATCACCGAAGAAGAATATGTAAAGAGTTGCGGACCGCTACAAGCAAGACTGACCACGCTTAAAGGAAAGGTAAATGAACTCGAGGAGATCTTTGAGTTTCTCAAGAAGCCCTCAAGAATCGCTTAGGTATACATGGAACGAACCGGTCACAGTACGCCCGTCCTGTTGATTACTTGGTGATTTTTGTTATTCGCTGAACTTCTGGGTCGGTGAACACGTCTTTCTCATCAACGCTCATGCTGGAGAACTCAGAGACTATGGCGCCCTCATCTCCTGATTGGAACCAGTGCTTAGTTCTAGGCGGTAGTGTATATTGGTCCCCGGGCTTTAGTACAACTTCGTGTTGTGCAGAATAATATTTCTCTCTTCCCCTAGGCGGACTAACATGAGGCTTAGTCGTCTTTTCGCCGGGGACAAAGAGGTAGACTACACCCCAACGACAACGGAAAGTCTCCTGCTTACCCGGCTTGCCATCGATATCTGGATGGAAATGCTCTGGGCAAGTTTGATGAGGAAAAAGAATTAGCTCCTTGGCACAGTACCGTTCGTTATTAACGTAAACAACCAGTTGAAGCCCAATACGGCTCAGGTCTCCTAAGCCGAAATCGGCCACCTCTATGGACTTCTCTTCTTGAGGGGTTAAGGTTATTCCTGCTTTCCCCAGATACTCAACAGCCCTCTTTTGTGCCTCTTCACATTGTTTTCTGGTTATCATGGTTTTCAACCAACAATTTCAAACGTAAAAAGGTCTAGGTCAGCGTCCTTATAAGACTTTCCCGGATTTTATTGAAGGGACTGAAATAGCATTCTTTCAATAAGGGATTGGGGGTTCAACATATGCTAAGTTCTCTATATGCTCCTACCGGACGAGAAAAGGATTAGCCCATGCTTTTCTGCCTTGTTGATCTATGGCTTCCAAACGCATGTACTGGTAATCGAACTTGGCCTTGATATCCATAAGTCTTAGTCCTTTCTTGTCAAAGGTTACCTCTAACATGATGTTTCCTCCGGTGAGGAATATTTTCGTCAAACCTTTCTTCTCAACTTTCTCCAAGTTCTGAAGTTCAGCTCCTAGATATCGTCTGACACCCTGTTCTTTCCACATCTCTATCAATTTTATGAGCTGGCTCAATTCTATGCTCAATCCAGTGCCATTTCGTGAGACAATGTTGACCCGGGCTACTGGCGTCATTTCGACATGGATTGAGCTTTCTGACATCTCTAACCTGCTTATTGCGGGTCCCATGGATGAGTAGAAACACCCGGATTTCAGAGAGTCCATAACGGCTTTTTGGTTCATTTCAGACGCCTTAATCCATACCCAGCCTCCGTCCGTATCGATTGGTGGTCTAGAATATCTGTGAGCGTCGTCGACTGCAAAACCCCACGTTTTGATGCCCGATGATATGAGGTCGTCCCAATGCACAGTGGAGTATCCCTTCGCGACCTCTACTTCACAACCGGTATTGTAGATTTCCACCCCGACATAACGGCTGAGTGCTGTAAGGTCCTCATGAACGAGTCCTGACCAGTAGGGGTGCGCTATTATCGCCACACCTCCAGCGGCATTGACTTCGTCAATCACCTCTTGAGGACTTGCCAAGTTAATTATGGCTGGGTCGTCAACTCCTAAGGCTACTATATGATAGTCTCCTCCTAGCTGAGTTTTCCCCTTTGATATCTCAACACCGGGCATGAACATCATGTCCGGACGGTCGCCGTATCCAGTGGTTATTTTGTTATGGTCGGTTATGATCACGAGATGGTATCCCCGCGATAGGTAATGCTGAGCTACCTCTTTAGGGTCCAGCATTCCATCGGAAGCTCTGCTATGACAGTGTAACGATGATTTTATCCAGGTATTGTCCACATTGAACTTGAGCACACGATCAACTCCAACCTATTTGACCCTTTCTCATTTCTATCTTGCCTTCTAAATCTTTCCAGCTCATTCATGCTTTAAGTCTGATGGTCGCATCCCACTGCCGTAAAATTAGCCGCCTTATTGCGAAAAGGCCCTGCTAGAACCAGAGTTTCAAGAATGCCTGCAGACTATTTTGTCTTGAAGACTTTTCTCCAATCTGGGAAGGTCTGCCATGACCTTTGTATTATTAGTAGTCTCAGTTGGGAAAATAGACTAAGACTCTTCCAGGTTTTGCTCTAGCCTCGCCTTTCTCGGTGTCAGCATATCTGAAGGCTGCTTCAAGGTCCTCTGCCGATCTTATGGTGAACTTTGTTTTAGATACTATGCGTCGTATTTTTTGATTGAATTCCTGATTCTTAAGTAGATCGAGGACATCATGATAATGCCTTATTGTGCTTCGGACTGAACCTATGAGTGTTAAGCCTTTATTTACTATCTTGTTTAACTCGACTGGCACTTCGCCTGATGAGAGCCCGAGTAATACGCATCTCCCACCTGGACGCAACATGTCGATGGCCTCTCCTATGGTGGTTCTGTGGCTTCCGCCTCCTACAGCTTCAAACACAACGTCGAAAGTATCTTCCATGTTCTTCATCTTCTCTTTCTCTGTGATCGAATTCACTGTGGACGCGAAGTCCAGTGCGAGAGAGAGCTTTTCGTCGATAATTCCGACCAAGTGAAGATTGTCTTTGGGTATGCCTCCGACATGGGAAGCCATCAAGGCAACCATGTACCCGATTGGGCCGTCACCTATGACCGAGATATTCTCGTAGGGTTTTGCTTCTGAGGTGTTAAAGGCGTTAAAAGCTATTGACAAGGGCTCGGTCAATGCGGCCAACTCCAATTCGACCCCGCGCGGGATAGGTATCACTCTTTGGCTGGGATAGTGAAAATATGTCCTAGCTAATCCATCCACCGTTGCCCCCATGTACTGTGAGTTCTGACAGTAGTTTTCACCTATTTTCTTGCACGCGACACATTTTCCGCATGGAATCATAGGATTAACAACGACGTGTGTTCCAGCTTTCAGCTTCACATCCGCACTGGCTTTGACGACCTCCGCGACCCCTTCATGGAGGAGGCACATTGGAAGACGCTCTGCAAGTTTCCATTTTTCCTTCTCCCCTCTGAAATAGAGCATTTCGCTACCACATATTCCGGCTACAACCGGTTTCAAGAGCACGTAGCCCTCAGGGATGGATGTAATGGTTCTTTTCTTGATAACGAATCTAAAAGGCTCGACAAGCGTAAACTCCTTTGCAACAAACTTGTTCATAGATGGTCCTCAGTTCTTCTGATTTCTGCATCTCATCTCAGTAACGGCTCTCCTTATCTTATGTATTTCTGAAGCAATATTCACGAGTTGTCCGTGAACCTAAGCAGTGAGCTTACTGTAATGTGTGTCTGATGTTTCTTCATTGATACACATTGTTCTGTAGAGAGTTCAGTTTACAGGTAAAAGGCTTTGTTACCACTGCAATGATTAGGGGTAGACAGTAGTCTAAGAGCTGATATTCTAGTCCTACGGAAAGGAAGATGTTTGATTAGTTATCTCTACTCGAAGAATACTTTCGCTTCCTCGTACAACTTCTTATCGACAGTTTTAGTTTTCCCTGTCGCTTTGGAAAGTGGGACTGGGACGATCTCGCCGGCTCTTAGCGCAACCATGTATCCAAATTTCCCTTCTTTCACTAGGTCAACTGCTGCCAATCCAAGTCTTGCCGAAACGAGACGGTCTAGAACCGTCGGCGACCCTCCTCTGATCGTATGGGCGGGGGCAACAGCTCTGGTCTCGACCCCTGTCAGTCTGCTGATTTCTTTCGCGAGAAAGTCTCCTATGCCACCTAGGCTTACGTGCCCAAACGCATCGACGCTTGTATTTTTGGTCACGGGACCCTCATAATCCTTGATCAAGGCACCCTCAGCCACCACTATCACGACGGACTTCGGTCCCCTCTTCTCGGTCCTCTCCTTTACGAACTTTACCAAATCCTTAAGGCTAAAGGGTTCTTCTGGGATGAGTATCAGATCTGCGCCTGCGGCCAGCCCAGAATAAAGAGCGATCCATCCCGCATGTCTTCCCATAATTTCGACTATGAAGACGCGATCATGCGACTCCGATGTGTCCTTAATGTTCTCAATCAGGTGCATCGCATTGTTTACAGCAGTGTCAAAGCCTATAGTGAACTCGGTTTCGGGTACATCATAGTCGATTGTTTTGGGTATTCCCACTACATTGAGGCCGGCTTCGCTGAGTGCAGCAGCCACGCCTAAAGTATCGTCCCCACCGATGGCGATGAGCGCACCGAGACCTAACTCCTTAAAATTCTGGGCTGCTTTCTTTACTCCGTCAGGCATTTTCGTTGGGTTTGTTCGAGAAGTCTTAATAACGGTTCCACCTCTCCGAATTGTGTCTTTGACGTCGTCATACCTTAACTTCATTGTGTCGCGTTCCAAGAGGCCAGCCCAGCCATATTTGATTCCCACAACTTCGAAGCCATATTTTTCGCATTTTTTAACTATGGCTCTTATAACAGAATTCAGTCCCGGTGCGTCTCCTCCTCCTGTGAGAACTCCTACCTTCAAAGATACTTCCACCTTAGATCCAGATTTTCCCATAGTTATAAGAGGTCTTTGGAGAAAAGTCTTTCGCTTCTAGTACTGTCCTGTCTTCTAAAGTTCTTCTGCCGAGATTCTGTCGGAAAGAACGGTCACAAATCTCATCCAGTTCTCTTACTATTCGTTACACAGGCTTGGATGAACCCATCAAACAAAGGGTTTGGCCTTAGAGGCCTGGATGTAAATTCAGGGTGGAACTGGCTACCGATGAAGAAGGGATGTTCAGGAAGTTCACCTACCTGCATTATCCTGTTGTCTGTTGTCATGCCTGAGAAGACAAACCCATTTTCCTCTAAAACCCCAACATACTCGGGGTTTATCTCGTACCTATGTCTAAACCTTTCCGTAACCTCTTCTAGGTGATACAGCTTGTAAGCTAGTGTGCTCCTTTTGATTTTGACGGGTTGCGCTCCCAATCGCATCGTTGCTCCATACTTGGATTTCCTTAAGATCTCTTTCTGTTCTGGGAGAAGATCGATCACAGGGTATGGTGTTTCCGGGTCGATCTCTGCACTGTGGGCACTTTCCAGCCCGCAAATGTTTCTGGCGAACTCTACGACAGCCAGCTGGAGACCAAGACAAAGGCCTAGGTACGGAATCCTGTTCTCCCTGGCATACTTTATCGACTTTATCTTGCCTTCTACTCCTGTTGCGCCGAAACCTCCGGGCACGATTATGCCGTCAACGTTCTTGAGGATTGAGAGGTTTTCGTCTTTCTCCTCAAAGAGTTTCGAGTCAATCCAATTGATGAGGGGTTTTCTGTAGTTGTGCCAAGCCGCATGTTTTATGGCCTCTATCACAGAAACGTAGGAATCTGGAAGCTGAAATCTGCCTATGTCGAAGTATTTCCCAACTATGCCTATTTTCACGTTCTCTTTTATGGCCTCAACCTTTTCGATAAATACGCTCCATTCTTCACTAGCCGGACTTTGCCGTTTCATTCTAAACTTGCTTAGGATTTTATCCCCAAACTTCTCACGTTCGAAAACGAGGGGTACCTTGTATATGTTCTCAATCTCGGGGTCCGATATTACGTCGTCTTCATTTACATTACAGAAAAGGGCGATCTTTCTTTTCCTAACATCATCTAGGTAGGTATCTGATCTTCCAATGATGAAGTCGGGTTGGATGCCAAAGTTTCTGAGTTCACGAACGGAGTGTTGAACTGCTTTTGTCTTCATTTCGCCCAGGCTCTTCGGTATGGGCAGATAGGCTACGTGAACGTAGAGAACTTTCTCTTTTTCAAGTTTCATCTGTCGTGCCGCTTCTAGAAAAAGGATGTTCTCGTAGTCGCCTACCGTTCCCCCGACCTCTACTAATAGGAAATCTGCCTTGGACTCCCTCGCCACGTCTTTTATCCTCTTCTTTATCTCGTCGGTCACGTGAGGTATGGGCTGAACAGTCTGGCCCAGATACTTCCCTTCTCTCTCCTTCTTTATGACCTCATAATAGACCTGTCCTGTGGTGATGTTATGGCTCCTTAAGATGTTTGTATCGAGGAATCTTTCATAGTGTCCCAGATCCTGATCGATTTCCCCGCCGTCCTCAGTAACCCAGACCTCGCCATGCTCTGTAGGCCTCAGCGTGCCAGCGTCAAAGTTGATGTATGGGTCAATCTTGCAGGCACTTACCCTGAAATCTCGAAACTGGAGCATCTTACCGATAGAAGAGGTGACAATCCCTTTGCCCAGACCAGAGATGACTCCGCCAGTGATAAAGATAAACTTGGTCTGCATAACCTTTATTTCTTTGTCGGGTTAATAAAAATTTCCATCTCTATTTTGACATGCGAAGTTGCTTCAGACAGATCGCCGCGCAAAGACGAGTTGGGTTTGGAAAGGCAAACTTAAATAGTTCCAGCTTTATCTTTCCCGTGACAGTCGACCTATGGAGTAACTGTGATGAGCTCTAGTAGAAGACGGAGAAGACAGGAAGGTGCTCCCATGCCGGCTGCGGGCGCTGGGCTGCTCAGGTTCTTCGAAGAAGACACGCCTGGGATGCGAGTCAAACCCGAAATGGTCATAATATTGGCAGTGGCGCTAATAATCGCTTGCATAATCGCACAATTCACAATCTAGGACCAGAACAACGTATTACCAGGAATCCGGATTCCACAGCCTTCTAAGGCTAGGTTAGGCGTTCTTAAATGAACTTGTGAATGCCAGTTTTGGCCTTTTCATCCTAGATTGTGACCTTATTCTTTTTCTGTCTTCGTCTATATGTGTAGTATATAGGAGCCCCAATCGCTATGAATGGTGCCGCGACAATTGCTAAGGCGATCAGCCCTTGAACGACTAGGAACACTCCCCACAATCCCGCCTCGATCGGCTTTGCCCAGTTCATTTCTGGCATAGAAATCCAACGTTCTGGTTCGCCCAGTAACACAACAATGGTTGCCATGTCAACTCGTGATTCTATGTATCTGATCTGACCTATGAGGTATTCTATCTCGCCTCGTACTCGGTTCAGCTCGGCCTCAACCTTTAGCACATCCTCCACGGTCTTGCACATTCCAAGTATCTCCGTGAGCCTTTGCTCCTGTTTTTGGGAATTGCTTAGGCGAGCTGAGAGGTCAACATACTGTTCAATCACGTCCTCGCCCTTCACCTCTTTGCTCTTTACCTCGCCAAGATTCTCAACGGCTTGGATGGCGGTGTAGAAACCCTCTTGGGGAACGCGTATCGTTACCAGTCCTGTCTTTCTCCCTCCCTCTTTTGAAGTTGTGATTCCGGTCACATTTCCTCCTAGATTCAGGGCTATTCCTTGTATGCTGTCTATCGCTAGGTCAACATTGTTGACCTCAAGGCTTAGTTGTGCTGTGTAAACCATCATTCTCTCTATAGTCTCTAAACGAGAGTACGTAAGTGCTTGAGCAGCAGGTTTTGCTGTCTGATCAGGAGCATTCACAGCTGCAGACCAACTTGAAGAAGCGCTTTCGGAACTAGGTCCCAATCCCCCAAGAAATCCTCTCATGCTTGTGCCCGTCGAGTAAAATGCTAGTCCCAGAATGAAACTTGCGACAAATACCCCTATCATGAAAACAGTAATTATGAAGAGAAGTGTCCTCTTTGAAAGCTGTAGCATTCTTCCTTCTCCCCTTACATTACTTCTTAACATTCAACCCCAGCCATATAAGTCTAGACTTTAGAACAATCATCAACATGTTGCGCTGCTTCTCTGTACAAAAGCAGCTGGAAGATCTCAATCAAAAGAAATGTGACCTCATTGCTAGGTAGGCAGCATTCTCCTTGCTGGACCGATCAACATTACATATCTCTACTCGATGTATATTGCTGGCCTGTAAGGTTTCGCCGCTGAAGCTCTCCCTCTAGGGTCGTATCTTCTAGGGTCCTCTTCATCATAGATGGAGACTTCTGCGTTGAATTCTTTTCCTAGGAAACCTTTGGCTTCAATCATAAAGGTTTTCTCGTCCAGTCTCCCAGCCTCGAGTCTCCGTTTTTTCTGGTCCTCTGGGACAGCGTTGACTTCTAGGATTGTCTTGCCTACGAACTCCGCTAGGCTCTTTGCCTTCTTCTTAAGTTCAGGGTCTCCCATTAGGTTTTTCATGACTTCTCGCATCTCGACTTTTCCGGAGAGGGCTTTCCTCAGGATTTCTAGATAGGCTTTCCACTTCCACTCGTCAGCCACGTAATAGGAGATTCTCTTCGGCGTTATCTTGGTAGCCTTAATGACGTTTGCTGTGTCTTCGATCAAGTGTCTCATCAGTTCTTCGGCTTCTTCTGCCTTAATGTCTAATTTTGAGCTGTCATAGGAGGGCCACTCTGCCCCTGAGACGAGTCCATCGTTTCCGAGAACGTGCCAGAGCTCTTCACTCAGATAAGGTGTGAAAGGTGCGAGCAAGCGGACCCAGACATCAGCTACTTCCTTCAGGACTTTCGGGTTGGGGCTGTCAGTTCGCCTCAGATACCATCGTATGTCGTTCCAGACCTCAAAGACCGAAATCTCAGCAGCTGTCCTGGTTTTCAGCATCTCGATCGCGCGTGTAATTGTTCTAATTTTGTTCTGAACCGCGGAAACAAGCCAGCGGTCCACGGTCTTGGGTCTAGTTTCTACGTGAATTTCAGCAATTTGGTCTACATATCTGTACAGAGCCTTAAGCTTTACGTCTATGCTTTTCGCGTTCTCTTCGCGCCAGTCAGGGTCTTCCATGTCCTCCGAACCCAAGACTAACGTCAGCCTAGTTACGTCAGCCCCGAAACGGTCAACCGCATACCTTAACGGCAGGAAGTTACCCTTAGACTTCGACATCTTTTCGCCCTCGATGGTCAACATGCCATTAACGCCAATGCCTTGAGGCCAATGCTTCTTTGGGAACAGGGCTGTATGTTGGAAGATGAAGAACGATAGATGATTTGGGACGAGCTCTTTGGCCGATATCCTTAAATCAACAGGGTACCAGTAGGCAAATTCCTCTCTCATCTCCCGCATGACCGAAGGTTTTAAGCTTAAACTCTTTGCTATCTTTGTTGGGCTTCCTTTTCCGAAAAAGACGTAATCGAAGACTTCATTGGTAAGCTGCTGTGGATTGATGCCATATTGACGGATATGCTTGATGATCGTGTAGAAAGCCATGTAAATTGTTGAGTCACTCAGTGTCTCAACAATCCATCCTGGACTCCACGGCAAAGGCGTCCCGAGCCCTGTTCTGCGGGCGCACGCCCAATCATGAAGCCAGTCGATCTTGTCGTGGAAGTAGGCTCTGGCGCTGTCGGGAAAGATTTTGGCGCCTTCAATAGATTCGTGGGCTAATCGTTTCCATTCGGGGTCGGAATAACGTAGGAACCATTGGTCAGAAAGGATCTTGACGATGCATCTAGTCGTGCATCTGCATACGACTTTTTGGGGAAGATCGTACATCGAGTCCGCTATGTTAGCTTTCCTGAAGTCTTCTATGAGCTCAGCTTTGACTTCCTGAACTTGCCTGCCAGCATACTTTCCCGTTATTGGCTTCAAGATGCCAGTGTGAAACTCCTTCCGATATATGATTGAGGTTGCCTCGTCCACTCTAGGGTCAAACTGGTCCCTGACCCCCATCAGCTCAACAATCTCGACAGCCGGATGATCACCGAAACCTTCAACGCTGATCAAAGAGATTGGCTTAATCTCTTTCACGACCTCAGGCTCAATGCCGAACTTCTTCAAATCTTCAGCCTTTTCTACCAGATCCCTAATGGCTATCCAGTCAGCTGGCGCATGGGCTGGCACGCTGTAGACCACGCCTGTTGATGAGTCTGGGTCCACAAACCATCCTGGCAGTATAGGAAGCTTCCTTTTGCCTACTGGATCGACGAAGTATTTGCCTATCAGCTCCGCTCCCTTAAACTCTCGCAGCACCTTAACCTTTTTCAACTGCTCGGAGAGCTTTAGGGTTGCTTCCTTGCTTATGATCCATTTTTCTTCGTTGACTTTCGCCTCGACGTATGTCGCCTCAGGGTTTATGAACATGTTTGTGACGCCATAGATCGTCTCAGGTCTGAAGGTTGCTGCAGGCAGGAAGGCGCCGTCAAACTGGAATTTCAACAGAGTATACTCTTCGGGCGAGACGCCTTCGCCTTCAAGTCGGTCATGATCGCCTGTAGGGCTCTGGCAATGTGGACACCAGACCACAGGGTGGGTCCCTATTGCGACGTATCCTTTATCACGTAAAGTTTCATATTGCCACTCGATGAAACGGCTGTAAGTAGGTTCAAGGTCTGTTGTATGGAACTCTCTTCTCCAGTCGATTGAGAACCCTATTCTTTTTGCCGCCTCTCTACCTTCACGCGTATAGTGATTGGCCATGTACACTGGATCAGCAAACTTTTCCAGATCCTCCCCTGGAACGCCGTCAACCTCCCTAAGCGCCCTAATGATTTCCTTGTCTCCCCTCTCAATACGGAGGGCGGCACCAACAATCGGCTCCCCAGTCCAATGCCAAGCCCAAGGAAAAAGCGTGTTGTACCCATTCATCCGCATGAAGCGGGCGTAAACGTCAATGCGTGTTGCTGTGAACCCGTGCCCGATATGCAATGGACCGTTCATATACGGGTATGGGAAAGTGATGAAAAACTTCTTCAGTTTGGGGTCGGGGTCGGCTTCGAAGATACGGGCCTTCTCCCACTCTTGCCTCCATTTTTCTTCAATCTTCTTCCAATCAACTGACATGAATTTCACCCTTCACCTTTCATGCGTATGACCATTTTAGCCCTTTCCAAAGCTTTGGATGCTCCTTCAACGCGGGTCCCTCCACCTTGGGCGAACTCCGGTCTACCGCTTCCGCCGCCACCTAGCTCTGCTGCTGCCTCTCGGGCGATCTCCTGGGCGTCAACCCCCTTTTCCCGGGCTTCTCTACCCACCATGGCGATGAGTCTCGCATCCTTATTTACCCGGATAAAGACGACCACGACCTTCGGATCGTGTTTCACCAACTCGTCTGAAACCTTGATCAGTAAGTCAACATCAACATCCTTAGCATCAACGATCTTTGAGACAAGCTTCAAACCCGATACCTGTTCTGCGGTCAAGAGGTGCTTCTCTGCCATGTACTTGGCAAGTATTTCAGCTAGGTGTTCCCTGTTACGGCGCAGTTCCTTCCATTCAGAAACTATTCGTTCCAGTGTTTTCTCAACTTTGTCGGTCTGAACTTCAAGCAGCTCTGCAACCTTGAGTACTTTAGCTTCGATCTCCTGGATAGAGTTAACTGCCGAGCTGCCAGCTGCAAATACTAACCTTTCAACTCCATCCTGGATTCTCTCAGTTCGTATTACCTTAATAAGCCCGACCTCGCCAGTCAATCTGCAATGGGTGCCGCCACAGGCCTCAACTTCCCAATTCTCTGTCTTCACGACGCGTATCTCGCGGCCAGGGACAACGCCGCCCTGGTAGAGCCTGAAACCGTACAGTCTTTCAGCCTCTTCTCTGGGCATCCAGAAAGTCTCGATGGGTAAATTCCTCATGACCACCTCGTTAGCCAGCCTTTCAATCTTGCCAACCTCTTCGGTGGTCAACCGCTTGGGATGGGAAATGTCAAGCCGAGTTCTATCCACGTCTTTTTGTGCTCCGGACTGCCAGACATGTTCGCCGAGTATACGCCTAGCTGCGCCCATGACTATGTGCGTGGCTGAATGGTTCCTCATGAGGCTGATCCGTCTTTCCCAGTCGATAAAGCCTCTTACCTCATCCCCTTCTTTAGGAACAGGGCCTTCAACAAAATGGACTATGACCCCGCCAGCCTTCTGTACATCGGTGACCCGCGATCTCTTTCCATCAAATTCAAAATAGCCATGGTCTGGAGGCTGGCCTCCACCTTCGGGATAGAAGGCCGTATTGTCTAGAACAATACAGTTGTCTGAGACGCATAGAACCTTCGCCTTGAATTCTGAGATGTAAGCATCCTCATAATAAAGCCTACGGGTGTCAGTCAATCCTGCGGAGACTCCCTCGAAGTCCTTGATGCCTTCGGTCGAAGCTGGCTTTAGCGTTATTGGAGCAGAGATGTGTCTCTCTGCAACGTAACTGTAGAAGTTCTCAGGCACTTTCACCTCTGCGCCTTCATCCTCCGCCATCTCGCTGACAACCTCAGGTGTAAGTCCATGAGAATCATAGAGCTCCACAAGTTTCTCTATTGGAATCTCAGAAATCGCTTCAGTCTTCCCTTCTTGAACGATTCTTTTCACTAATCCTCGCCCTCTCTGGATGGTCTGCCTATACTTTTCCTCCTCCGCGGAGAGAAGACTCAGGATCTCGTCGCGCATCTCCATGAGATGAGGAAAGTCTTTTGACCATCTGGATATCTGCATGTCTATTATATCTGACAGTCTGTCCTCGATTGAGAGGTTCTTTAGAAGCCTGTAGGTTCTTCTGATCATCAGTCGCGTGAGATATCCCTCTCGCACGTTCGAGGGAACCACCCCTTCGGCAAGGAGAAACCCTATGCATTTGGTATGATCCACTATAGCGAAAACATTTACGACTGGGTTCACTAGGCGGTAAAGCTCTTCTACGTCCACGCCTATCTTACGGGATACTTTCCTCCAGTTCTCAATCAGGCTTGAAGTCTTAGAGACTTCGATCAGCCCTGAAACCCGTGAAACCTCAGCTAGCAGCCTTTTCTCTGGGAGGTCTACCCCTGCCATGTCTAAGATCCTGCCAAACAGGTCCTCGTAAATCGATTCAAAACCACTGATCGAGCCTTGGGATAGCCACGTAAACCTTTCTATGCCGTAACCTGTGTCAACTGTTCTAATGGGCAACTCAATGAACTCGCCATCCACTACCTTGTACTTCATGAAGACCAATGTGGCAACTTCGAGACCTCGGACTATGCTCTCGACGTCTGGCCCTGCGTTCCCGCCTCCTGACCACGTCCCCTCTTTGTAGATTACCTCTTCGGATTTGACACCGAGGTCTTTCGTTATGAACTCGTGATGGTAACGTACAGTCTCGTCTTTCCAGTACACCTCCTTATCCGGATAGTTGAACGCATGGTGACCACCCATCTCGAAGACTGTGCCGTACCGTCCAAAGGTCGGTCCGACGCTGTCTATGTCCGGAAACCTGACACAAGGCTGGCTTATGACGAGAGGGTTTGCTGGAGGAGGAACCATGCCCTCAGTAACGTAGGGCTGAAAATCAATTATACTAGCGTTTGTAAAGTAAATGTCATCTCTCCATCGGGCTACAATGGGATAAGGCCTTATCCGTTGATGTCCTCTTTTCTCAAAGAAGGACAGAAAAGCCTCCCTCATCTCCTCTAGCCTATAGGATTTCCGGGTTGGAGGGTTGCCGATAAAGGTGTAATCGGCACACCCGTGGACTGTAGATTCACCGCACAGTTTCTGGTCTGGATTTTGCGTCCAAAAATATTCCCTGCAACTGGGGCAGAACTTCCGAACGTAGCCATACTCATCGAAGAACGGTAGATGATACTCCTCCTCAGGAAAACGCATCAATCTTCATCTCCGGCAAAGGATAACAGATGCGCCTGCAAATACAGAGATTAACACTTCAAGCATATTTAAACCTGAACGTGCCTCACATGAATACGGACAAGGACAGGATGGCTTCGAAAGAGAAAAGGAAGTTTTCCCGTCCTGCCTACCCAAAGAGGGCTCCGAGACCTTCCAAGGCTTCCTCTTCGGTCTTCTCTTCCTTCTTCTCTTCTTTCTTTGGTTCAGCTGCCTGTGTAGCTGCCTGTGCGACTGGCGTAGTAGGCGCTACGGGTGACGGAGCAGGTATGAAAGCCGGTGCGGATTTGATGGCTTCTCCGATATCAATCTCTGAAAGGGCGGCTACGAGGGCTTTTACTCTTGTAGGATCAGCTTTGATATCAGCAGCCTCGAGGACTCTTGTCACGTTGTCTTCACTGATCGGCTTGCCGGCCTTATGCAAAAGCATAGCCGCATAAACATACTCCATCAATTATTCACCTTTCTTTTCTAGCATTGACGTAGCTTGCTATCAACCTTTCGAACATGGCGAATCCTATACTTAAATCTGTCGGAAAACCTGTGCGTATAGCTGCATATGCACACAAGAGGTGATAGGCCTCTTTCATTGAGGTTTTAGTGAGCCTTTATATAGAAGACGTTTCTCCAATTGTGTTGTAACTGAAAGAGCTGGTCATCTTGGGTTTAGGGTCGTTCCTAAGTTCGTCTTCCCGCTTGCTTAGGCTTGCAAAGAAGCCGGGGGGAAAGGAGCTTTGGTTAACTATTAAAATATGTTCAGTCGGGATCACTGGCATTGGGTTTGTAGGTTACATCGTGAAGATCCTTTCAACCTTTATAGCGAGCAGTTTCCCCGTTTAGGTGGCTAGAGGAGATGGGCACGAAAGAGCCGTCAACCATAGTTTTTGCCGTTAGGACTACAGTTGGACAGGAGAGAAACGTGTCTAACCTAATCACTGGCAGGGCTGAAGCGAACAACATACCGATAAAAGCGATACTCGTGCCTGAGGCATTGAAAGGCTACATATTCATCGAGGCTGATGGACCTCATATAGTTGAGGAAGCGATCACGGGCATTAAACACGTCAGGTCAAGGGTTCCCGGCGTAGTCTCGTTCTCAGAAGTTCAAAAATATATTGTAGTGAAACCCACGATTGAGGAGCTTGATGTTGACGACCTTGTAGAGGTTATCGGGGGACCTTTTAAGGGTATGAAGGCAAAAATAACAGGAATAGACAGGACCAAAGAGGAGGTAACCATAGAGCTTCTAGAAGCGACCTTTACTTTGCCCGTCACAGTCCACGCTGACTATGTGAAAGTTGTTCAGAAAAAAGGCCTAAGACAAGAGGAGAAGTAACTTGCCCGAGAAAAAAGTCGTCGAAGCCCTTGTAAGTGGCGGACAAGCAACCGCAGGTCCACCACTCGGACCATCTCTGGGACCTTTAGGCGTTAATGTCCTTGTGATCGTGAATAAGATCAATGAGGAAACAAAAAGCTACGCCGGCATGAAGGTACCTGTCAAGATCATTGTAGATACCGATACGAAAGAGTTCGAGGTGACGGTTGGAATACCGACAACCGCGGCCCTGATTGTTAAGGAAGCGGGAATACAGAAGGGGTCTGGAAAGCCAAACACGGAGAAAATAGGAAACCTGTCTCTTGACCAGACTGTAAAAATAGCTGAGGTTAAGAGACGTTCTTTACTGTCTAGGAGCCTGAAGGCTGCTGTGAAAGAGGTGGTTGGAACCTGCGTCAGCATGGGTGTGACGATTGACCAGAAAGACCCAAAGGCAGTCCTCCAAGAGATTGGCGAAGGAAAATACGATAGGGAGCTAGAGGAGAAAAGGACTGGACAATAACATTTTTATCAATGAGTTATCAAATTCTCGTAACTTGGGACCTAGAAATGTCTGTAGAAGCAAAAAACCTCAAGGCTGCTCTCAGAGAACTTAGGGAGAAATCTGGAAAAAGGAATTTCAACCAATCCATAGAGTTAATCATCAACCTCCGAGACATTGACATGAAGAAACCGGAGGGAAAGATACAAGAGAACATAGAGCTCCCACACTCGCTGGGCAAAAAGGTCAACATAGGCGTCTTTGCGAGCGGCGATATGGCTCTTAGGGCGAGAAAAGGCGGCGCTGACCTTGTTCTTGAGGGTCCAGAGATCGAAAGTCTCGCTAACGACAAGAAGAGGCAGAGGAAGATGGCTGACACAATTGACTCTTTCATCGCAGCAGCCCCGTTAATGCCTGTTGTGGGTAGAGTCTTTGGCGCAATTTTGGGTCCTAGAGGAAAGATGCCAGTGCCAGTGGCTCCGACCGCGAATATAGAGGTAGAGATTGAAAGGCATAGGAGGATCATCCTTGTTAGGACTCGTGGTCAACCGATTCTTCAGTGCCGGGTTGGCGCAGAGAGCATGCCGGATGACGAGATCGTCGACAACGTTCAAGCTGTGTTAAACAGAATCAGGGGGAAACTTAAGAGGGGGGTCAAAAGCATAGGTTCAGTCTACGTTAAGTCGACTATGGGGACTCCGATGAAAGTGAATATTGAGGGGTAGAAGAGTTGCAGCGCCAGGTGATACTTGAGAAAGCTGAGAAGGTCAGAGAATTAAGAGACATGGTCCAAAAATATCAAGCTTTGGGTATCGCTAGCTTATATAAGGTTAGAGCTTCTCAGCTCCAAGAGCTTAGGAAAAAGCTGGAAGGGGTCGCCCAAGTTCGCGTTGTTAAGAATGCGGTGGTTGAAAGAGCGGTCTCAGGATTCGAGGGAAAGCCAAACATAGACAGGCTGATGGAACACCTCAAAGGCCCAAACCTCCTTGTTTTCACGAACCTTAACCCTTTTACACTCGCTCTTCTCCTTGAGAAGAGCAAGGTGAAGGCCTTTGCAAAGGCAGGGGATGTGGCAACCGAAGATGTAGTTGTCCCTGGGGGGAATACAGGGCTCTCGCCGGGACCGATCATCAGTCAACTTGGCTCAGTCGGCATACCGACCCGTATTGAGTCAGGAAGCGTCTGGGTGAACCGAGACACCGTGGTTGTCAGAAAGGGGGAAGTGATCTCTGAAAGTCTTGCTCCCATTCTTTCAAAGCTGGGCATGAGAGCTATGGAGATGGGTCTGTCACTCAAGGCTGTCTATGATGCTGGGGCAATAATACCCGAAGAAGAGCTGAAGCTAGACCTAGACGGGTACAGGCAGAATGTAGCTGAAGCCTACATAGAAGCGTTTAGGCTATCATTGAATGCGATGTTTCCAATGGTTGATAACATATCGACGTTAGTCAAGATAGCCTACAAAGAAGCATACAACCTAGCCATCAACGCAAGCCTGCCTTCCCCTGACATTATCGGAGACCTACTGAAGAAAGCCTATCTTAAAGCTGTGGCATTGTCATCCAAGATCTCCGCGTGATAACGGCAATATCAGATGTTATGTAAGTAATGGAAATCACGTAGTGAAGACATTTTTCCTCCTGTCAGAAATGGAGTGGTCAGGTAATCATCAAGACCATTAGAAAGCCAGATCCATACATATTTCCCCAGTAACAATATGTCTTTTTGTTAGGACACCGTCTATACTAGCCTACTTTGTCATTGTAGAGATGGGAAACTGGAAGATGACATATTCACCATTAAGGTCATATTCTCTCTGTTTGCACATCAATCTTTCGTAGTAGGCTTAGAAGCCTCTCTTTGTCAGCGCCTCTTATCCCTTTCCAGTCCAGAACAGCCTTTTTCACGGGCTCCACGGTCTTAAAGATGCATTGCCTCAACATCTCTTCATCTAACTCTCCAATCACAAACTTGGGTATCATATGGCCAAAAGCAGTCTCGGAGCTTAATGCCCTTTTTGTAAACCTCATGCCGTAATGGGGTCCACCGATTCCCAGGACGGCAGAATATGATTTTTCGCTGGTCAAGGCATCCATTGTTCCTCTCGCTACTGCTTGGGCAGCCCTAGTGTCTTTCCATTGTTTGGGAGAGCTTCCGAGTTCCACAAACATTGTTGGAACATTCAAAGATGGCCCGTGGTGCGTGCATTCATAGGAGACTTGGTAATCTAGCCTCATGTCTTCTTGAGTCTCCTTCATGGCTTTCAGAGCCTCTTTCATTGAGCTTGCCGGGGCGATAGATACGGTTCTTGTTAGACCGCCTAGAGATGCCTCTCCAAGGTTTCCCGGGGTGTGGACAGACAATGTCGGGGTTCCGCTTCTGCTACTATGCCTCGAAAGGAATATTAACAGTCTTAGAGGCGAAGGATAAGCCACAGACTGAGTGTTCACAAGTTCCTGTTCTATGTAGAATAGCTTCACGGTCTCTTCGTTGTCAAGCTTTCTAAGATAGACAGGGTTTTCACAAAACCTTTCAGAAGTCTTTTGGAAGTCATGGTTTATCAAAAGTTGGCTGGCAATATTCATGCTAGCGGTATCCATCTTCGATACTACAAGAAGGTTCATAGGACTTTCCTCCAGTTCGGAATATTGCTGATTATAATCTCAATCTAACCCTAGATGCCGATATTAGACTACTTATTGAAATGGTGATGATCAGCTTCTATCATCAATCATGTGCATAGTAGATAATTACTGGTTTCTAAGCCTTGTTCCAACGTCTCGTGACCAAAAACTGGGGTTAAGCCTCAGCCAGCGTCTCTGTGCTCCTTACGCCAGCTATCTCGTTGATATGGCCCGTTATATTCCTAAGTTCCTTGTAATCCTGGACTTCAACAAATATGGCAATGTCGAACCTTCCGTAAGTGAAGTATGCCTTTCGAACTCCCCTGACTGCCTTCACCTCTTTTAGGATCGCATCCGCTTTTGTCGGCACAACCTTCAACAACACGCATGCGTTAAGCATTTTTCCAGTCCTCCATCTAGTGTTCGATCTCCACAAGGGTTTCCGTAAATACAACGCCAACCATCTTCCCTATCCTGAGCGCTGCTGACCCTAGATCACGAGGGTCCGTGTCTCCCATGTCAACTACGACGTCGTATCTGCCCAACACAGGGAAGACCCTTTCGACGCCTTTAATCTGCCGGATCATCTTTACAACATCCTCGAACTTCCCGCCAGACGTTCTAATTAACACACATGCTGAAACCAATAGGCATCCCTCACGCAATAATAGCAGTTATCATAATATATTCCTTACTTTTCCAGAGAAGCCTAATCCTTGGGTCCCTTATTACGGTTAGCCTGTTCAGATAAGAAGGGGGTCACTGCCTTGCTGGTAAATGATAAATCCACAAGCCACCATTCAAAGATGTAGTGAAACTCTATGAAGGCAGCTGTCTGGTATGGGGGCGAAGACATAAGGATTGAGGACATCCCTAAACCGCGGATAGAAAGTTCCGAGGTCCTTGTACGGGTCAGATCGGTCGGAATATGCGGCTCTGATCTACATGCGTTTGAAGGAATTTCCAAAAGGAGGAAACCACCACTTATTATGGGTCATGAATTCTCAGGCGAGGTGGAGGAGACCGGTAGAGGTGTTAAGGATCTAGGGATTGGCGACAGAGTTGTCGTAGACCCAGTAATACGTTGTGGCAAGTGCGAACAATGCGTACGCGGCCGAGGAAATATCTGCCGTAACCTAACGCTTCTGGGACTACACAAGAGCGGAGCCTTCGCTGAATACGTCCCAGTCCCGGTAAAAAACTGCTATAGACTGTCTGAAGGCGTGTCCTTCGAGGAGGGAAGCATGGTTGAACCTCTCGCCGTTGCTGTTCACGCGGTGAACAGGACACCAATCAAACTTGGCGATAGGGTTGCCATAATTGGCGCGGGGATCATCGGGTTGACGGTTCTTCTAGTAGCCAAAGCCGCAGGAGCGGGCAACGTCTCTGTTGTGGATATACTTGACTATAGGCTTGAATTCGCTAAGAACTTCGGTGCTGATCTCGCAATAAACTCGAAAACCGAAGACATGGAAAAGAGGGTCAAGGAAGTGACTGATGGAAATGGTGCAGATGTAGTTTTAGAGGCTGTGGGTCTCGAGGCTACAGTACGGGATGCAATGAGGGTGCTTGGAAGGGGCGGAAGGCTGACGATTCTAGGCAACCTTGAACAAACTATGAGACTTGATGTAATGGATGCAGTCGTCAAAGAGTTTGACATCAAAGGGTCGTACTGCTATGACATTGATGACTTCAAAAGGGCTTTGAACCTGATCGAGGACGGAAGAGTAGATGTGAAAACCTTGATAACGAACGTTCTTCCCTTAAACGAAGCAAAAACGGGCTTCAAACTACTGCATGAAAAGCTAGGTAAAGTCCTGAAAGTCTTACTGAAACCATGAAGAGAACTAGCGGCGTCACGCAAAGTCCTCCTCATATCCGTAAAGTGAAGTACTCTGCAACAAACTGTGCACCTTTCACTGCCATATTGAGTATGGTCTTTGCTATATCGGCATGTATGGCAGATGAGCTCGAAAGAGGGCCTTTGACATGATAACTGAGACACTCAGAGAAGACTGGATGATATGCTTTTAAGGCTTAAAGCGATACATAGTCCAGGCGGTTTGACATGTTTAAGTCAGGTCACGCCTCAATCTGGCTGTCAAGGAAGATAGAGAAAGAGATCCTCAGCGAATGTAAGCTGCATGCTGACGCTGTTGTCGCAACTGTCGCTGAAATGAGAAAGGTTGTCATTTCCTTCTGCGAGGGAAACTTAGAGAGCGCAAAAAAAGATTTCAAACTGGTTTTCAATCAAGAACGCGATGCCGACGACTTGAAACGCGAAATACTGGACAAACTTTCCAGAGGGCCCTTTCACCCGATAACCAGAGAGGATGTTATTAGGGTAGTACTAACAGCTGACGACGTAGCTGCCAACGCCAAGTCAGCTGCAAGGAAGATCAGCGCTTCGTCAGCCACGGATCTTCCAGAAAGAATCAAAGATGGGCTGAAGGGTCTTGCAGACATGGATGTCAAAATAGCTGTAAAGATGAGAGACGCCTTCGTGAAACTTCTCGATGATCCTGAAGCCGCTATAGAGGTTACGCACGAAGTGGAAAGGATGGAAGAAGAGATAGATGAATATCGTGTCGCTTTGATAGAGAATATTCTAGAATACGGCGACAAAGTCAAAAGCATAGCAACATGGTTAATGTTGAAAGAATCAGTGGAAAACATGGAGAACATCGCTGACCGTTCTGAGGACGTAGCAGATGTCATTAGGAGCATAGCCATCCTGCGATAGCGGATAACCATTTTACCACCGCCATCCTCGACATTTGATCCAGAAGGAAGGAATTGACCGCTTGGATGCAAGTACTACATTGCTGGCTTGCGGACTTGGCTTGTCTTTTTATATGGCTTGGAACCTTGGCGCGAATGACGCTGCATCTCCTACCGATTGTGCTGTTGGTTCAGGGGTGATCTCTCCTAGAAGAGCTATCATTCTGTTTGCATTTTTCTCCGCAGTAGGAGCAATGGCTCAAGGCTTCATGAACATAAAAACTATCGGTACGGGCATAGTGCCAGATATCGATGTTTTGGGAGGCTTGACGATAACCCTTTCAGCTTGCTTGTGGGTCACTTTTTGCACGTGGAAAGGACTTGAGATATCAAACACATACTCAGTTATTGGAAGCGTTATTGGTTACGGTTTGATTGTTCATGGGCCGATGGAATCGATGATCGATATGTTCGTAAAATTGACTGTCTCTTGGATCGTTTCGCCCTTATTCTCTATGTTGCTGTCCATATTTCTTTACGTTCTCATCAATAGGGTTTTCCGCAATATCTTGAACAACGAAAGGTTCGTTAGGGCTCTTTCTTTCTTTCTAATCGGAGCTCTTTGCTTCTCTGCCTATTCCTTTGGCGCTAACGACGTAGGAAACTCTACTGGAGTCTACGTGACAGTTGCCCAGAGAATAGGAAATATCCCCAGCTCCACTGCCGTGTTCCTACTAGCCATGTTCGGATCTGTGGGCATAGCTTTAGGCGGCTTGACATGGGGTTATAGGGTCATAGAAACTGTTGCCTACAAAATCATACGTCTGGATGTGGTTTCGGGATTTGCAGCTGAGCTCGCAAACGGTCTGGTGGTCTATCTATTTGTAACCCTGCCATATATTTACTCGGGCTTCGGCCTACCGATCTCAACATCCATATCTAGTGTCGGAGCTATTATCGGAGCTGGCCTAGCAAAAGACCGAAGAGCCATCAACAAGTCCGTGATAGCCCGTCTAGTTTTGACATGGGGGTTAACCGTTCCTTGCACAGCGATTATGAGCATGCTTCTTTACAGGATAGCTTCCTTGGTCGTTCAGATAGTTTAGGGCTTCAAAGGCACTGGTGAAGGAAACAGAAAGGGTACTATAGAAGATTGTCAGGACGTTTTTTCTAGAGTGACCTCTGATCGTCATCTTAGATACACACTAGATTCCGGCGCAACCTTTAAATAAAAACGAACATCTTCCTAGTTAGTCTGAGAAGCCAACTCGAAGGTCAGCTCAATGTCTACTGAATTCAGACACATCATCCGGATGATAGGAAATGACTTGGATGGTACAAGAAACGTAGCGTACGCTCTCACCAAAATAAGAGGGGTAGACATTCGACTGGCAAATGCTATCATAAAGAAGGCCGGCATACCGCTGGAAAAACGGTTGGGTTTCCTCTCCGATATTGAAATCCGAAAGATAGAGGAGATTGTAAGAAACCTTGAGAATTACGACTTACCATCTTGGCTTCTCAATCGACGTAAGGACCTGGAAACAGGCAAAGACCTTCACATTACTACGTCAGACTTGGATCTTCAAACAAAAACTGATATTGAAAGAAAAAAGACATTGAGATCTTGGCAGGGCTACCGCCACTCGTATGGACTTAGGGTCCGAGGCCAGAGAACCAGAACTACAGGCAGGAAAGGGAAGGCTGTTAGTGTAAGGAAGAAGAGAGAGGTGAAGTCGGCTGGGGGACCCTAAGAAACAGAAGAAGAAATATGTACCTCCTAGATTTCCGTGGAGATCAGACATCCTAGAGAGCGAACTTAGACTAATCGGTGAATATGGCTTGAGGAATAAGAGGGAACTTTGGCGCCACAGGACAATGCTCTCAAAATTTCGAGGCATGGCTAGGTCTCTGCGAAGCAGGTCAGTCTCTGAAAGAGCAGAAGTAGAGGCTCAGATTCTTGGAAGATTGAAGCGTCTCGGCATCTTGTCCGAAGATGCTGTTCTTGATAATGTTCTAGATTTGACGATGGAGTCTATTCTAGACCGCAGGCTCCAAACATTGGTCCTCAAGAAAGGTTTGGCTAAGACCATCTATCAAGCTCGACAGTTAATATCCCATGGGCATATAGCCGTAGGCGAAAGGAAAGTCTTCTCTCCGAGTTATCTCGTTCTAAAAGAGGAAGAGGATAATATCGCTTACTCGACGACGAGCCCTTTGTCTAACATAGAGCATCCTATCAGGGAATCAATGGAAGCTGGTGTCAGCGGAGGAAGGGCAAATGAGTAAGAAGGAAGAAAAATGGGGAGTTGTGCACATTTTCAGCTCATATAATAACACAATCGTCCACGTAACAGACCTCAGCGGAGCCGAAACAATCGCAAAAGCCTGCGGAGGTATGTTCGTGAAGGCAGACAGGCTAGAATCCTCACCTTATGCCGCAATGAGAGCTGCCTCGCATGTGGCCAGCATTGCCCAAGACAAGGGAATAACGGCCATACATATAAAAGTCAGGGCTCCGGGTGGGTCCGGTGCAAGGACTCCAGGTCCGGGCGCACAGGCTGCAATTAGAGCTCTTGCACGAGCCGGGTTCAAGACTATAGGACGAATAGAGGAAGTCACTCCACTGCCACACGATGGGACTAGGCGGAAAGGTGGACGAAGGGGACGCAGAGTCTAGACAACTATCTTGACAAGTTCGTAACATGCTTATTCTAAGTTCACCGTCTGAGGGAAAGGTTGAAATAGGGCTCTTTTCTCCTTTTGAAAAAAGAAGACTAAGAGAATGCCAGCTCCTATGATGAGGACCTAAGTCATGAACCTTCGTATCCTTGAAAAGACAGAGAATTCAATCCGTTTCTTGGTGGAGGGTGTAAGCACCCCCTTAGCCAATACCATTCGCAAGATAATGCTCGCCGAAGTTCCTTGCATGGCCATACACGATGTTGTAGTGATCGAGAACTCCTCCGTCCTACATGACGAAATCCTAGCCCTAAGGCTTGGGCTCGTCCCGCTAAAGACGAATCTTGATTCTTACAATCTCCCGGAAGAATGTAGCTGCAAAAGTGAACTTGGCTGTCATCTTTGCCGCACAGTTCTGACCGTGGACACCCTCGCTAAAGATGAAGTAAGAATCGTCTACTCTGGAGATATGGTTCCGGAAGACCCTAACATAGCCCCAGTTAGCGATAAGATTCCCATTGTGAAATTGGCTCCAAGCCAAAGAGTGAGACTGGAAGCATACGCCAAGCTTGGTAAAGGAAAAGTCCATGCAAAGTGGCAACCTGTCTCTGCTTGCGCGTATCGCTACATGCCAGTGATCAAGATACGTTCCACCAACTGTGACAAGTGTGGGAACTGCGTAGACATATGCCCAAGAAAAGTCTTAGCGAAGAATGGAAACAAGATTACAGTGGCGAACCTGATTGACTGTACTCTATGTGAAGATTGCGTCGAGGCTTGTAGTAAAGAACCGCCGGCCATAACGGTAAGCCCCGACGAGAGCTCCTTTATTTTCTATGTGGAATCTACAGGCGTTCTCCAAGTTGAACGCGTAGTATCCGAGGCTTTCAAGATATATGAGAAGAAGTATTCTGATTTTATGAACAATCTTGCGGGGATTGGGGATGAACCCGAGAAAACAGTCTAAGAGCACTAACCCGAATCTCACCAATCTGATATTCTTGCTGAGGAAAAAGTCAAGGGAAAGCGAGGTTTCTATATGGCAAGATACGGCTGAAAGGTTATCCAAGCCCAGAAGAACACGAATATCTGTAAACGTGAGCAGGATAGGTCGTTACACAAAGGAAGGTGATGATGTTCTAGTTCCAGGTAAGGTTCTAGGCGCGGGTCTAATAAGACATCCAGTGAGGGTTGCAGCACTTAGCTTTTCTGATCAGGCACGGTCCAAGATACTTGGAGCTAAGGGGAAATGCTTAACAATCCCTGAGCTTATGGAATTGAACCCTAAAGGTGCTCACGTCAAGATAATAAGGTGAGACCATTGACAGAGGCTGAGAGCGAACAAACGATCATGATTGATGCGAAGGGTCTAATCTTAGGAAGAATGGCAAGTGTAGTGGCCAAGAGACTGCTGGAAGGCGAAAATATCGTGATAGTAAACGCTGAGGAAGCCGTCATTTCTGGGAAAAGACTAAGCATCATCGGAGAGTCTAAGAAGTTTCTAGAAGTAGGTCATTTCAGGAAAGGTCCATTGCATCCTAGAAGGCCTGATACCATTGTCAAAAGGGTTGTTCGAGGCATGCTTCCACGAAGGAAGCCTAGAGGTGAAAAAGCCTTGAAAAGGCTTAAGGTCTACATCGGAGTGCCTGAAGAACTGAGAGACAAGAAGAAAGAGACCATTCTTGAGGTTGACGCTAGACATTTAAGAGGGCCATACATTAAAGTCTCAGAACTGGCCCGTAACATTGGCTGGAAGGAGTAAGTATATCATATGTCAAGCTCAAAGAAAGTAATTATCGTAAGCGGAAAACGGAAAACCGCAATAGCCAGAGCAACGGTCAGGCAAGGAAAGGGCAGAATAAGGGTAAATAATATACCCCTAGAGATTTACCAGCCCGAAGTCGCCCGCGACAAGATACGTGAACCACTCTTGGAGGCTGGAGAAGACATCTGGAAACAGGTGGACATCAACGTAAAAGTGCAAGGAGGCGGCTTCATGGGACAAGCCGAAGCTACCAGAACAGCGCTAGCCAATGCACTAATAAAATGGACAAAGAGTTCTCATCTAAAGACCCAGTTCCTGAGATACGACAGGACGATGGTTGCTGGCGATCCTAGGAGAAAGGAACCGAAGAAATTTGGTGGGCCAGGAGCGAGAGCCAGAGATCAGAAAAGTTATAGGTAGATGAGAAAACTCAAAACCAAATGGACGGCGAAAAAAACGATAATCCCGGTTAGATGTTTTAGCTGCGGCAAGCTTGTAGGGGACAAGTGGGAAGAGTTCGCAAAAAGAGTGAAGAGCGGAGAAGCTGCGGGAAAGGTTTTGGACGATCTGGGGGTGACTCGTTATTGCTGTCGCCGTATGCTTATGTCGCATGTTGAGATCATAGACGAGATTATTAAGTTCTATGAAAAAGGAAATGTGGAGAACAGAGAGGAAAAGGTGTAGAATGTCCACAATAATCGAGGATGTAGTGGCTCGAAAGGTTCTCAACAGCCGCGGGGATGCGACGATAGAAGTAGATGTAATGACAGTTGACGGAATGGGAAGAGCTTCAGCTCCGAGCGGCGCCAGCACTGGGAAAGCAGAGGCCATAGCTTTCCCCGAGGGAGGAGTCGAAGAAGCCGTGAGGAAGGTAGAGGAGTTGATCGCACCTGAGATAATCGGACTGTATGCGGACGAGCAAGAGGAGATAGATACATTGCTCCACGAGCTTGATGGGACAGAGAACTTCCGGAATATCGGCGGGAATACTGCTTACACGGTCTCTCTAGCCGTAGTAGATGCCGCGGCAAATTCATATAATCTACCTCTCTACCAGTATCTAGGTGGATCACTTGCCTCTGATCTTCCGTATCCTTTAGGAAACGTCGTGGGCGGCGGGAAACATGCTTTGGGTAAGGCGACCGATATCCAAGAGTTTCTGGTCCTACCCCTGAAAGCGCCATCATTCAAATCTGCAACGGACGCTAACTCTGCAATACACAAGAAGCTCAAGGGTCTGCTACAAAAAAAAGATACAACTTTCACCGGCGGAAAAGGCGATGAAGGAGCTTGGGCACCGAACATCTTAAACGATGAAGCTCTTGAAGCGGTATTCAAGGCATGCAATGAATTCTCGGAGGAGATCGGCTTCGAGTGCAGAGCAGGCTTAGATGTCGCGGCTTCTTCGTTGTGGGACTCCAAAAAGAGGTGTTACATCTACGCCAGAGATGGCGTGAACAGAGACAAGGGCGAACAGATAGAGTACATTCTAAGTCTTGTGAAAAAATATCACCTCATCTACGTTGAAGATCCTGTTCATGAGGATGATTTTGAAGGTTTCAGAGAACTCACATCCAAGGCTCGTGGCTGTTTGATCTGCGGCGACGATCTGTTCGTCACAAGTGTAAGACGCTTGAGCCAAGGCATTAAGGAACACGCCGGTAACTCAATTATAATAAAAATTAACCAGGTTGGAACCCTTACCGATGCCTGGGATACCACTCGACTCGCACAAGAAAACGGATACGTTCCCGTTGTATCTCATAGGTCAGGCGATACGTCCGCCTCTCAAATAGCCCACTTGGCAGTGGCGTTCCATGCACCGTTGATCAAAACTGGCGTTGTTGGGGGAGAAAGAATAGCTAAACTCAATGAGCTCATTCGCATTGAAGAGAATCTTGGCGATAGAGCTCGTATGTCCAAGCTTGAGATCTAAGGAGGGAAAAGTGTTGACCGAGGAAGCTATGGGAGAAGCACCAAGCACCGCCGCAGAAGCTCTGTTATTGCCTCAAGATGTCTTGCTATCAGCGGGAATTCACATCGGGACAAAGATAAAGACGAAGGACATGGAGCCTTTCATCTACAGGGTAAGAGGCGACGGATTGTTTGTACTGGACCTCCAGAAGACTGATGAACGCATACGCATCACAGGCAAGTTTCTGGCACGTTTCGAACACTCTAAGATAGCGGTTGTAGCAGCTAGATTATACGCGCGTGAACCAGTGGGGAAGTTCTGTGAGCTCATAGGGGCGACGCCTGTAACTGGCCGGTTCGTTCCCGGTATGCTTTTGAACCCGCTGTATCCAAACCGTATTGAACCTGACGTGATATTTGTTTCTGACCCGAAGGCAGATTTTCAAGCAGTGAAGGAAGCATCAAGTATGGGTATTCCCGTCGTGGCGCTTTGCAGCACCGACAACGACTTCGCCTACATTGATTTGGCTATCCCCTCAAACAACAAAGGCAGAAGAGCTCTAGCAGTGGTATATTGGCTTCTTGCTAGGCAGATCTTACGCGAAAGAGGTGAGATACCCCCAGCGGGCGAGATTCCTCTATCCATCGAAGACTTTGAAGTAAAACTAGTTGAAAAGCCCCAAGAATGACGAAACCACTTCACCTGTCAAGAGATTTTAACCTAAACTCAAAGCAATTTATATGTTAGCCTGATAGAATATCTAGCTGAATAAAGGTTTGACACCCTTCAAGGAGAGGAATCTAGCTGTCAGGCAAGGTTAGACATGCACGAGTAGCTGGAAGTTTCTACGCAGGCTCAACTGCATCCTTAAGGAGACAGATAGAAGAATGCTTTACTCATAGGTTTGGACCCGGAGAGCTACCAAGTTTAAACCAGAAAGGCCCGAGAAGGATTGTAGGACTTGTATGTCCTCATGCTGGATATATGTATTCGGGCCCGATTGCTGCCAATGCTTATCATAGGCTAGCTTCCGACGGTTTGGTGGATGTTTTTGTGATCCTCGGACCGAATCATCACGGCCTTGGAAGCGGCGTGGCGGTTATGAACGCTGGTGTCTGGCGAACGCCGCTGGGAGATGTAGAGATAGACGCTGAAACCGCTAAGGAGGTTATGCGAAGCTCCGGGATCATAGATGTAGATGAGTCAGCCCATTCCTACGAGCATGCTGTCGAAGTTCAGCTGCCCTTCCTACAGTACGTATATGGCTCATCCTTCAAATTCGTCCCGATCTCATTCTTGATGCAGGATCTGGAAACTTGCAGAGATGTGGGAGAAACCTTGTCAGAAGTATTGAAAGGCAAGAACGCCGTCGTGATAGCATCGACAGACATGACCCATTACGAGCCTCACAGAAGGGCGACAGAAAAAGATAAGAAAGCCATCGAAGCCGTAGTCGAACTTGATGAGGAGCTTTTCTATTCACTCATAGACACCTATAAGATCTCTACATGCGGATACGGTCCAGTTACTGCCCTCATCACGTCAGCCAAAAGAGCCGGCGTCAAAAAAGGAGAGCTGTTAAGCTACAAGACAAGTGGCGATATAACGGGCGACACCTCAGCCGTTGTCGGGTACGCCTCTCTTATTTTTGAAAAATAAGATCTTGCGGAGACGGATGTTTGAAAACACGAGCAAGAGCCTCAGCACCAGCGAAGGTTATACTTCTAGGTGAACATTTCGTGGTACACGGAGGACCAGCAATAGTTCTGGCCATCGACAAACGTGCAACGGTCACAGCGGAGTCCAGGCCTGACAAGAAGATATGGTTAAGATCAAAGGCAATCCGAGCCTATGGCTACTTTTTGAGTGGAAAGTTTCATCCTGAAGGGGAGGAGAAAGAAGCACAAAAGAGACTTAAACCCATCTACGCTGTAGCCAGAAACCTTATGGACCTCTCAGGAAAAGATTTGGGCGTCAACATAGAGATCGAATCGTCGATCCCTGCAGCCGCAGGCTTAGGCTCTTCAGCTGCCGTAGCTGTCGCAACAGCTGCCGCACTAAATCATCTCTGGCAGGCTGGACTTTCGAGAGACGATATTTTTCAGGTAGCCTTTGATGCCGAGAAGATCGTCCACGGAACACCTTCGGGCATAGACCCCGCTATATCGACTTATGGAGGGGTCATCCAGTATATCAAAGGAGAGAAGATTAAGCCCCTGAACATTAAAGTGGATCTGCCCCTCGTCATCGGGGACACGATGAAAGAACGGTCAACGGGCGAGATGGTTGCTCACGTGAACGATCTGAGGAGACGTTACCCATCCGTCATTGATAATATAATAAGAGCAGGAGGAGAGATCGTAATAAGAAGCGTAGAAGCCCTAGAAGCTGGGGACCTTGACGTTTTGGGTGTGATGATGAACATGAACCAAGCGCTTCTATGCGCTGTAGGAGTTTCCAATGAACCACTTGAAAGGCTTGTCTTCGCAGCCAGAAGAGCTGGCGCACTAGGCGCAAAGCTGACAGGAGCAGGAGGCGGCGGATGCATGGTCGCGCTGGCTACAGCCGAGAAGATCAAGGACATAGCAGAGGCCATAGAACGAGATGGAGGGCAGGCATTTATCACAAGTAAAACCATGGAGGGAGTGAGGATTGAAGAATAGGCCCGTGATACTGAAGCTCGGAGGGTCTGTCGTCACCAAAAAAGACAGAGACTCAACCCCTAACCTTCAAGCAATCAAAAGACTAGCTGAAGAAATATCGCAAGCCGGTGTCTCACCTCTCGCAGTAGTCCACGGGGGAGGAAGCTTCGGTCATCCAATAGCGAAAGCCTATGGGATTGCCGAAGGCTTCAGGGATACATCGCAGCTCGTCGGATTCTCGAAGACGCATGAGGCCATGGTCTCTCTGAACAAGATCATAGTGGGAAGCCTGCTTGATCAAGGGCTTCCGGCTTTTGGGATGGCACCTTCTTCTTTTATCGTGACCAAAAAAGGCAGGATCCATCTCTATGAAAAAAAACCCATAGAACAGGCAATCCGGATTGGGCTAGTTCCCATTCTTTACGGGGACGCCGTGTTAGATGTTGATCAAGTCTTTACGATCCTTTCAGGGGATCAGATAGCAGCCCATCTAGCAGTAAGAATGGATGCTGAAAGGCTCATAATAGGCGTAGATGTTGATGGCTTGTATGACTCTGATCCGAAAATAAATGCTTCAGCCCGATTAATTCGGCGCATCACATTGGAGGAGCTGCAGAGTTTGATGTACAAAATAAGCGGGACGCAGGTTCCGGATGTAACGGGTGGAATGTTCGGCAAGGTCTCGGAGTTGACGACCCCGGTCGCGAATGGGATTCAAACCGTAATCGTTAACGCGTCAAAACAAGGTAACATTTACAAGGCTTTACAAGGAGAAGAGGTCATTGGGACGAAGATTGAAAGGTGATTCTCAAATCAACCAGATTGAGAAGAGAAAAGACGATCACATACGTATATGTCTAGAGGAGGATGTGAGAGCCAAAAAGATCACGTCAGGCTTCGAAGATGTCTTCTTGTTGCATCGAGCGCTTCCTGAAGTTAGCAGAGACAAGATTGATCTTTCCACGGAAGTCTTCGGTCACAAGTTTTCAGCTCCTGTGATCGTGGAAGGGATAACAGGCGGGACTCAGAAAGCCCTCAAGATAAATACTACTATAGCCCAAGCCGTGGAAGCGTTAGGCCTAGGAATGGGTCTGGGAAGTCAACGAGCGGCACTCGAGGATCCCAAGCTGGAACGGACCTACTCGATCGCGAGAAAAAAGGCGCCAAACGCTTTCCTCATAGCAAATATTGGTGGCCCACAGATCAGGGGTGAATTCGGCCTTGAAAAAGTAGAGAAAGCTGTCGAGATGGTGGATGCTGACGCCTTGGCGGTCCATCTGAACCCCCTTCAAGAGGCCGTGCAGCCGGAAGGTGAGACTGACTACACTGGGATTATCGGGAAGATAAAAGAGATCACAAGTGCCCTCAAGTTACCTGTCATTGTAAAGGAGACTGGTGCCGGCATATCTGCTGAAGAGGCTAAGAAGCTAAAGGCTGTTGGAGTTTCAGGCATCGATGTGGCAGGCGCAGGAGGAACGAGCTGGGCTGCTGTTGAGTATTATAGGGCGAGACAGCGGGGAGACCATTTCGGACAAGAAGTCGGCAAAGACTTATGGGACTGGGGCATACCCACTGTTGTGAGCCTTGTCGAAGTTGTACAGTCAGTCGATTTGCCAACAATAGCGTCTGGCGGCGTCCGATCCGGTTCTGATATCGCGAAAGCTTTGGCATTGGGAGCGGTCTTGGCAGGATTCGCACTTCCAGTTCTTGGCCCGGCCTTAAAAAGTAGCGTGGAAGTAGAGTGCAAGATTAGCATCATGTTGCGACAACTGAGAACTGTGAGTTTTCTTGTTGGAGCTGGCTCATTGGAAGCGTTGAAGGCTTCTCCCGTCGTGATAACCGGGAGAACAGCTGAGTGGCTGCGGGCGAGAGGTTTCAATTTAGATGTTTATGCGAGACGAGGAGGTTAGGAGGTCAAGATGGAAATCGATGCCGTTATTGAGAAGGTCCTGAAGGAAAAAGCCCAATTGATCGACCGATATATTGAAAAGTACATGCCAAAGAGGTTCACTGAGGATTCGGTTCTTTTCAAGATCAGCCCACCGAGATACCGATTAGATTTGAAAGCTATAAACAGCGCGATATCCGAACCCTTCTGGGAGTTCCTTGGTAGAGGCGGAAAACGATGGAGGCCTGCCCTTTTCCTACTCGTTTATGAAGCCTTGGGCGGCACCTACCGGGAATGGATAGACTTTGCTGTGGTTCCAGAGGTGATCCATAATGGAACTCTGATAGCTGATGATATTGAGGACTCGTCAAAGCTTAGGCGGGGGAAACCTTGCACATACAGATTATTTGGTGTCGACATTGCGGCAAACCTTTCAAATCTTATGTACTTCATACCAATGTTAGCCCTGATTGAGAAGAGAGAAAAGGTTGCTTCTGAAAGGGCGAGAAGAATATATGAGATATACATCCAAGAAATGGTCAACATAAGCCTAGGACAAGCCATTGACATTGCCTGGCACAAAGGTTTAACTCCTGTTAGTAAGGTCTCAGAGGAGCAGTACTTACAAATGTGTGTTTACAAGACTGGAACCTTGGCAAGATTCGCGGCTGAGATGGCGGCTGTGCTGGCAGGCGCAAGTGATGATACCATCGAGAAGATCGGTAGGTTCGCGGAATCGATCGGTGTTGCATTCCAGGTTCAAGATGACATATTAGACGTTGTGAGCGAAAGGTTTGCTAAGAGGAAAGGTGGGCTAGGGATGGACATAACCGAGGGCAAGCTCACACTTATGGTGATCCATACGGTTCAGAAAGCTGAGCCTTCAGATAGGGAGGAGCTGATGCGAATACTTGGTATGCATACACGCGAAAAAGCATTAAGAGACAAGGCAATCAGCATCATCAAGAAGTACGGTTCGATAGAGTATGCGAGGAGTGTCGCGGCGAAGCTAGTGCAGGAAAGCTGGAACGAAGTTGACAGAATCCTATTGCCTTCAGAAGCGAAGGAAACGCTGAGAATACTCGCTGATTACTTGGTCAAGCGAGAGATCTAGTAGGGTTCATAGCAAATCGGGGCAGAATGGAGGGTTTCGATTGGAGGGTCCTGAAGGAGACCTAGAACTCAGAGAAGCAATACGAAAATTGGCCCTGGGAAATGCCATCGCTCACGAAGGAAAAGCCCAAGCAAATCCTGTTCTTGGAAAGCTACTGGGCGAGAAGCCAGAGCTCAAGAAGAAAATAGAAGAAATTACCCGCCTAGTCAACAGGGTTGTTAAAGAGGTCAACAGCCTTCCGTTGACCGAGCAGATTGAGACTGTGAAGTTGCTTTGGCCTGAAATGCTAACGAGAGAGAAGGAGAAGGTTGAGGAAAAGAAAAAGCTTCCTCCTTTACCTAACGTCAATGAATACGCGCAGGTCGTTACCCGCTTTGCGCCTAACCCAGACTGTGTGCTCCATCTCGGCTCAGCTCGTGCCGTAATTCTCAGCCACGAGTATGCCAAGATGTACGATGGTCGTTTTGTTCTGAGGTTTGAGGACACGGACCCACGGCTGAAGAAGTCATCCCTCATATTCTTTGATCTCATAAAAATGGATCTTGAGTGGCTTGGATGTAAATGGGACGCTGAGTATATTCAGAGTGACAGAATGGAAATCTATTATGAACATGCTGAGAGACTTTTGAATGATGGTCATGCTTATGTCTGCACATGTAAGCGAGAAGCTTTCCGAGAGAAAGTCTCGCGCAGAGAACCATGTCCTTGTCGAAGCTTGGAGCCGAAGAATAACCTAGCCCGCTGGAAAGCTATGCTCAGCGATGAGTATGCTGAAGGCGAGGCCGTCGTGAGGATCAAGACGGATCTTGACCATCCAAACCCAGCTGTTCGCGAATGGCCTGCCTTCAGAATCATTGATCCCAAAAGATATCCACATCCAAGGGTGGGTTCTAAGTACTGTGTCTGGCCCCTATTTGCATTTGCCAATGGTCTCGACGACCATCTCAACGGAATAACCCACATCATTCGGGGCAAAGAACACTTGACTAATCAAACTAGACAGGCATACCTTTACCGTTATCTGGGCTGGACTTATCCTGAGGCCATCCATTATGGTAGGCTCAAGATTGTGGGGGCATCCTTAAGCAAGTCTAAGATTCTACGAGGCGTTCAAGACGGGACTTACAGTGGGTGGGACGATCCTAGGCTTGCCACCTTTACGGCGTTGAAGAGGAGAGGAATAAGGCCTGAAGCCATAAGGCAACTCATAATCGACATAGGCCCAAGACCTGTTGACATAACTTTGAGTTGGGAGAACCTATACGCCTATAACAGGAAGCTGATCGACCACGAGGCAGACCGATTTTTCTACGTCTATGAACCTGTAATGCTCAGAGTGAAGGGGGTTAAAAAGGATTTTGCGGCTCATGTAGCTCTCCATCCAGATCATCCCGAGCGGGGAACTCGCACTCTTGAGGTGAAGTCAATGGACAATGAGGCGCAGCTTCTCATAGCAGGTAGAGACAAAGCCTTCCTCAAAAGAGGCTCCGTGATACGGTTGATGGAATTGTTCAACATCCAAGTCGACGTCGTAGGGCGGAAGGAGATTGCGGCCAAATTCTACAGCGAACCCTATGAGGATGCTAGACGGTTGAACGCTCAACTTATACATTGGCTTCCATGCGAGGAGGGGTTTCGATGCGACGTTGTCATGCCTGATGGGTCAGTACTGAGCGGATTGGTTGAAGGAACGTTTCGAAGAGTCTCTCCTGGTTCAGTCGTTCAATTTGAACGGTTCGGGTTCGTCAGAGTCGACGAAGTTGACCAGAAGGCAGTCGTGTTTTTCTCCCATAGGTAGGTAGCTGGCAGGTCTCCTATTCTTTAATTTTACCAAGTTTGGGGCAAGAAACTATCTGCACAGAACCTTTATATTTTGGGAAACGTCCCATAACATAGTTATGGGAGTGCTTAGAGATTGAAGGCTGAAGTTGAGAAAGTCATTGAAGAGATCCAACCTCACCTTAGGGCGGATGGTGGAGACATAGAGCTCGTCGATGTTGATGATGAAGGAGTTGTCAAGGTTAGATTAAAAGGTGCCTGCCTCGGATGTCCAATGTCACAAATGACTCTCCAATTCGGAGTAGAACGGTACCTGAAGAACAAGATTCCGCAAGTAAAAAAGGTAGTCACAGTCTAGGCTTCCAAGGTTCAACGCAGAATCTTTCTTTTTCTTTGGCGAGCAACGGGAAAATTCATATTGTTTAGGCAGGGCTCTGTCAAGTTTTCAATGCTACCGTAACATATATAGAGAGGTATTCAAGTAGTTACCGTCTAAATAGGAACTGAGACGCGTGTTGATGAAGTTTCGGTGATAGTGAATGTCTAGACCGTTTTACGTTAAGTTTGAAACACCCAAGGAAGTTGCCAACGCTGCCTACGAAGCATTACAGATTGCAACACGGACCGGTAACATACGTAAAGGCACGAACGAGACAACGAAGGCTATTGAAAGGGGACAGGCGAAACTGGTCGTGATAGCAGAGGATGTTGACCCGCCGGAGGTCGTAGCCCACCTGCCTATCCTCTGCGAGGAAAGGAGAATCCCCTACGTCTTTGTGCCGAGTAAAGCGAAACTAGGCTCGGCTGTCGGAATAGAGGTCCAATCCGCCGCGGTATGCATAGTTGAGACCGGAGAAGCCTCAGACTTGGTAAAGGAGATCATAACTCGAGTCCAAAGGGCCAAGGAAGGATCCAGCGGATGAGCCAAAGGGAAGGCCAAGAAGCACTTACCCCGGCGCAGGTTATCCAGATTGTTGGCAGGACAGGAGCTACAGGTGAAGTCAGAGTGGTAAGAGTCCGTATACTTGACGGTCCTGATAAAGGACGCATAATTACGAGAAATGTCAAGGGACCCGTTCGCTTGGACGATGTACTCATGTTAAGGGAGACTGAAAGAGAGGCGAGAAGGATAAGGTGAAAAGGCATGGGTGAGCCTACCAAGCGTTCACCCGAAACCGTGAGACCCCACAAAATATCGGAGAGAGAACAGATATGCCCAAACCCAAACGTTGCACCTTCTGTGGGCATGAATTTCCAGCCGGAACAGGGATGATGTACGTCAGGGGTGACGGATCAACCCTTTGGTTCTGCTCAAGCAAATGCAGAAAAAACGCCTTGAAACTTGGACGAGACCCACGAAAGCTCAAGTGGACAGACTATTATAGGAAGGAAGAAAAGGCTAAGGCCTAGACCATTTAACGTATGATCATATTTTCTTGATGTACATCTTAATGAGCTCGTGTTGGAATAGCTGAAAAAAGGGGAGGGGGGTTTGCTATGGCTTAATGGGCGTTCTTCTTGTGAATAGCGCTAGAGCCGTAATTGCTGCTATGGTTGCTGTTATGGTGCCTAGTGGCATTTCGGGTATTACATGGCCAGGTGTGGGGGTTATGGTAACGCGGACTCCGGAGTCACATCTTTCATACCATACCCCATCGATGTATTGGTAGAACACGCCTGGATGTTCAATAGGAGCCCGATCCTCATCCATGTATATCGCCATGGCTTCTGTATCCGGGACTACGTAGACGCGGAATTCGCCGCTAGTTACAAAACCGTATGATGAAACATCAATAACCTGCCACTGCCCGCCAAGGTTGCTGTAGGTTCCAGTCGTCACCTTTTGGCCAGAACTCGTATCATTTATTTCCAAATGGAACGTCCCAACCCATTGAGAACCGGGATACCAAGCTATTCGAACTTCATGTAGCAATCCGTTTACCGGAGGCTGGAAAACCACCTGGAAATACCGCTGCACAGGAAGCCCGTATTCCATCGTTCTAAGTGCCCAGCCGTTGGAAACGAAGTCGCCGTCGTCGTATGCTATCTCATAGTCTCCCGCGGGAATATCGGGATAAGGAGGTGTTGGATCTCCAGAGCCGGAACCAACATATTCTTCCGCAGCCGCCTTTGCAGCAAAAGGCGCAAAGACTATCAAAAGAAGTAACGTTAACAAGATTTTCCTCATAACACTATTACCCCGATAATTAGCTCTTATCGAAATGGATAAAAGAGTTATGATAGACACTTCTGGAAAACGCTGCGTAAAGTTCTATCTCTCATCGAAAAGTTGCAATTGGTTCAATCTGTTGATATCTTTTAGTTACTATTGACATCACTATGGGCAAAATTCCTCCTTTCTAAGAATTCCCGAGGAGTATGTCGTGGGCGCTTTTGTGTTCCGCGCAACTAACACTCAGCGTCACAGCGGAGCGAGCTCGCTCTTCTCGGCTAAGCTCTCTCTCACGCGGGCTTTTTGGCGCCCACGCCCGCCATGTCCCGCTTCTGGGTAAACCCTCCTTCACAGATGGGATTGGCATCATCCACCTCTGTCGAGTCCGTCTAGGCGGGCCCATCTTCAGGGTTCAGGCGGGGTTCGAAAAGCTCATATCATCGCTGCATAAAAGGATGAGCAGAATTTCAGATAAACATTTCTGTCCAGACATTTTCCCGGGTCTTATCATAGCTTAGAATCATTTACAGCTTCTCAGCTACCAGTTTTGACCGCAAGTATCGCCTTAGCTCATCAAGGCTTACTTCAAATGCAGCTGCTGGGTTTTCGAGATCCCAGTTTCGGAGCACTTGAGGATGGAGTTCTCCTATGAACCCAATCTCATTGTCTCCGACAAGTATCCTGCCTACCCTTCCTTCAATGAAGCTTCCGTGCCCCATGTCTTCCAGCTCATAGGACACTCCGAGATTCGTGAGAAGAGCGTCCAGCGTAGATTTGGCTTCTGTGAAATTTGCGTTCGAATGTATTGTCACGCAGGCTAGCTCTTCAATATCCCTCGTCTTGTTCTCCAGCTCCTCGGCATGCTTAACACAGTAGCCTATCTCAAAAATCCTTTGTGGGTACTCCACATGTGTGTTGTGACTGAGGAACTCCATGAGGCTGGGAAGCAACCAGTTTCTCAAGCAAGTCATGGAAACAAGCTTCGGGTTAGAAACCTCAATAATCTTTTTTGGCTTGAGGTTCATTCTTATAAACAAGACCTCAGGATTTGTCATAGAGTAGGAAAGTATCTCTTGGAAGCCCAAGCCAACTACAACTTCGCGGACGAGGTCGCGGAATTTAGTCTCAGAAGACAACCCCCCGAAGGTCAATAGTTGCGGCCATCTAGGTTGAATCCTATTGTAGTTGTAGGCTATGGCTATGTCCTCCACTACATCAATCGGGTGTAGGACATCCACGCGATAACAGGGGACCATCACCGTCACCTGCGACTCCGTAGCCTTCGCCACACCGTAACGGGATCTCTCCAAGAGCTCTGTGATTTCCTTTGAGCTCAGCTTTAGGCCAGTGACTTCATAGACATAATCAAGGTCTATGTTCAGGGTTTCAACGCTTAGGTCAGGCGTTACTGTATTCGATAGGTTGCCATATGGATAGTGAACCTCTGCCGAGTAGATGTTTCCCCCACGGTCGGCAACGGCTAGAGTGACATTCGTTAACGAGTCCAGCACCGTCTCATAAGCCGTCCCAGTGACCTCGATCAGGACCCCGGTCGTCTCTTCAGTGACCCTTCCCAGATCGTTCGAGTTTATAATAGGCGGGAATGAGAGCACATTATCCTGGGAATCTACCAATATCGGCCAAACAGGATAAGAACGGACAATGTGACCATACTCGATCCCCTTCGGATGCCTCTCCAGAATCTCCTCAAGCGTCAACTCTTCCTCAAACTCAAGCGGGACAAAACTGACTTCCCTTGGTTTTGCTACTTTGTAATAGAGAGGAGGTGTGATTAGATCGAAATCGTAGAGTCCTATGGATGTTTTACGCCGATTTCTGCCATATGTTTGGTCCATCTTGTCTTGGAAACGCATCGCCTGACGGATAGCAGAGTCTGTGAGTTTGACGCCCTTCACAACAGCGCACCCAATGTACGGGCGGATGTCCTTCAGCCTTGAGTCTACATAGATCTCGACGCCTGAACGGTCAGCAATGTAGTAGTTTTTCAATCCTTTTTCTTGGTTTAGGATTCCACGCAAAGCCCTGGCGACCCCTTCTACGCCCCATATGTCGGCTCGGTTGCTATCTTTTAATTCAATGTGGACCTCTCGGCTGTCAAGATGCTTGACATCTCCTTTCAAGTAGGATAAGATGTCGTTGAGTTCTTCTATATTCGTGGGCAGTACTATTCCAAGCAGAGACTGGAGGTCCTCCCGTTCGACCTCAACCGTTGGCATCTAAATCAACTCCATGCGTCTAATCCAGTCTAGGTCATGGCTGAACAGGTAACGGATGTCGTCGATTCCCGCCTTCATCATGAACAGTCGGTCTACACCTAAACCCCAAGCTAGAACTGGAACTTTGATGCCTAGTGGCAAAGTAACCTCTGGTCTGAAGATACCTGAACCGCCAAATTCCAGCCACCCATAACCTTCTTTATAGGCCACTAGCTCGACGCTTGGTTCAGTGAAAGGGAAGTAGTCCGGTCTATATTTTACCTTGTCTGCGCCAGCGACATCTACAGCGAATCTCTCCAGTATACCTAGGAGGTCTCGTAACGTCAGGTCCTCGCCTACAACGATGCCCTCTACCTGGTTGAATTCCGTCAGATGAATTTTGTCAACAACATCTGGGCGGTAGCATCTAGCGATTGAGAAGTACTTTCCCGGAATCTCCAGATTGCTGCTTATCAGCGTTCTGGCGCTGAGTGAAGTCGCTTGGCTACGAAGCATCAAACGTGCAGCCTCAAGCATAGAGAAGGCATATCCCCAGCCCTTGGCACCCGTCTTCCACCCGTCTTCATGCGTCTTTCTAACATTCTCCAAGAATGGCTTGTACTGGTCTAGGTTGCCATATTCGGGTTCCTTCACAAAGTACATGTCGTGGATGGCTCTTGCAGGATGGTCCTGAGGCATGTACAACCCGTCGCAGTTGAAGAAACTCAGCTCAACGATCGGGCCAATCATCTCTCTGAAGCCGAGCGCAACAAGATTCACCTTCAACTCGTCCAGAAACCTTAAGTAAGGATGCTTCTTGCCAGGCCAGACACGGGCGACGGGTGCTTTAATATCATATTTTAGGAGTCTTGCTTCACGCCACCTGCCGCTCGCAATAAGTTCTGGAGTGAGTTGACTGACTTCTTTACCAACTTCAACTCCTTCCTCAACAAGTCTCCACCCCTTTTTAGTCAGCTCTAGTTCCCTCAAGGTCTCTTCCCGAACTTCGATGAGGTTCCTCCTTTTTAGAACAGGAACGATTTCGCGAAGATCTCTACTACAATCCTCAACTTTTACTGATCCCTTTCTTTTTAATAATATTAGGAGCTTCTCATCGGGTCCTTCGGGAGGCTCCTTCAGTAACCTTAGCTTCTGCCTTTTCTTCTCTATCTTCGCCCATCCCTTACGACTTAGCCAACCTAGGGCAATGACCGAGAGGTTTTTTTCTAAGGAGGCGGCATCTAAGACGGCGTCAACGGAGGCTTCTGGGCCGATTTTTCTTAACGCATTGATTAACCTTCTCTCAGGCAATCCTTTCTCGGCGTATTCTTCTCCTTCCTCGTTGAGCAAAACCCTTTGAGTCTTCTTCTCATGAATCCTTACTAGGTTCTTTGACTTAAGGGACAAAGCTGCACGCATGACAGCTGCGTGGGCCAGACTTGTAGCCTCGACAGTGTCAGCAATGCTTATATGTCCTCCAGCTTCCTTCAGCGCCCGTAACATCCTTGCCTCGTTTCCGCGAAGCTCCGCCAAAGTATACGCCTCCTAACCATCTTGAAAGTTTCCGTAGTAAGATGCAAGCCCAACTGATGCCTTATCTAATACTTCAAGGTTAACAAATAGGTTTTGGTCAGATAAGATGTGACTGAGAGTCCTACGGCTTTCCCAGGTCAAGGTAAAAGCGGTCTAAAACCACACGCTTGATAAATAGAGATGACAAACTGACAAATGAGCCAATCAATAGTTCCAGAGGCTTAGGATTGATGTTTTCAGCACCCGTTAGAAAAAATTTTGAGCACTCAGATCAGCAATGCCTATGCTCTCAACGGTGATGATCTATGGCAACTGAAAGAGCCTCTCAGTTTTTTCTAGACGTTCCTGTCATTCCCTAGAACCATGCTTCTAGTGTAGTTTTTGCTTTAGCTTTTTTCATGCCCTCAATCGTCCTGCCCAATGCATTTTGGACTCGATCTTCGGAGAAGTCCTTTTCGCCACAAAGAAAGTCCACAACACCTTTAACTTCAGGTTCTCCCAAAACGATCCTGTAACTGTCTGTGACCTTCGGATGAAGAAAAACCTCTCTTATCAACCTTGGCTCAACTGGGAACTCAGCTTCCTTTACGGTCTGAATAGCCACTTCAAGGGTTCCATGAGCCTTCACCAATTTGAGAGCGTTCTTAGGCCCTATCCCCTTCACGCCGTCCGGGTTGAAGTCTGTGCCTATGAGGATTCCGATGTCGACAAGCTGCCCATAAGTGATGCCCCATTCACTCAAGACTCTGCGTAGTTCAACGGTCTCTGGAACAACCTCGACGTAAACCTTTTTTCGAGGAAGCTTTCTCCTCCCAGAGATGGTCAGGTTTCTAAGCAAAAAAGGCGCGCCGAACAACAGACTGTCATAGTCTTGGCTGGCGCAGTAGTCCGCCTCCCCTTTCTTGACGAGATGTGCTGCTTGAGCCTCTCCTTCTGAAGGCGCCTGAACCCAAGGGACCCCCATAAGACTTAACAAACGTTTTGAGTCGTCAGCCATATAGTCTTTCAGACGTGAAGTCATCTGCGCATACATACGGGCTTCCTCAGTCTTGCCTTCGTTTAAGGCTTTTTCGTATTTGACTAGGGCTTCTTCCTTGACCTTTGATCTTCTTTTTATCTCCACCTCCTTGAGCGCCGGTGGAACCCCATCGAAAACGTAGATAACCTTCATTCCCATCTCAAGGAGGTTGCAGGTTCTGTAGAACAATCCGCTCAGATGACTCGTTATCTTTCCCGTGTGGTCTTTTAGAGGTGTTCCGTCGGATTGTCTTATGATTGCTAGGAACTGATACAAGGCGTTGTAAGCGTCGATCGCTACCTTCTTTCCGCCAAGGTTCTTCAGATCAACCGAGGTTTTTGGCACCAGATCTCCTAGGTTGACACCCATTTGATGACCAGCCTTCACCAATAAGGATATTACAGCATCAATTAATCTGTGTTCTGAGAAAACTCCTATAAAGCTTTTTGGCTAGTTCCCTAGTGACATGCTTGAGGCCTTGTCTCGCTTTCATGGAAAGTTCGGACACGCTACTGCTTTCCGACATAAAAGAGCTGAAGAGCACGTTCCACTCCTCGTGACTACCGATCCTTCAAGCCAGATGGTCCGAATAAGTATAAATTGCACTGGATAAATAGCATATCCAAACCTAGTCAAGAGCAAAGGTCGCGGCGCGTTATGGCCTTTCGAATGCCTAACCGTGAGCTTTCAATCAGAGAGATTCTGAGCAGATCCTTTGATATTTACTTTGGAAGGTTTGAGTGTTTTCTGATTCCCTCTTTATTCTCAAACTTGGCGAACGGAGCTCTTTGGCAGGTCATAGAATTTTTCTTGCCAAGCTTCAGCCTTCCTGAAAATTACACAGAAGAATTCTTTCTATGGTTGATCAACTATCTGGCCGTTGCGATCCCAGTCTTTGCTCTCTTCGCCTTGATGGTATGGGTCGTCAGTACTCTATCTAACGGGATAACCGTGAGATGTTCTGCAGATAGGTTGGAGGGGAGACACATAGACCTCAGACAAGCTGTCAGCTTTACCCTAACAAGCCTTTCCTCTCTCTTGGCAGCTGGGTTCATTACCGGGGTTCTCACACTACTCGGTTTCATTCTCTTCATTATGCCAGGCATTATTGTGGCGGTAATGTTCAGTCTAACCGTGCAAGTTGTGTTGATTGAGCGGTTAAATGCCCTTGAAAGTCTCCGCAGGAGTAGAAAACTTGTAGCTGGTAGATGGGGGAAAACGTTCACGGTTCTTCTTTTAGTCTTTCTTATTGTAACAGTAGTGTATGTAATAGGAGACCTTATCGGAGACCTCGTTGCCGGCTCCTCAACACCGCAGCTCTCCTTCTTAAGATGGTTAATCACAAGCATAGTCTCATCCATTGGCTTGCCACTACACCCAATCGCCCTGACTTGCCTCTACTACTCAATGTGCACTAGAGAAAAACCAACAGAAGTCAAAGTACCGATTCAGCCAACGGTTTCGGCTGCACCACCAACCCCTCCACCCGTGCCAAGTTATCCAAGCTTCAAGCCTACATTCTGCTTCAAATGCGGACAAAGGCTCCCGTCCGATGCAGTTTACTGCCCTCGATGCGGAGTACAAGTGAAGCCCTAATGCCTACAATTTACCCTACTGACATTAGGTCAAGAGGGGTGGATCATCTTTCTAGGCGTTGGAACGTTTAGCTTTAATACCTCTGATCAATGTTTAGTAATGGGAGAAATCTCATCTTGAGGTACTCACTGGTTTCTGATGCTTACGAAAGGATTGAAGACACAACTAAAAGGCTGGAGATGACTGATTACTTAGTGGAGTTCTTCAAAAAAATCCCCAAGACAATCATCGACAAAGTTGTCTACCTCACTCAAGGAAAACTCTACCCAGATTTTACGGGCATCGAGATAGGCATAGCCGAGAAACTAGCTGTGAAAGCGGTTGCGAAGGCAACTGGAAGAAAGGAAAGAGAGATCGAAGAAGATTTAAAGACAACCGGCGACTTGGGTGAAACTGCACAAAAATTTCTCGGGAAAAGGCTTCAAGTCACCTTCTTCTCAGAACCTCTCACCGTTGACAGGGTCTATCAGACTCTTGACAAGATGGCGAAAGCCACCGGCTCCGGGTCAATGGATCAGAAGATAAATCTTCTAGCAGGTCTTCTGGCTAACGCCACGCCCAAGGAGGCCAAGTTTATCGTCAGAACAGTCACAAGTAAGCTCCGATTAGGGATAGCTGACATGACAGTCCTTGACGCGTTGGCTATCGCCTATGGGGGCGGAAAAGACTCAAGACCCATTCTGGAAAGAGCCTACAACGTCTCTTCTGACTTAGGCAAAGTGGCAAAAGTAGTAGTGGAAACCGGTATAGAAGGGCTGAAGGACTTTGAGGTCTCGCTCGGGGAACCCGTTAGACCAATGCTTGCAGAGCGTTTGAGTTCACCTGAGGAAATCCTTCAGAAACTTGGTGGAAAATGCATAGCAGAATACAAATACGATGGAGAGAGACTACAGATTCACAAGGATGGAGAAGAAATTGTCCTGTTCTCAAGGAGACTTGAAAACATAACGGACCAGTACCCCGACGCAGTTAGATTGGTCAGAGAAAACATCGTACCTAGGCAGGTCATCATAGAAGCTGAATGTGTCGCCGTGGATCTGGACAGTGGTGAGATGAAGCCTTTTCAGGAACTCATGCACAGAAGGCGGAAATATGGGATTGAACAGGCAATAGAAGAGTATCCGGTTACGTTGTTTGTGTTCGATGTCCTTTACATTGAGGGGAAAGACTTGACTCTAGAGCCTTATACGGCACGCCATAAGGCTTTAGAGGGTCTCACGAGAGGAAACGAACGAGTTCGAACAGCCAAATCGATACTGACAGACGATCCTGCTGAGCTAGAGAAGTTCTTCGAGGAAGCCATAGAGAACGGCTGCGAAGGGCTTGTCTGCAAATCTGTGAACGATGATTCCGTGTACCAAGCCGGAGCGAGGGGGTGGTTGTGGATCAAGTATAAACGAGACTACAAGAGCGAGATGAGGGACACTGTTGACCTTGTTGTCGTAGGAGCTTTTCATGGAAGGGGAAAAAGGGCTGGAACATATGGCGCCCTTCTCCTCGCGGCGTACGACCCAGACGACGATGTTTTCGAAACGGTCTGCAAATGTGGATCAGGGTTCACAGACGAAGACCTCGAAAAAATCCCAAAGATGATGGAGCCACACAAGATTGCTCATCGAAACCCGAGGGTTGAGTCGAGCCTGGAGGCAGGCGTATGGTTTGAGCCTAAGACAGTTTTGGAGATCATTGGAGCAGAGATAACCCTAAGTCCAATCCACACTTGTGCGATGAACGCTGTTAGAGGGGGAAGCGGCTTAGCCATAAGGTTCCCAAGGTTTACGGGAAACTATAGGCTGGATAAATCAGCGGAAGACGCGACGACAACTAGTGAAATAGTCGAGATGTACAAAAGCCAGCTGAAAACCATACAAGTATGAAAGCTCTGTTCTTGTTAGGAGTCGGAAAAAAGTCTTCGCGAATTGCTAAATAAGAAGTCCAAGCTGGGTCTAAGCCTCCAGCGCACGCCCAGCCCGGCGAGGCATTGTCTTCAGCGCGCACCATTCTTCAGCTGTTTCGGTTGATGCGCTCAATGCCTTATCGCATTGCGCTTAGAGTATTGGCCAGCCCAGTGAAGCAATGTCTTCGTCGCGTACTAGTCTTCAGCTGTTTCGACCAGTGCGCTCAATGCTTCAATGCAATACTTGAAGCTTACTTCCCAGCTTGGGATAATTACTTTAAGAGCACAAACATATAAGATTTTTGCACAGAAAGTTGAACTGAATTGTATTCGGATTTGAAAAAGAGAAAGAATTGAAACTTAGCTCTTGCCAAGTTTCAGAATCTGTCACTTTCTATCTTTACGCATTCCCGGGCGCGTCCAGTTTTAGTGTAAAGGGTTGAAATGGGCTTAACTAAGAAGTTCTCAACGAGTCATTGTAGAAGGAGCTTTCTGATGGCTCCGAGGCTCGGGGTAACTGACTGCACAAACCACCTTGGACAAAATTTTAAATGTTTGCATCTAATATACTGTACAGGGTGAAAGGCACCGCCGTGGAAAGATTTCAGAAGGACCTGGATTATCTGGCAGCGAAACTATGCAAAGACGAGAATGGTCAAGTTTCAAGAAAGATCATGGGTCTGAAGGATAGGCTCGTTTCCCTGCACAGGAGCAACTTAGTGAAGATAAACCATTCAATTATGGAGCTTGTCTGCGCTAAGTATCTCATTTTGGCAGGTTACGAAGTCGACTTAGAGCGTGTTTTAGACAGCCTCTCATGCGACATCTACGCTTTGAAGGGACTTGGAAGGCTGATAATAGAGGTTGAGACAGGTTTCGTTCCACCTGAACACGCACTAGACCCGTCAACCTATTCACAAGCAAGGGTGGCGAGTAAGATTACCCGTTATAGCGGTTACGCAGAAAAATTTGGGCTAGCCGTCCCACCGCACTACACAATGCAGATTCATCCGACTTTGATTAAGCCTCCACGCGACCGCCGCGAAGAAGATGTAAAAGAGGTTAAAGCCCTCTGCGACCTCTACTACAGTAATCCGCCTGTGAGTTTCGAGGAAATTAGGAACGCCCGAATTCACACGGTCTATATCTTGGATGTAGAGAATGGCACTGTTAAAGAGACAGAACCTGCCACTTATGTAGAAAAGACCCAGACAATATTTGTCTGGCAATAACAAACTTAGAGGAAGAATAAGAAAAAAACTGTGATTCCTAAAGGATATTAGTGGTGAAATCTGAATGCTTGTCTTTCCAAAATCGTTAAGAACTTTCAGGGTATTTTTAGGTCTAGGCTTCATTCGTTAGTGTTTAGGTATCTAAGGCCAAGTTGACAAAGGCTTTGAAGGAGCTCAAAGGTTGAAGGTCTACTTTGGCGTGTGCGGTCTCGGGCTTGGGCATGTGGGGCGATGCATTCCAATAGCGCAGAAACTTGTGGAGAGAGGAGCCGAAGTACTGTTCTCAACCTATAGAGATGCCATACCGTATGTGAAAGAGGTAGGATTTCCGCTTGTCGAAGCCCCGTCTGTAGGATTTGTAGTAAAGCCTGATGGAACGGTGGATTTCAGACAGACTGTCGTCAATCCCGGGCCGTTCTTGGCTTCCTTCACTGTGACTAAGCAGGTAGAGGCTGAGATCGAATACATAAGGGCATTTAGACCCGATGTGGTGGTTTCCGACTCACGTGTATCTCCACTGTTAGCCGCGAAGATGCTTAATGTTCCAGATATATGTATTCTAAACCAATTCCAGATAATAATACCGCGCCGATCTAGGCTTCTAAGGTTAGCCAAGCTCGTTGACACGGGTGCTCTCGCGATGATCGGTAAACTTTGGACAAGCGGAGCGGCCCATCTCATGATCCCCGATTTTCCCCCACCGTATACTTTGTCAGCTGGAAACCTAATGATACCCAAGGCTTACCAGAAACGTGTACAGCTAGTAGGACCCATATTGCCCATTCGTATGCAGGAGCTCCCCAGTAAGGATGAACTGAGAAAGGATCTTGGCCTAGATGAGGGCTCTCCCTTCATTTTCATACCAATCAGCGGACCCAATGAGGAGCGGGCCTACCTTACAGAGGTTCTCAGACAGATCTTAATAGATTTCACTGAGGATTACCAGATTGTAATGTCTCTAGGTTATCCGGGTGGTTCCACTAAGCCGATCCACCGTGGTAGAATAGCCATCTATGACTGGCTCCCGAACAGGTTCGAATATCTGAAGGCGTGCGATCTTGTAGTGTCCAGGGCTGGGCATGGAACCTTGGCTCAAAGCATTAGCTACGGGAAACCGATGGTTCTAATACCCACGCCAAGCCACACTGAACAGCTAAACAATGCATATAGAGTTCAAGAGTTAGGTATAGCGGAGGTCCTTGAGCAGAACGATATACGCAAGGAATCGCTAGTCGGAATAATTGAAAAGGTGTTATCGGATGAAAGTTACAAGAACAAAATAGAGGCAGTCCAGAAAGAGATCTCGAATCTGAACGGGTTAGAAATTGTTCTTGAAACAATCGTCAAGGTCGCCAAGAACCGTGTGTAAGGGGCAATGCAAAATCCTTCATTATGGACTCGTATAGTTGAGACCGAGAAGATAAATTTCAGCACTCGCCTTCCTACTAGCCCTAGGCTTAACCACTTTCACAGTGGAAAAGAGTTTTCTGATATCGTCCAAATATTGATTGAACAATTCACCTTGAAACACCTTCACAAAGAAGTGCCCATCTACCTTCAATATACGCGTGGCGATTTGCAGAGAGCATTCCGCCAGTTCTATTTGGCGGGCATGGTCAACCTCCCAGATCCCGGAGACATTAGGGGAGACATCAGATATCACAGCATCAGCGGAGCGTGGTAAGATCGCCTTGATCCTTGCAGCTAACTCTGGATCCCTAATATCTCCTACAATCGCATAAACGTTCGGATAGCCCAAGGGCTCAATCTTGTTTATGTCTACTCCTAACACAAAACCTTTCTCACCCACAATCTTCCTAGATATCTGCAACCAGCCGCCAGGAGCTGCCCCTAGGTCGACAACAACATCTCCAGGTCCTATAAAACCATACCTTTTCACGGCTTGTAGAATCTTGAAAGAGGCGCGTGACCTGTATTCTTCCCTTTTCGCTTCTCTGTAATAATAGTCTTTCCTGCGTCTAGCTAACCAATTCTTTGGCAACTAGTCGTCACCGGAGATTCCAGTTTCTATATGTCTGGAATCGAGTATCCATTGTGTCAATAGGTCGCAGTTGTTTGGCGACAACCTGCCGCCGGCTCCGCACCTTATGCTTTCGCCGCATGTTAGGCAAGGGCAAGCTAATATGGAATTGATGGAGACCGGTTGTCTCTTAGAGTAAAGCCTATAAGTCCATCTGCCTTCTGAAAGCTCCCTTTCACGGTAAATGAGGCCCTTCTTTTCCAGCTTGATCGACACACGGGATCCCTCTCTGCTACTGGCCTTCATCCTCCGCCATAGCTCAGACTGGAGAAGTCCCTCATCTCTCATGTTCATGATGAGTTGCAGAGCCTTCTGTTCCAAGTCGTTCTGCTTAGGCATTGGGTTCCCCTCTGGTTTTTATCTCTTGATATAATATTGCTCAGCACACATAAAAGGCTATAGATGCTAAAATCGAAATGAACCTGGCAATCCTCAATGGAAAGAAATATTACTCAACTGACCTTTCGAGGCTGGCTTGCAGGGAACATGAACTGTTAAGAGCCACTTCATCTATATACTTAAGAATCTCTTGCTTCATATGTGGTTGCATGGAAAGGGGCTATTGTCTCGGGATTGAAAGCACAGCTGACGATTTTGGGGTCGGCATAGCGTCCTTCCAAGGTGAACTGTTAGCAAATGTCGTCAGTTCCTATGTGCCAAAAAAAGGGGGTATACATCCACGCGAGGCAGCCCGCCACCATGCAATGGTTGCAGGAAAAGTCTTGGCTGAAGCCCTAAGGAAGGCGCGTGTAAAACCTAGCGACTTGACGATTGTCGCTTTTTCGCAAGGACCGGGCATGGGACCTTGTCTCCGGACTGGCGCAACAGCGGCTAGAGCCCTAGCCTCCTACTTGAATGTTCCCCTTGTCGGCGTCAACCACCTTATTGCTCACATTGAAATCGGTAAGCTAACGACTAATGCCCGAGATCCAGTTACTTTGTTCGTTTCTGGCGGAAATACCATAGTCTCAGCCTTCGAAGCCGGACGGTACCGCATTTTCGGTGAAACACTTGATATCGCTGTTGGAAACTGTATAGACATATTCGCTAGAGAAGCGGGGTTGAGTCCGGAAGAAGGGGCTCCTATCGCAGCAAAAGTCATGGAACTATCTAGGCAGGGTCGGAAACTGGTTCCTCTTCCCTATGTTGTTAAGGGCATGGATCTCTCGTTCAGCGGGCTCCTCACCGCTGCGACCCAGCTTGTCCGCGACCGAAGATACAGATTGGAAGATATGTGTTTCAGTCTTCAGGAGTATGTTTTCTCCATGCTCACAGAAGTGACTGAACGAGCCTTGGCGCATACTGAGAAATCTGAAGTGTTGCTGACGGGTGGTGTGGCGGCTAATGAAAGGCTTCAATCAATGCTCAAGGTCATGGCAGAAGATCACGGCGCTAAATTTGGCGTAGTTCCCAAAGAGTTCTCGACTGACAACGGCGCCATGATTGCCTGGACAGGTTTTCTCTGCTATAAACATAATCTGACCGTCCGAGTTGAGAAGAGCTTTGTCAAGCCAAAGTGGCGCCTCGACGATGTTCAGGCCCTTTGGGTAGGAGACTGATATGCTGATCAAGAAAGGTGCTGAAGCCAGCCTTTATCTGGAAGAGTGGCATAACCGAAAGGTAATCCTCAAGAAACGGTTACCAAAAAGATATCGCTTGCCAGAACTGGATAGGGAGATCCAAACCCAGAGAACCCGGCATGAGCCTCAGATCATTCATAGGGCCAAGGAAGCAGGGGTACCAACCCCCATAGTATTCATGGTGGACACGGCTGACGTAACGATTGTTATGGAGTTTGTCGAGGGCAAACAGGTCAAACAGGTTCTCAACGATCTACGTTCGGAAGAGAGACTAGATCTGTGCCGCTACATCGGAAGGCTAATCGGCAGACTTCACGGTGATGGAATAATACATGGCGACCTTACAACATCAAACATGATTTTGACGCCCAAAGGCAAAGTTGTATTCATAGACTTCGGCCTAAGCGAACAGACGAGGGAACTTGAGGCTAGAGGAGTGGACCTACACCTCATGAAAAGAGCTCTTAACAGCACACATTTTAGACATGCTGTTGAATGCTTCGGAGCGGTCATGGATGGGTATGAAGAGGTCAGGGGCAGAAATGCCGCGAAAGAAGTTTTGGAGAAGATAATGGAGATAGAGAAAAGAGGCAGGTACATCTCTGAAAGATGAACCTGAGGACTGGAAACAAGTGAACGGAGGAAGGAGATTGGCGCGAAAACGGTTTCCATGGGGAAACCTAGCGTTCTTTGCGACTGGAAACATCCATAAGTTTGATGAAGCCCGGAAAGTATTGGCAGAATACGACATTGCCACAGCCATGCTTAGGGTGAAAACTCTTGAAATCCAAGATGACGACATTGAGAACATTGCCAAAGCAAGCGCCTTGGATGCAGCAAGAAGAAGCTGCCTACCGATAATTGTTGAAGACGCGGGTCTCTTTATAGAAGCGTTAGGAGGGTTCCCGGGACCCTATTCAGCGTATGTGCGCCAAACCATAGGGAACAAGGGCATCCTCAAACTTCTGTTAAGTAAGAGGAACCGAAAGGCTCATTTCAGATCAGTGGTTGCCTTTTGCAGTCCCGGTACCTTTCCCAGATGCTTCCACGGCGTAGTCGAAGGAAAGGTCATAGATGAGATCAGAGAAAGTATGGGTTTTGGTTTCGATCCGATCTTTGAGCCGACGGAAAGCCCTGGAAAAACCTTTGGAGAGATGAACGCGGAGGAAAAAAATAAGATCTCACATCGTGCTCGGGCTCTGAGGCAGTTTGGCGAATGGTACAAATCTGCACCGTACGAATAAGGGGCAGCGATTATATGACTAGCAAAAACCTTATTGGTTCACATGGGCTCTATTGCGGAGAATGTCTTGCCTAGAGTGCATATAAGGCCCAAATGAGCTTCAAAAAGTTCTTGACCAGAAATTACGGCTATCCTAGCGTATATTATGAGGCGCTAACAAAGCTTTTAAATATCGGACGCCTTGTTTCTAGAAAGACCCAGATGGAGGACAGTTAGTGCCCAAAAAAGAGAGAGGCAGTTCGCACTCTACCCGACCGTTAAGTAGACGAAGCCCAAGCTGGTGCAGATATACTTCAGAAGAGGTGGAGGCGTTAGTCGTCAAGCTCGCAAGGGAAGGGAATCCCCCTAGTAGAATTGGTTTGATCCTTAGGGACCAATACGGCATTCCTTTGGTAAAGGCGATAGTTGGAAGTGGAATTGTTGACCTATTGAAGAAAAACAATCTTAGCCCTGCAATCCCAGAGGACCTTGAGGTCTTGCTAAGAAAGGCTGCCAGGCTCAGTGCACATCTGGATGCAAACAAGGCAGATAGATATAATAGGAAAGCCATCCAAGTCATTGAGTCCAAGATCCACCATCTTTCTGAACATTATAAACGTAAGGGCATGTTGCCACAAGACTGGAAATATGTCCCCAAAGCTCTCTTTGTCACGTAGCCAGGGATTCTCATGGCCGTTGAGCATGCCCAGATCAAGGCCTTTTTAGGTGGAACTCGTCAAGCTGCCGAGAAGATTCTGGAATACGCGGAGAAAGGAAGTAACATCCTAATAGTTTCTCATTTAGACGCTGATGGCTTATCTGCAGCAGGCATTATGGGCGCTGCATTAGAAAGGATTAACGCAATCTTCTGCATTCGAATCGAGAGATGGTTCGACAGGAACGTTGTAGCAGAGATAGCCTCCCAAAAAGACTCTCTAACGGTTCTGACCGACATGGGAAGCGGGAACCTGGATATGTTAAACGAGAATGTTGACGGAAAGCCCCTCGTCATACTTGATCATCATCAGCCTATTGGCGAAGCTAACGAGAGTTTTCTACATATCAACCCTCACATTTTCGGGATCGATGGAGCTCGCGACCTGAGCGGTTCGGGAATCGCATATCTTACTGCCAAGGCGCTTTCCGAGAGAAACACTGATTTGGCCTGTATAGGCATCGTAGGAGCATTGGGCGATCTGCAGGACAAATATGAGGATAGGAGATTGGGAGGTGCCAACAGCCTAGTCGTTGAAGACGCGGTCAAGTCGTGCAGCCTACGTGTCGAGACGGATCTCCTCTTCTTCGGAAGAGAGACGCGCCCCATTCACAAGGCCTTGGCCTACACAACAACCCCCTTCATCCCGGGCATCAGCGGCGAAGAAGACAAGAGCTTGGCCCTTCTTGCAGATGCAGGCATCAAACCCAAAGATGGCGAAAAGTGGCGTGCTCTGAGAGATCTCTCGCAGGAGGAGAAGACGAAACTGTTCTCGAAGCTTTCAGACTATCTCATATCTAAAGGATACAAGAGTGACACCGTGATGAACCTTCTTGGTACCGTGTACATACTTGAAAAGGAGGAACCTTGGACCCCACTCCGCGATGCGAGAGAGTTTGCCTTGCTCCTAAATGCGACTGGAAGAACGGGGAGGCCAGGTTTGGGGGTGGCGATATGCATGGGAGACCGAAGTAGGTGTCTTGTGGAGGCTAACGAGTCGCTTGAGGAGTATAGGCGGACGATTACTGAATACCTACAATGGTTGGACGCTAACCCAGACCGCATTGAAGAAATGGAGAGCATATACGTGTTGCACGGGGGGCAGACAATCGACGAGAAGGTGATAAGCGCCATCTCAACCATTCTCTCAACAAACATGCCCAACATGGAGAAGCCAATTATTGCCTATTCAAATATTCCTGAAGAAAATTTGATGAAGGTCTCCGCTCGAACCGTTGACACGCTGACCAGAAGAGGCTTTAATATTGGTGAAATCATGCGCATTGCTTCTGAGAAGTTCTTGGGAACTGGGGGGGGCCACGACATAGCAGCGGGCGCCCAAGTCCCATATGAACAGAAGGATCGGTTCTTAAAATACGTCGATGATCTTGTGAAGGAAAGTCTGCAAAGGTTGAAAGGCGGTGGAAGCTAGAATAACACTAGTCTACAGGGACGAGAAAGAGGCCAAGACGGTTTCAGTGGCAGTCTCGCCTGACAACATCAAACCACCCAAAGGCCTTTCTGTAGAGACATTCAATGTAGAGAACCGGGTGGTGGCTTCAATAAAATATGACGGAAACAGTCTGATGACGTTCCTGTCGACAATAGACGACCTCTTGAGCTGCGTGTCGATTGCTGAAAAAGCATTCTTGGCTGTCAAAGGATTGAGACAGACATCCAGATAGTTACTCCTCTTTTGCTTTTACCTGTAACCAGTTGTTTCCTTCTTGTCTTCTAACCTGTACGAGTCCATGGGGTCCTTTCGGTTTCTTATCGGTGAACCTTACGAGCAATATGTTTCTAATTGTCAATTGTTGGAATGAAGGCGGTAAAAAATTCTTTGAGAGAGGGTTTCAAACCCTGGGGATACTATCTGAACAAGGATATTTCTGTATAAAGAGATTGCTTCCAGCATAAGGCGTAATTCCATAGAGACCTTTCAGTTCTCCTACCTTCCTTTCTACCATTGTTGACTAGTATACGAATTGACAATTGTCCGATAACGCCAATTATCGGAATATGCGGAAGACCACTAGTTCTATCTGCTTCCTAAAAAAAAGAAATCAAAGGAATGATCAGAAGAGGAAATGACGTTCATTTTGAGGAAGAGGGTTCTGCCCGAAGTGAAGTGTCTAAGCTAAAGTATCCGATTGTGATACAGCAAACGATCAAGCTTCCCAAAAGTACGGTACCGGTTATCAGGAGAGCCTATCAAAAAGCTGATTTATCGTTTTTCTCCGCTTCCAGCTTGTCAACCATTTCGAGATATTTTTCTGTGCCAGCTTTTCGTCGGTATGTTAGAAGCCCAACTCTTAAGATTGCGCTCGTCTGTCCGTGTTCTGGATCAAACTGTCCTACTAACGTGTCGCAGGGAAACTCTTTGCATTCCCCGCAGTGCGTGACCTTGTGTTTTTTGGCACACGGGTATACACGGCATTCACCCCAGAAAAGATGTCCGTCGCAGGTATTACATCCGGGACAGTGTGGAGTTCTCTGCTTCGTGTAATAAAGGCAGTTTCCACAGTAATCTCCACAGGGTGTAGCAAGTCTGTCATCCAATCTTTTTCACCAGATGACAGTTTCTTGAAGCTGCATATAATCGTTCGGTTCTATGACGAGTCGCTTTTAAAGCCGGAGCAATTCATGTGACCTAGGAGTTCTGATAACCGCGATTATTAGAACAATAATTCGAAACAACTTGTTTATAGTGAATGCTAAGATAATTATATCTGAGCTTTTCAGCGTTTATTTTTAGGTGAGGAGGAGGCATTACCTTGCCAAATACTCTCCGGAAGATTCTGGTAAGGAACTATAATTCTGAAGATCTGGCGGATATAAAGAAAATTCTATTTGAATACAGAAGCCCCACATATAGGGTTTGGGACAACAACATGATTGAGGCATTCATATCCGATGCCTTGAGAGAACAGCCAGATGGAGTTTTTGTAGCTGAGGTGGATGGGAAGGTCGCTGGGTTTGCCGTTGTGATTTTCCGAGACTGGCAAAACATAGCGTATCTTGACTATATTCAAGTAGAGACGTCCGAGATGAAGAAAGGAGTTGGTCACAACCTTATCGAGAAATGCATCAATTGGTCAAAAATGAAGCGGGTAAGAATAGTCTACACTGAAACAGGCAGAAACAACGTAAGAGCCATCGAGTTCTATGAGAAACATGGCTTCCAGATCACCGGCTGTATTCCCGCGTATTACCGAAAAGGCTTAGATGCTGTGATTCTCGTTAGAAGCTTGGACAATCCCAAATTAAAGCGCCGCGATTTGCTAGAATTCTGATATCTCCGATTATTGGAATATTTTCGAGCGTAGGGATCTGTATCTGTTAACATGAAAAATTGAGAACTGCATAAGTTTATTAGACTCCGTCTAGCATTCTAAAATGTGTGCGGTGAATCACTAGTTTGTCGTTTGAAATACAGGAATTGCCCGACGTCATAAGGGTTTTCACCCTCATAAACCTCGGCAAGGGTACAGCCCTGAAGAAGATTCATCTTAAGCGGAGAATTGACAGAGTCTGCAAGGGCCATATGTGGGTCGAAATGGGTGAGCTGGATGAAGCCTTGACAGAGATGGTTTCCGAGGGACTGGTCATTGATCATGGTGATACAATTCAGCTAACGGAGAAGGGCAGCTGGCTGAGCAGTGAATGGCGAAATCTACTTTTTAAGAGCGAGCCCATTCTCGAGACCGTTGCAGGTGTAGCTGATGGCTCCATAACAGGGCTCGTAGTCATCCTCTCAGCCTTCATAGCGGGGCTAGCTATCCAAACAACTATAATCGCAGCTCTTCTGACCCTGGCAGCGGTAGCCATAACAAACTTCTCGAGTTTCTTGCTTGGGGGAACAACCGAGGATCTGGCAGACATGACTACGCTCCAGAACTTGATGAACTACAGTCTAAGCGACATCCCAGACAAGGAGGAGAGGAGCAAATCGCTCCTTTTGGTTAAACAGCTTTTCAGTCTTCTTAACAAGGAAATTGGTAGGACAAACGTTTTTTCCGCCGTAGTATGTGGGGTGACTACTTTTGTAGCGGGGATCGTTCCCATAATGGCTTATCTAATGTTGCCTTCGCCGCTTGACATCGTTCTTTCCCTTTTCATAGTTGGAGGTGTTGCAGGTTTCTTCCTCATCCGTTACCGTTCCCGGAAGACAAGAGTTCACTGGAAAGTAACATTCCTTCAAACAATTACAATCATAGCAATCGCGGTTACTGCATCAATACTGCTTGGTAGCAGCGTATAGAAAAAAGGTTTCGAAGGCTTTGGATTCTGCCTCCGCAACGGCGGAAATCTCAGGTAATATGCTTTTTTCTGATAACCCCGTCTAGCAGAATTGGGCAAAGTGTCTCGCGTTCAGAGTCTCAGCGCTAGAGGGGCAAGATATCAACATCTCGTGCTTAGGGAAAAGTGACAAATCTTTTCTTTATCATGTTGCGGTATTTTTAGCGAAAAGGAAGAGTATCCTTGATACTAGTCAAGTGTCCGGATTGTCAAGGCACTGGTATGGATTGGCTTTCGAGAACATTGTACCAGTAAAGGTGGATTTGTGAAACTTGTGGGTGCGTTTTTGTCGTCGATCGTAGAATAAATGATATTAGGGTCTAGTCGAAATCGGAGATGTCCTTGAAACGTGAACTAGCCCTGACAGATATTTCTGTAGAACCGGTACCCAAACTCGGAAAGGAGAGTGCTTTCAGAGCAACCCTGGAGGGACAGAGCTTTGAAAAAGATGCAGATTCCTTTCAAAGCCCTGTGGCTAACCATCATTCTTGATAGTTGTGCATGAGGCGACAAGTGCCAGATTATTTTCGACCTAGACTTACCAAAATCCAAAAATGATACGAAAAGGTTTTTTAAGTTCATCTATCACTTACTCCAGACAGAAGTTAGAGATAATGATGTGAAGAGGTGGTAAGCTTGTCTGTGTTTGCTGTTCCGGGAGCTTACGACCGCGCAATCACAGTATTTTCACCTGATGGGCGCCTGTTTCAGGTGGAATATGCTCTTGAGACTGTGAAGGGAGGTCCGACGATTATCGGCATTTCCTGCCCTGAGGGAATTGTGATCGGCGCGGAGGAGAAGATGGATTCAAGGCTGCAAGATCCAAACTTTACTCAGAAAATATATGAGGTTGATGAGCACCTCGGAGCGGCTGTTGTAGGTATAAGTTCAGACGCAAGGATATTGGTTGATGAGGCGAGGATTTATTCACAGAGCAACCGGCTGATGTATGATGAGGCAATCGACGTAGAAATAGTGACGAAGAGAATTGGAGATGTGATGCAAATCTATACGCAACACGCAGGTGTCCGGCCCTTCGGCGTGTCAATAATCTTTGGCGGCATCGACAGGGCTGGAGCGCGATTATTCATCACTGACCCCAGCGGTTCCTACAGAGCTTATAAGGCTGTGGCAATAGGAATCGGTAGGGAGATTGCCGAAAACTTGTTAAAGGAAGAGTACCAAGAAAACCTCGGGTTGGAAGCTGCAGTAAGGCTAGTGGTTAAATGCCTCACGAAGTCTCTTCAAGCGAGAGATGAACAGCCAAGGATCAAACTCGCAGCCGTCCCGTCAGATACCAAAAGGTTCAAACTTCTGCCTGACGAAGAAACTGAGAAATACTTGAAGGAAGTACTGGGCAGTGGGAAGTGATGACTAAAGGTTACACAGTGGCCCGCATTAATGTGAATGATAAAGACTTTGAGCTCCTCGTAAAACCTGAACCAGCCTTGTCCTATCGTCAGGGGAAATCCATTTCACTCTCAGACATTTTGGTGACTGACACGATCTTCAGCGACGCGAACAAGGGTTTGAAAGCTTCAGAGAAGGATCTTGAAGAAGCCTTTGGCACAAGAGATGCCCAGAAGATAGCCGAGTCCATCCTCAAAAAGGGGACTTTGCAGTTAACCGCGGATCAAAGAAGGCGGATGGTCGAGGAGAAACTCAGGCAGATAATCGCTCTCATATCTCGGCAGTGCGTCGATCCGAGAACCAAACTTCCACATCCGCCGACACGTATACAGCAAGCTCTAGAGCAGATCCGCTTCCCGGTAGACCCGTTCAAAAATGTTGAGGAGCAAGCCAACGAAGCTATAAAGCAGCTACGTTCAATTCTACCAATAAGTGTCGAAAAGGCATCAGTTTCAGTCGTCATCCCACCACAATATGCTAGCAAAGCCTACGGAACTGTAAAGTCATTTGGCACGATCAAGAACGAGTCTTGGCGAAGCGATGGATCATGGTCAGCCGTCGTCGAGATGCCTGCAGGACTTTACGGACCCTTCTTAGAGAAGTTAGGAGACGTAACCCGAGGAAACGCCGAGGCAAAAATTGTAAGATAGGAGCAGATAAAGGGGTTGATTCTATGCCTCTCTTCTACGAGAATAGACAAATTGTGGCACCTGGTGATCTTCTTGCCGAAGGAGATTACCTAGCTGGCCATAACGCGTACAGGTCTGATGCGAAGATTTACGCGAGTAGGCTTGGACTCGTTGAGTATAAAGGCAGATTGGTTCAAGTTGTGGCTCTGAATACTTTCTACTTTCCATCGGTTGGCGATCAAGTCATCGGAAAGATCACCGAAGTGAACCTGCATGGATGGAGCGTGGACATCAACTCGCCATATATCGCAAATCTGAAGGCGTCAGAGGCACTTGACAGGCCTTTCAAGCCTCAGAGGGACGAACTTTCAGAGATTTTGGACATAGGCGACCTCATCCTAGCCAAAGTTATAACGTTCGACCGGACGCGTGATCCCAGCTTAACAATCAGAGAACCTGACCTCGGGAAGATAACCCACGGCCAGATTGTCAGGGTCTCTCCGGCGAAGATCCCAAGAATTATCGGTCGAAAGGGATCAATGATTAGTATGTTGAAGAAGGAGACGAGATGTAACATAACGGTCGGCCAGAACGGTCTTATCATCATAGCTAGCAGGAACCGTGAAGACGAGAGAATAGCTTTGCTAGCAATTCAGAAGATCGAACAGGAAGCGCACACTTCAGGGCTTACTGACCGCGTGACTGAAATGGTGAGAAAGGAAAGAGGTGATGTTTGATAATGTCGCAGAAAATTGTTTTAGTCGATGAGGAAGGTAAAAGGACAGATGGAAGAAAACTGAATGAATTGAGACCCATAAAGTTGAAGGTTGGCGTACTGAGCAATGCCGACGGCTCTGCCTATATTGAGCAGGGAAAGAACAAGATACTTGCAGCTGTCTATGGTCCAAGAGAAGTTCACCCGAGACATTTGGCTCTCCCTGACAGGGCCATACTTCAATGCAGGTATCATATGGCACCCTTTTCTGTCGAAGAAAGGAAGCCGCCGCAACCGTCCAGACGTGAGGTGGAGCTGTCTAAAGTCATTAGGGAGGCTCTCGAGCCAGCGATTTTCCTGGACAAGTTTCCTAGAACATCCATTGACCTCTTTATCGAGGTCCTCCAAGCCGACGGAGGTACCAGGGGCGCGGGCGTCACAGTGGCGTCTCTTGCACTAGCCGACGCAGGTATCCCCATGAGAGATTTGGTTGCTGCTTGTGCGGCAGGAAAAGCGGGTGGACAGATGGTGCTGGATCTTAATGACATAGAAGACAAAGAAGGCGAGGCCGATGTGCCAGTTGCCTACATGCTGAATTCTAATACAGTCGCATTGCTCCAGATGGACGGTTTGCTGACCATTGAGGAATTCAAGCAAGCGATAGATCTTGCGCTCGATGGTTGTAAGCAGATATATGTGCTCCAGAAGGAAGCCTTAAAAGCTAAATACCTGGCGATCAAGGAGGAAGCCGAGGAGGTAGTGGAAGAAGAATGACTTCGATAATGGTTTCGCGCATTAGGAAGAAGCAGATTGCCCAGTTGATCACTAATGGCAAGAGACTGGACGGTAGAGGCTTAGCAGACTGGCGACCTATCCAGTTAGAGACCGGGGTTATTGAAAAAGCTGAGGGGTCTGCTAGAGTTCGCTTTGGGGCGACTGAAGTCATGGTCGGCATAAAGATTGGGCTGGGTGAACCCTTCTCTGACAGACCTAATGAGGGCGTTCTTACCGTCAATTCAGAGTTTGTGCCCATTGCGTCACCCGAGTTTGAAGCCGGCCCGCCCGGTGAAGAATCGATGGAACTTGCCAGAGTCGTAGATAGGGGGGTCCGCGAGTCCAAGGCCATAGACCTTGAGAAGCTTTGTATTGTCCCGGGAAAGAAGGTCTTCGTTGTCTTCGTTGACATCTATGTTCTCAACCACGACGGGAACCTCATAGATGCTTCAGCCCTAGCTACGTTAGCAGCGTTAACGAATACTAAGGTTTTCAAGTACGAGATGAAGGATGATGAAGTCAAGATAAAGCCTGGTTTTGAAGCGTTACCCTTGAGAAACTTTCCCATAGCCGTCACCTTTGCCGACATAGGCGGAAAGCTGGTTGTTGACCCTTGGCTTGACGAGGAAGAGGTTATGGACGCTCGGCTAACGATAAGCTTCGATAAAGACGGAAAGGTATGTGCGGTTCAAAAGGGCGGAACAGGGACCCTGTCTCCTGAGCAGATCATTGAGGCTGCAAAGACAGCCAAGGAAAAGGCTGAAGAGTTAAGGAAATTGGTAGTGAAGAGTTGATGGGTCGCCGTAAAGGATCACGTAAGGTGGGGCTGAGAGGTGGTTTAGGCCCCAAGTACGGCGTTACTGTTAGAAAGAGATATAGCAAAACTGTATCAGAAATGAAGAGAAAGCACACATGCCCGCAATGCAACTCTAACTCGGTTCACCGCGAAAGCGTAGGAATATGGGTCTGCGTGAAATGTGGCTTCAAGTTTACTGGTGGGGCATACGTCCCGAGAACGAAGCTGGGAGTATCTGCTGAACGTTCCGCAAGAAAAGGCTAGTCTGCAACGCCGATCGAACATGATGTGGCTTCCCACCTTTTGGCATCTCCTTATTCATCGCTGGCTTCCTCCCCGGAGTGTCTGGAATTGCCGTGTCAGAGACCGGTGAACAGTCTTCAAGGTGCACAGAGTTTTGAAAGAAAAGGCTTCAGCTCTTATTCGTTTTCAGCTTCCTTCAGAAAGGGAGGCGAACGTAATTCGGAATGCTCTCAGACCGGAGATTGATGCTCGTCTGTCGCGCCGGTCTAGAATCCACTTGTTGCAGGATGGAAGTGTCCTCACGCTTGTCTTCGAATCCAGAGATACGGCAGCCCTAAGAGCCTCAGTCAACTCGTACCTGAGCTGGATATACCTTCTGAACAGCATATATGACATTCTTAATGCTGTATCCAAGCAAGGCTAAGTTTGAATATGCGCGAAGACTTAGAAGGGCGTTCGCTTAGGTTATTTTATACCCAATTTTTTCGTCATTTTTACCAACAGGAAAATCACGATGCCTATGATTATAAATGTCAGTAATGCTCCTAGAAAATGGCCTATCTGAAAAGGGCCGAAAGCAATCTTATCCCATGGCACATCGGGCAATACTAGATTTATTATTGGCATGATGAGGTCGAGAGCAAGTGCCTGTACCAACTGTCCTATATATCCACCAAGGATGAATGCTACAGCTAGTCCCATGACGTTATATTTCGACAGGAAGTCCCTGAATTCAGCCGACAGACCTTTGGGTGGCTGTGGAGCTGGAGGGGTAGGTTTGGGTTCAAGAAGCTGTCTAATCTTCTTTAGCTCTTCTAACATTTCATCTTGTTTCTTTCCGGACATGATTTACCTCCTAGTTCATTCCACTTGGATCTTCTGTTAAATATGTTTTCTTGCTTCAGAAATCCTTAGGAGGATATAAATATCCTAGATATTACTATTTTTTTCTTGGTGCTTAGTGTCTTACCCTTATCTCCTGCGGTCTCATCATTGTTGGCTTTTCGGGTTCTCTGAACTGCATTTCGTATAGATGGCTGTATAGTCCTTTCTTCTTGATGAGTTCGCTGTGGTTTCCTTCCTCAACAATCCTTCCATTGTCAATGACCAGGATTCTATCAGCGTTTCTTACCGTTGAGAGCCTGTGAGCTATTATGACTGATGTTCGGTTCTTAAGCAGGACCTGCATTGCTTTTCTGATTATGAGATCCGTGTAGGGGTCGATGCTTGATGTCGCCTCATCTAATATTAAGATCGCTGGGTTCCTAAGCAGTGCACGGGCAAAAGAGATAAGCTGTTTCTGGCCGACTGAAAGCCCCGCTCCCCTTTCGCCTATCTCCGTTTTGTATCCCTCTGGTAAACTTCTTATGAACTCATGAGCCCCAACTGTCTTAGCTGCGTTCATGATCTCTTCGTCGGTAGCCTCCGATCTCCCGAATCTTATGTTCTCCATTATTGTGCCAGCGAAGAGGAAGGTGTCCTGCAGGACGATTCCCATTTGGCTGCGTAAGGTTTTCTGTGTAACGTTTCTTACGTCATATACATCGATCTTTACTGTGCCTGATTGTGGTTCATAGAATCTGCTGAGCAGTTTGATTATTGTGCTTTTGCCAGCCCCTGTAGGCCCTACTAATGCGACAGACTCTTTAGGCTTTATTTGGAAATTGATTTTGTGCAACACAGGATATTGTGGGTCATACCCAAAAGTTACGTCTTCGAAGTTGACTTCACCTATAACCGGGGGCAACTCAACCGCATCCTCCCTGTCAGCTATCTCGGGTTTGGTATCAATGAGCTCGAAGATTCTTTCAGCCGCAGCCAAAGCTGCTTGTATAGTGTTGTAAAGGTTCGTCAAGTCAAATATCGGCCAGAAGAGCATCCTGATGTATAAGATAAACGTTATCAGTGTCCCAATAGCATCTTCTTTAGGACCTAAAGCTCCACTGAGCGCCAACATGCCACCGTAGATCGTGACCATCCCGCTCCCGACAGCTTGGATAATCTCTATCATCGGAAAGAACGTTCCCCAAACTTTTGTTGCCTGCAAGTTCGCCTGCAAGTTCTGGAGGTTCGCTTGCCTGAAATCCTCCATAGTGTCTCGTTCCTTAGTGAAAGATTTGATCTCCCGTATACCTGAAATGCTCTGCTCCAGCTTGGAGGTGACGCCTGCGATCTTTGTTCTTTGCAGCCTGTATGCGGCTCTAAACCTGGAATTGAAGGCCAATGTGGTTGCGACTATCAATGGAATAACAAGCATCGACACCAGACTCAGCTGGATATTTATGCTGAACATCACGACAACGATCAATGCTATGCTCAAGGTGTCACTTGCTACCTGAACAACACCTGAAGTGAAGGCTTCACCTATACTGTCAGTGTCGTTTGTTACTCTGGATATTATGTCACCACTGTCTGAACGGTCAAAGAAACTGAACGACAGCTGCTGAAGATGAGAGAATAGTTCATAACGCATCTTTAGAAGCATGTCTTGACCAATCTTACCGATGCCGTACGTTCGGATGGCGTCAGCAACCCAATTGACCAGGAGAATGCCAGCAAAAATAAGTATAATCTGCTGTAAACCGAAGAAGTCGGATCGTAGAATGTACTTAGCGACTATGTCTCGACCTAGAATGTATGGGCTGACGATGCCCGTGACAGATGTAACAACCACCGCTGCAAAAATAAAAGCCAGCCTCTTCTTGTATGGTGCAATGTATTTGAAAAGCCTTGAAATAAGGATCCTACTTGCGGTCTTTCTTTCTGTTTTTTCTTGCTCGAGTCCGTGGAAAGGAGGGCGCATGCCCAATTAAACTTCCTCCTTCTCTTTGCTTGGTGCAGATTCCTTGTCCGTCTGAGGATCTCCGATTCCAGCCTCTGGTTGGATGATCTCTTTCTGCGCCTCGTAAAGGGTCTGGTAGATTCTGTAGTAGCCTCCCTTCTTGGCCATTAGAGAGTCGTGATTCCCCTCCTCAACGATCTTTCCATCCTCCAATATTACGATCTTGTCTGCGTGTCTAATCGTGGAGATGCGCTGGGTTATCACGAAGGTGGTTCGATTCTTGAGTAGAGCGCTTAGGGCCTGTTGAATTTCATACTCCGTGTCTACATCGACGCTTGAGGTCGAATCGTCTAAGATGAGTATCAGTGGATTCATAAGCAATGCTCGGGCTATCGCGACTCGTTGTTGCTGACCACCCGACAGAGTGACTCCCCTTTCTCCGATGATGGTGTCGTATCCGTTAGGCAGATTTATGATGAAATCATGAGCGTTAGCAATCTTGGCTACTCTCTCTATCTCCTCCATCGATGCTGTTGGGTTCCCATAAGCAATGTTGTCTTTAACTGTCATATTGAATAGGAAGATCTCTTGGGACACAATGCCCATGCATTTTCTCAGCGACTCGAGCTTCACATCTCTTACATCGTATCCATCAATAAGAATTCTCCCTGAGGTCACATCGTAAAATCTCGGCAAAAGACGGATGATTGTGCTCTTACCTGAGCCTGTGGGTCCCAAGAGGGCGATAGTTTCACCGGGTTTTACTTCGAGGTTGACATTCTTAAGAATTAGCTTGTCCTTGTCGTAGCCAAAGGAAACGTCCTCGAATGCTACGTGTCCCTTGATAGGAGGCAACGTTGGGGCGTCAGGCTTATCCCTAATCTCGGGGACGGCATCGATGATTTCAAAGACTCTTTCCCCCGCTGCCGCCATCTGCTGGTATCCTGTCCAGACCATCCCCATCATCCCTATAGGTCTCATTAACATTGCCACATAATTGCTGAAAACATAAAGCATGTCAATGGTCAAACGGTTGTATATGACTTGAACTCCGCCGTACCAGAAGATGAGTGCTGTAATAAATCCGCCGATGAGGCTTGACAAGGGCATGAAAACGGATCTGAGTTTCACAGATTTCATCATTGTCTCGTAGTAATCCTCGCTCGGTCTCTGGAACTTCTCTTTCTCATATTCCTCCCTTACGAAAGAACGTATGACCCTTATTCCCGTTATGTTCTCCCACAAGACCGATGTTATGGTCCCGAACTGTTCTCTGGATGTGTGCATGATAGGCCTTATCTTCTTCCCAAACATAACAAAGTTGATGAAGAGAAGCATCACTGTCGAAAAGGACAGAACAGTTAGTTCCACATCGATCAAGACCATCGATACCACAACCCCCGCAATGAGAAAGAGCGATTCTATTAACATCCTGAACTGCCACCCCAGGAACTGGCCTATCCTCTCAGCGTCAGTTGTGGCTCTAGACATGAGCTGACCAGTGTTGACCTTGTCAAAGAAGCCGAAAGATTGCCTCTGGATAGACTTGAAAGCGTCGTTTCTAACCTCGTATACGACTTTCTGGGAAAAGTAGCCATTCGCATAGCGCGTGACGAAGGAGAAGACGGCGAGAACTCCTGTCAACGCCAGTATCTGGACTACCAGCCATATTAACAAGCTGAAATCTCCCGTTCCTAGAATGTTCCTTATCACTGCTCCAGACAGTTGAGGTATGTAGACATTGATGTACGTCGATATCACGATGCACGTGATACTCAGTGCCATTATGTACCACATTCTTAGCATGTATCTCGACAAACTCTTGATTAGAGACACTAATCTCATCCTTCATAGGCTTCTTTCTCTTCACTAATCATAGCGGAGATCTCTTTCAGCATATTCGCGTAATCTGAATCTCGACTTAAGCGAAGATTTGTTAGAAGCGATAGGAGAAGTCTTAGGGATGGTCGGCTCACGTCAATCGGCATCTTCTGTCGTGAGATGACCTCTTCAAAAGCGATATTTTCATGAGATGAGTATTTCTCTATGAGTTCCTGCAGTCTGTCCTCCTTTTCCTTTGGAACATCGTAGCTGAAGGCTTCTAGACTCTTGATGGCTCCTTTGCAGACTTCTCTCGACCAATGCGCGATATCTTCTGAACCTGGGACGAGCCCCTCGCTGAGGGTGTAAGAGATTATGAACTTGTCTGCCATTGCACGATAGAATTTTTCAACAAGGTTCCCCTTGATCGATGTTCTTGTCTGCTCCACTAGACCAGCTTTCTCTAGGGCGCTGAGATGATGAGATATTGATGAGACGTTTTTTCCGAGTACTTTCGCGAGCTGATATGGTGTCATTTCACGTTGTCTCAGATTGTGAAGTATGTCCCTTCTATTGGAATCAGCGAATAGTTTTGCAACTTCTGGGTCCTTGATTATGATGAAGTCTCTCATATTTGCTGTCGACTCAAAGTACGAAGAAGTGTAATGCTACATAAAAATGTAACGGTTAAGCCCTCTATGTGATTACTTCTCAAATGGACTGCTTAAATATACGTTTCTAAATAGCTCTCAAAGGTTTAGAGACATGACTACAGACCCGAGGCGAATAGCGCTTCAGCGGATAGAGACCCTTTTCAACCTTGCTAGGGAAGCTATCCACGTTAAGCCCGACCTTGCACAAAGATATGTCGAGATTGCCAGAAAGATGGCCATGAGAACACGGCTTCATCTTCCTCGCGAATACCGTCCATATGTCTGTAAGCACTGCAAAAGGTTTATCTTGCCCGGGGTTGGCTCTCGCATTCGTGTCCAGCCTCGTAGAGAGTCGCACATCATCATCACATGTTTGTATTGTGGCGCATCTATGAGAAGGCCATTGAAAAGGAAGACAAGATAATGACCAGACGCGTGGTACGGAAGCCAAGGCATGTTGCAGCGACTGTTGAAAAGCCAACCGTGAACATTGGGAAGAAGGGGCCAACAGACTTCCTGGTGAACGAGATTTCCAAGCGGCTAGACAAAAGAAAGGTCGTGAAAGTGAAGATACTGAAAACAGCCCTAGTAGACCAGGAAGTGGAAAAGATAGCCTTGAAGGTCGCCGAGCAAACAGGATCGAAAATCGTCCAGCTCCGTGGGCACACCTTCACCCTTTATAGGTCGAAGAAAGCTAAAAAGTATTTATAAGACACTCTTTAGAATACTCAGAGGAATACCAAGAAAGTCGGAAGGAAGTATTTTGCCGACACCCTTCGACGTTCCGCCTTCATTACTGATTGAGAGACTAGCTCAATATCTAAAGAATAACATAGAGGCCATAAAGCCTCCTCAGTGGGCTCCCTATGTGAAAACCAGCGTTCATGCCGAAAAGGCCCCGCAGAATATAGATTGGTGGTATGTTCGCTGCGCTTCTTTGCTTAGGAAAACCTACATGAAAGGGCCTATTGGTATAGAACATTTGAGATCAGAGTACGGCGGAAGAAAAGATCGAGGGGTAAAACCAGAACACACAAGGAAGGGTAGCGGCGCGATAGTGAGAAAAGCTCTTAAACAGCTTGAAGAAGCGGGGCTTTTGGTAACTTTGAAACAGAGAGGACGTGCGGTCACTCCGGAAGGGAGAAGAGTACTGGACATGGTTTCGACAGAGATCAAAAAGGAACTGGAAAAAGAGATCTCCGAGCTTAAGAAATATTAAGATGGTGTACTTGCATGGGCGGGGAAGAGGAGCTCGAGGCATTACGGAAAAGGAGGCTTCTGGAATTGCAGCAAAGACTGCTAGAAGAGCAGCAACAGGTACAGGCTGAAAAGGAATTCGAGCTACAAAAACAGGCTGCGATGCGTAGGATACTTACGCCCGAAGCGAGGCAAAGGCTTACGAACCTTAAGATGGTTAGGCCGGAGTTCGCCTCGCAGCTTGAGCTCCAGCTGATCCAGATAGCCCAGCAGGGAAAGATGCCACTTCCGATTGACGATAGACAGTTGAAGGAGATTTTGAGAAAGCTGCAGAAGAGCCGTAAAGATATCAAGATCAGGAGGATCTAAGTGTGGCGAGGTATAAGCCAACAGCAAAGAAACGTAGGCTGATAAAGGCTGGCAAAAAGAGTAAGCCTGTACCAGCATGGGTCGTCGTGAGGACGCTACGCAGGGTGAGGTCTAATCCTAGAAGAAGGCACTGGCGTCGAACCAAGATAAGAGCATGAGGGGTGTGACGAATGAAAGCTGTCGAAACGGGAAAGGAAAAGAAGCCTTCGGAAGAGGAAAGCGTGGAAGAGGTAGAAGAGGCTCCTGTTGAAGCCGAAGAGGCCAAGGTAAAGGAAGAGGAGAAGCCTGCGCCCATAAAGGAGAAAGAAAGAGAAGAGGACATCGTCGAAGAGCGTGTATATACTGTTCCGCTTGGAAGAGCATGGGTCGTCCCCCGGAAGAAGCACAGCCCAAAGGCCATACGCATACTCAGAAGTTTTATCATAAGGCACATGAAGGCTGAGGAGGGCTCGATAAGGATCGCTAACGAGGTGAATGAGAAGATCTGGAGCAAGGGTATTGAGAAGCCACCACGTAAGATTAGGATACGAGCAGTCAAGGACACCGAAGGCATTGTGACTATTCATCTTGCAGAAGGGGACTAGCCTTTGCCGATTTTTCTCATGAATACTTTTGGCAGTGCAAGTATAGGCGTCTTTCTCCGAGTCACGGATAGGTTCATGATCGTTCCTAGCCAGGTACCTGCGACAAAGATAAAGAAACTAGAGAATTGGTTCGAGATACAGACTGTAAGAACCAACATTGGTAGCTCTGTAATTGTGGGTTGTCTTGTCTGCGCCAATTCATATGGCATGATTCTGCCTCGCCACGTACGGGATGAGGAGCTAACTACTCTGAAATCTCTTTCAGGTGTTAACATAGCCGTGGCGACGACGAACAAGACGGCTTACGGGAACCTCGTCTCAGCTAACGATCGCGGAGCTATAGTTGACCCTAGGCTAGGAAAAGAGGATGTGAAGTTGGTATCTGACGCTTTGGACGTCGAAGTCGTTCCCGGAGAAGTCGCAGGACTACCTTATGTAGGTTCTCTGACGATTGCAACCAACAGGGGAGTGATGGCCCATCCTATGATCAAATCTGAAGAGGAGGCTCTTCTAAGGGAGGTTTTGAAGGTCTCAGTGGGGGTTGGCACGGTTAATTGTGGAATACCTTATATAGCAACTGGACTCATAGGAAACAGCAACGTTGCAGTGGCTGGTTCTCTCACCACGGGACCAGAACTCTTCATGATAGGTCAAGCTTTAGGTGTAGTTGATTGAGATGAGCAAGGTGAAGGTATACCAAGTAGTGGGTAGGATAACAAAGCCTAACTTCAAGACAAGCTTCCGAAAGGAGATTAGAGCCCTAAAGCCTGAAGACGCTGTCGAAGAGGTTTACAAGATTCTTGGAAGCAAGCACAGGGTCCAACGCTTTTACATAAAGATCGAAAAGGTCGAGGAGGCTGCAGATGAGCAAACTTAGGCCATCTAAGACTCCCAAAGGTGCGATCGAGGCCGAACGCAAGATAACAGCTGATGAGGAGTTTAGAAGGCTCGTGGTTGAGCTTCGAGTTTTAGAAAGTACAGCGGAATCCTTGCAGTCAAGGATAAACTTGCTAGGCGCAGCTTTCACAGAGCTCAGTCTTGCCAAAAGGACTTTGGAAGGTCTCGAAAAGGAACAGAAAGAGGCGCCCCTCTTCGTTCCGATAGGTGGAGGGTCTTACATCAAGGCAACGTTAGGCGAGGTAGACAAAGTGATATATGGTGTAGGTGCAGGTGTAGCCATCGAGAAATCCTTGGACGGGGTGAAAGACGGGATCACGAATCGCATCTCTGAACTTGAAAAGACCGCGCAATCTTTGGAGCAACAGCGCGAACAGGTCTTGAGGAGGATTCAAGAGGACCAAGCCAGGCTTGAGGAGTTGACAGCTGAGCTCAGAAGGCGTGAGAGAAGAGAGAATGTTTGAGAAGCTCCGTGAAAGCGTTAGAGGACTTGTCAGTAAGATTTCCATGACGGAGCTCAAGGGTGAAGATCTCCATTCGGTTCTTTGGGACTTCAAGCTTACCTTGATCGAAAACGATGTGGCCATGGTTGTCGCTGATCACATATGCGAAGAGATCGAGAAACGGTTAATTGGGCAGAAGGTAAGCCGGCTTGAAGACCGGAGGCGACTCGTTAAAGACACTTTACAAACTGTCCTACTTGAGACTTTAGAACCGCCAGAAAAAGTGGACCTATTTGAGATCGCTGAAAAGAAACGGAGCCTGAAAGAACCCTGCATCATCGTCTTCGTAGGAATAAACGGCACGGGGAAGACTACCACCATAGCAAAAGTTGCCCAGCAATTGCTCAAGAAACGATATTCAGTCATCTTGGCATGTAGTGACACTTTCCGAGCTGGCTCAATCGAGCAGCTTGAGACCCACGCCAAGCGCCTAGGCGTTCACATGATTAAGCATCAGTATGGCGCGGATGCGGCGGCAGTGGCATTTGATGCCGTGCAGTACGCTAGGGCTAGAGGGGTGAATATTGTCTTGATCGACACAGCGGGCCGTATGCAGACGAATAAGAACCTTTTGATGGAGATGGAGAAAATTGTCCGTGTGGTCAAACCAGACCTTGTGATATTCGTCGGCGACGCATTGGCTGGGAACGACGCTGTCTCTCAAGCCGAGGAGTTCAACAGATCAGTCCGAATCGACGGCTCCATACTCGCAAAGATAGACGCGGATGCGAAGGGAGGTGCAGCCATATCCGTCACTTACGTAACAAAGAAGCCAATCCTATATGTGGGCACGGGGCAAAAATACAACGACCTTGAACCCTTCAGGCCGGAAACTATAGTGAACCGCATCTTGAATACACCATAGGGCTTGTTCAACCCATATTTCGTCGCATTAATATAGTTACTTCATTGTAAATCTGATCGTTTTGTCAGACAATAAAAAAAGCGATTGTCGCGACAAATCAGAGGCTAGACTTTTAAGCTCGTGACGGGCAAGATTGCTTTAACAGTTCAACTTGAGGGGCGGTTTCAATGAATGAAAGAATGTATGCCCTTTTCGGAGTGATTGGACCACTGGTAGCTTACATCTTTATCGGAGCCGCAATAGCCTCTGCCCCATGGTTTAGTTGGTGGGACAACGCTCTGAGCGATCTGGGACATGCCGCCAGGATAGAATCAGCGCCCTGCTACAACTTTGGCCTAGCGTTCACAGGCTTCCTCGTCGCCGTCTATGCGGTTACAGCATTTAAAAGACAGGCAAGATACGCCAGCGTCTGCCTTGCGGCCTCAGCCTTTATGCTTCAGTTAGTTGCTGTTTTTGACGAGATTTATGGCACTCTTCACATGATCGTGTCAGTGTTATTTTTCGTTTTCATTGGCATAGCCTCAGTTGTCTATGCTGTTGAGAAGAAGTCTCCCATAGCCGTAGCAGCCTCAGTGATAGGCATTGGTTCATGGGGACTATATTGGGCTGGACTCTACAAGGCTGGCATCGCAGTACCGGAGATCATATCTGCCACAGCAGTAGCCTCGTGGGTAATATCATCCGCATTTAGAATTATTCGGCAACGCTCCTAAACAGACGGTGTCATCTTCTATTCATACTCACTCTAGCTGTGACCCAGAAAAAACAATGAGGATACGGATAAATACCACAAATCTAATCTTTTGCTAATACGTCCATCTTACTTTGAAGGACAGTGTGCCCAAGTGCCAAGAAAAGGTATGCACATAAAGATTGACGAATTAAAGAGCGACCTTGGCACATTGAAAGGTTTCGAGCTTACCGTCGGCAGAATGATTGAGAAGGCCTTAGCCGAGGAAGTGGGGCCAACCCCGTTCCCGTCGACGAGTGATCTGAGAGAATGGGACCTCAAGCTTTTGCAGAAGTATAAACCTTTCTACATGCCCTTTTGCGATGTCTGCTGTCTCTGTACATTCGGAAAATGTGACCTTTCACAGGGCAAGCGAGGAGCCTGCGGCTTAGATATGGCTGCGCAGCAATCGCGTATAGTTTTGCTGGCATGTTGCATTGGTGCTGCAACCCATTTGGCTCACGCTAGGCATTTGGTTGAATACCTTATAGGGAAATTTGGCGGGGAATGTAAGATCGATGTGGGCGGCCTGAACGTGCAGGTTGAGGCTCCAGTAACCCGTCTGGTCTGCGGAATCGAGCCTAAGACGCTGCAAGAATTAGAAGATGTCTTGGACTATTGCGAAACTGAGGTCACCCAGTTGCTTGCGTCAACGCATACGGGTCAGGAAGGAAGCAGCGTCGACTTTGAGTCTAAAGTTCTCCATGCAGGCATGATAGACCATGTTTCACTGGAGGTTGCTGACATTGCACAGATATCAGCTTTCAACCTTCCAAAGGCTGATCCTGAGGCTCCACTTGTAAGTATTGGCCTAGGAACAGTGGATGTTACCAAACCGGTCATCATGGTCGTCGGGCATAACGTTCCACCAGCAGTTGAGATCGTAGATTATCTACAGGGAAACGGATTACAAGGTATGGTTGAGGTCACAGGTCTCTGCTGCACAGCACATGACATCACTAGATATAATCCAAAGGCAAAGATTGTCGGGCCTATGTCGTGGCAATTGCGGTACATAAGAAGCGGCATACCCGACGTGATCGTCGTCGACGAGCAATGCATTCGCGCTGATTCCCTTGACGAGGCTAGAAAGACCAAGGCGCCGCTGATCGCCTCAAGCTCCAAAAACTGCTTGGGGCTTCCAGACAGGACTCATGATCCAGCTGACGCTATCGTTGCAGACCTCGTCAGTAGAAAGACTCCGGGGGTCCTCATCCTAGACCAAGAGAAAGTTGGAGAGGTCGCTGCTAAGACCGCTGTCTTGATAGCTCCCAAACGAAAGAAACTGAAGGCAATCCCAAGCGTGAAGAAGATCGTCCGAGACGCATCGACATGCAGAAAATGTCACGAGTGCGAAAGAGCCTGCCCAAATGACCTTCCCATTATGGATGCGATAACGGACGCGACAAGGGGAAACCTGAAAAAACTCGCAAGCCTTTATGAGACATGCATTGGCTGTGCCCGCTGCGAAAGCGCGTGCCCTCAGATGCTACCTATCCACAGCTTCATTGTGAAAGCCGCAGAGAGGAAGCTGAAGGAAGAGGCATATCTGATCCGTGCGGGAAGGGGCGCGATACAGGATGTTGAAATAAGGAATGTCGGCGGCCCAATCGTGTTAGGTGAGATACCGGGTGTAGTTGCCCTCGTGGGGTGCGCCAATTATCCAAAGGGCGGGGAGGAAGTCGCAGAGATGGCCATAGAGTTCGCCAAGCGCCGGTTCATCGTGATCACCTCAGGATGTTCAGCCATGTCAGCAGCCATGTACAAGTACGAAGAGGGAAAGAGCCCCTATGAGGCTTTTCCAGGGGTATTTGACGCTGGTGGTATAGTAAACGTGGGTTCGTGTGTCGCCAACTCACACATAGCAGGCGCAGCCATAAAGATTGCCAGTATTTTTGCCAAACGTAAACTCTCAGGGAATTATGAAGAGATCGCTGACTACATACATAATCGTGTCGGCGCTGTCGGAGTCGCTTGGGGAGCAATGTCTCAAAAAGCCGCATCAATAGCAAGCGGCTTCTGGAGGTTAGGAGTGCCAGTGATCGTCGGTCCCCATGGCTCCAAATACCGCCGCATGCTTCTTGGGAGAAAGGACCGCGAAGAAGACTGGTATGTCTATGACGCTCGCACAGGAGACCGAGTCTATGCTGGGCCTACGCCAGAACATCTGTTCTATGCGGCTGAAACCAAGGAGGAAGCCATGGTCATGATTGCGAAGCTCTGCATGCGACCAAACGACACGACAAAGGGACGTGCTATAAAGCTGACACATTATGCTGATCTAAGCAACCGTCTTTATGGCGTAATGCCGGATGACATCCATCTCTTCGTGCGAACGCCCGCGGACATCCCTATAACTATGAAGGATGAGATCACTGCAATATTGAAAGAGAAAGGCTGGAAAGAAGGGAGGATACCGGACCCAACACTTCTGCCTAGGATGATCAGGAAGAAGGAGGAGGAAGTCTAAAGTGAATAAGCCTGAGCCTTGGCAGACAGCTGAGATACCAGGTCCCAAGAAGGCTTTTCAAATCACTAGGCCTGATATAGTTGCGGCCATGACGAAAAAAGCTAAGCGCCCAATCCTCGTTGTTGGGCATGAAGTAGTCGAGGTGGAACTCGGGAAAGAAGGATTTGTCGATTATCTGATCCGGTTCGCCAAGGCCGCGAAGGTCCCGCTAGTAGCCACTGCACATGCTGGGAAAGAGTTTATTGAAAGAGGCTTCAAACCAGTGGCTTGTATGCCAGCTATGGACATAGCCAATCGTCTTCGAGACACGGAATGGAAGGGGCTAGATGGCACAGGGCAATACGACTTGGCTCTGTTCGTCGGGCTTCCCTACTATATGGAGTGGGTGATATTATCTGGCCTCAAAAACTTCGCGTCGCAACTGAAAACAATAAGCTTAGACAGGTTTTACCAGCCCAATGCTTCCTGGTCCTTTCCAAACCTCGGGATTGAAGAATGGAAGAAGAACCTTGACGCTATTGAGAATGAGCTGAAGGGTAGGTGAAGACAGTTGTCCATGTTCGAAGACATTCCAGTCGACGTTGGCGTCATTTATGAAGGGCAACGAATCCGATGGGCCGACGCACATATGGAGTTAGGCGGCCCAAGGATAGACCGCAAGTTCGAGCTTGTAAGGGCCAAACCGTTGGAAGAGGTCAAAGATGGCGAGATAAAGATAATCGGTCCTGACATCAAAAACATGAAGCAACAGAGCTACCCCATCGGAATATGCATTGAGGTTGCGGGGAAAGAAATTGAAGAAGAGCTTGAGGGAGTTATTGAGCGGCGCATTCACGAATACTGCAACTATATTGAGGGACTGATGCACGTAAACCAACGCTACGATGTCTGGCTCCGGCTGAGTGAGAAGTCCTATAAGAAAGGGCTGAACACCCTCAATCTGATAGGAAAAGTCCTTTCTAGACTTTTCAAGACGGAACTGCCAATAATTGAGAAGATTCAGATCACCTTCATCACGGACAAGGAAAAAGTTGATCGGATGTACGAGACAGCGATGACAGTTTATGAGGAACGCGATGCTAGGGCAAGAGGGCTGAAGGACGAGGATGTAGAAGAGTTCTACGCGTGCAACCTTTGCCAATCGTTCGCTCCAACTCATTCATGCGTAATCACACCGCAGAGGTATGCGAACTGTGGGGCGATCAGCTGGTTTGACGGAAGAGCTGCTGCAAGAGTGGATCCTAAAGGGTCGATTGTCAAGGTTTCAAAAGGGGAATGTCTCGACCCTATCAAAGGCGAGTACATGGGTGCCAACGAGTCGCTGAAGAAGAACACGATGGGAGCAATCAAGAGGATACAGCTCTACACAGCCTTCGGCTATCCTCACACTTCATGCGGTTGTTTTGAGGCCACCGCTTTTTATATACCAGAGGTAGACGGGTTCGGAATTGTGCATAGGGGCTTCAAGGAGACCGCTGTCAATGGTCTTACTTTTTCAGCCATAGCAGATTCTACTGCTGGAGGCAGACAAGTAGACGGCTTTCACGGCATATCCTTCGAGTATATGAGGTCTCCCAAGTTTCTCCAGGCGGATGGGTCTTGGACCCGAATAGTCTGGATGCCAAAAGATGCGAAGGAACGAGTCAAAAACTTCATACCAAATGAACTTGTTGAAAAAATCGCCACAGAAAAAGATTCGTCTAACATCGAGAAATTGGCAGCCTTCCTTAGAGAAAAAGGTCACCCCATTGTTGAAAGATGGAAAGCCATATCTCTTGAGGTGGCTCCAAAAGAAAAGGTGGCTGTTGCGGCTGAAGTGCCTCCGGAGGCAGAAGCTCCGATATCGATACCGCTCCTGACAGCTATGCCGGTTACAGGCGGGTTTAAGATAATCCTTAAGGACGCCAAGATTTACGCCAAGAAGGTTCGCATAGTAAGGAGTGAGAAGTAGCTATGGGAGAAGAGAATGAGGAGAAGAAGCGGGTCATCAAGATAGGCCCTAAACTCTTGGATCTTCTGACCAAGCTCGGAGAGATAGAGCTAGAGGACGTAGAGATCAACGTCGATGAGCTGGAGATAGTGTTTCCACCAGCTATTGGAGCAGCTGGCGTTCCGCCAAAGGCGGTTGCTCTGCCAAAGCTGGAGAAGCCTACAACAATTCTTGAGGTTCCCTTCGCGCCACTGGTAGAAGAGTATCCTGGAAGGATTAGAGAGGTTACGCTGGGGGCTACTAAGGGCGGAGGGGGTTCTAGGGGAAAGACCGTTATGATCGGCGGCGAAAGCTCTCCTTCATACTATCTTTTCGAAAGGGCTCCTCCTCATCCACCTGCTGTTGCCTTGGATGTCTTTGACATGCCATTGTCCCTACCAAAAGCAATAAAGACGCATGTCGGCGAGGTTATGGGTGACACTTCAGCATGGGCCAAGATGGCGGTTGAAAAGTTTGGGGCCGACGTAGTCACAGTGCATTTACTAAGCACTGACCCGCTTATCAAGGACACGCCGCCAAAGAGTGCTGCAAGAACTGTGGAAGATGTCTTGCAGGCAGTAAACGTTCCTATTATAGTAGGTGGTTGCGGAGACCCGAAGAAGGACAGTGAAGTCTTCACGGAAGTTGCGGCGGTGACCCATGGGGAGAGGGTTCTGCTAAGTTCCGTCACACTCGATATGGATGAGGCCGGCGTCCTTAGTCGCGTAGCCAAAGCAGCAACAGAACACGACCACTTAGTGCTTGGTTTCACAGCCTTGGATCTGAACAGAGCTAAGGAGTTGAACCGTAAGCTCTACCAGTATGTGCCTGAGGGTTCGGTGCTGATGGATCTTACAACAGCCGCTTTGGGATATGGACTCGAGTACTCTTTCAGTATCCATGAGCGTGCCAGACTGGCTGCTTTGATGGGTGATAAAGAACTTCAACATCCAACCCTATCTGGAACCACCAACGCTTGGGCTGCAAGGGAGGCTTGGCTGAATATGGGTCCGGAATGGGAGCCGAGGGAACTTAGGGGCCCATTGTGGGAAACGGTTACCGCTCTCAGTCTTCTCCTCGCCGGCGTCGACCTGTTCATGATGATGCATCCGTCTGCTGTCGGGACAGTAAAGAAAGTCATAGAACAATTTTCGAGCATGGGAAAGGCTAGGCCAGAGAAGTTAGCTGACTGGGTGACCATGAAAGTCTAATGGAGGCAGGAAGGATGACGGAGAAGAAAAAGAAGGGCGTAATGGAGCTCAGTCCAGTCGAAGTATACATGTTACTTCCTAGGACAAACTGTAAAGAATGCAAAGAAGAAAACTGCATGGCATTTGCTGTAAAACTGGTCAACAGAGAGGTCTTCCTGGGATTGTGTACTCCGCTCTTCAAAGAGGAGCACAAGGAAGCCCTAGCTAAGCTTGAGGAGCTCCTGGCGCCAGCTGTCAAGGAGATCACCATCGGTGTAGGAGCAGGCGCAATTAAGGTAGGCGGAAAACTTGTACTTTACCGCCACGAGTTCACTTATCATAACCCTTCACCCATAGCAATCGACGTGACTGATGAAATGCCCCTCAAGGCTGTATACTCTACGGACGAAGGACTCACTGAAAGGGTTAGCAAGATTGATGGTTTCACCTACAATTACATTGGAAGAGACCTTAATCTCGATATGATAGCTATAAGATCGACCTCAAACGACCCCACAAAGTTCAAGTCAACCGTTGAGAACGTCTCCAAGATGACTGACATGCCACTCGTCCTCTGTACGTTTGACCCAAGCGTCATGGAAGCCGGCCTAGTTGCTGCACACGATAAAAGACCGTTGATCTATGCCGCGACGAAAAACAATTGGAAGGAGATGGCGGAGCTGGCTTTAATGTATAACTGTCCACTAGCAGTCTTCGCTCCTAACAATCTCGGATTGTTGAGATCGCTTTCGAAAACCTTAGTCGAATATGGCGTTAAGGATTTGATGCTTGACCCGGGAACTTTTGCTGATGATGGACTGGCAGACACCATTAACAACTTCACGATGATCAGAAGGAACGCCTGCAGAGAAGGAGATGGACTACTGGGTTTTCCACTGATTGGCACCCCCATAACAACATGGGTTGATAAGGAAATCCCCAGCCAAGACAAGGCTTGGAGAGAAGCCTACGTGGCGGCAATGCTAACATCAAGGTACGCTGACCTTTTGATAATGCATAGCTTGGACGGATGGGTTCAACTTCCAATCATTATATGGAGGTTCAACATCTACACTGATCCGAGGAAACCGGTTTCTGTTGAATCTGGGCTCAAGGTCTTCGGCAGTCCTAATGAGAGTTCTCCTGTTCTGCTCACTACAAACTACGCGCTAACGTTCTTTACGGTTGAATCGGACATTAAGAAGGCTGGCGCAGAATGTTATCTGATCGTAGTAGATACAGGAGGCATCAGCGTGGAAAGCGCCGTTGCCGGAAGGGACCTAACAGCCGATAACATCGCGGAGGCAGTGAAACAATCGAAGATAGAAGAAAAGATCAACCACAAGTACCTAATCATACCCGGTCTAGCAGCCAGGCTAAGCGGCGACACAGAAGAAGCCCTTGGAAACGATTGGCGTGTTTTAGTCGGACCCAAAGATTCGTCAGGTATAGGGGAATTTCTAAAGAACAAGTGGCCGCCTAGGGAGAAAGACTAAATGAGAATCCGCCTCTGGATAACAGGTAGAACCTAAGAAAGCAACGGGGGATAAAATTGGCTTCTTGCCCGAAATGCGGTTTGAAACTGCCTGAGAGTTCGAATTTCTGTCCCAACTGCGGCTTCCGCCTCGAATCCACAACTGTACCCTGCTCGGCGGAGAAGGCTTGCCCCAAATGCGGTTCAGTCATGAGGGTGGGCTTTATGGTGGAAAGAGATTCACCGCTTGCCCTTTGGACTTTGGGAGAGGGCATCTACTGGACTCCGGGTGAAGCAGGGGTAATGGGCGACAGGGTTGCGATTAGGGCTTATGCTTGTCCACAATGTGGATATGTTGAGCACTACGTTCGCCGCCTTCAAAAGGATAGAGACGTAATCCTCAGGGCTCCTACTACAACACAGGAGTAGCGTACTCGGCGACTAATATTTGAACCTATGAGGAGTATGTCGGGAAGAATTCTTTGCTTCCCGGAATATACAGCGACTCTGAATATGCTTCAGAAAACATGGGATCCACAAGAAGATCAACATAGAATAACTTCTTCGCTATCTCTTCCGCCTTCTTCCTTTTCTCGACCGATAGAAGCGCTGCGTAGGCTCCTGCAATTGAACCGTTGCCAATCGGCCGGACCTTCGCATTTGGGAATTCGGGGAAGATGCCAAACTTCGTGACGTTCTTCAAGTCTGCATAGGCACCGAAAGCTCCTGCCAAGTAGACATTACGGACATCATAGATTGAGATTTTAAGTTTCCTCATAAGGACCACGATGGCGCCGCAGGTCGCCGCCTTCGAGTCCATCAGGTAATCCATGTCGCGCTGTGTAATCACGATGTCCGTACCTATGTCGGTCTTCTCACCATGAACTAGTACATATTCAAGCCCATCCCCTCCTTTTCTAACGAGCGGGGTTTTGGCTTCCACAATTTTCCCAGTGAAATCGAGGATGCCGGTAGAGAACATCTCTGCAACCGTGTCTATTATGCCAGAGCCGCATATCCCTCTCGGAGCGGTCTCTCCAATGACAGTGCACTTGGCTTTGAGTGTCTTGGGGTTAATCTTTACGTGTTCTATCCCTCCCCGCATAGCCCGTATTCCAAATTTGATTCCACCTCCTTCAAATGCCGGTCCAGACGCACACGAGCATGACATGAGCCACTTGTTGTTGCCGAATATTATTTCTCCGTTGGTACCCATGTCTACCAATAGAGATAGTCCATTGGATTCGTACATTCCCGAAGTCAAGACATCGCCAACTGCGTCTCCTCCTAGGAACCTACTTACATTGGGAAGGCAGTAAACGTATGCTTCCGGGTTTGCTTTTATACCGAGGTCTTTAGTTTTCATAATAATAGGCTCTCTGGAGACCTTTTCGTTTCCATCCACATACCCGAGGTAGGACGGATCCATCCCTGTTAAAAGGTGGTTCATAACCGTGTTTCCACTTATGCAGACATCCGTGATCTCTTCCTCTTTGATGCGGAGGTCTGTTGTAAGCTTATTTACGAGGTCGCTTATGCTTCCTACAGCGCAATCTTTCAGCTTCTTTAACCCCTCCGGGTTTCCTGCGTAAGATATCCTTGAGACCAGTGCCTCTCCATAGGTTATCTGACTGTTCAACTCAGAAACCTTGCCCAGAATTTTTCCGTCTCTAAGGTCGACTAGAAATGAGACGATTGTTGTTGTTCCGAGATCGACAGCGAGACCGTAGTTTGAACGCGTCCTGTCTCCGGCTTCAATATCGATGACCTCTGGGTACTTGTCTGTGACGCTCAGGGTCGCTGTGAGTGACTTTTCATTACTCATTGAAAGCATTTTTTCGCTGATCTCTTCGCTCATTCGCGGATTTGGACCTTTGTACCCTCTGAGTTTGGCTGACTGCCCCTTGAAGCTTGAGGGTAATGGCAATTCAACCAAATATTTTCTAGACGCCGGGTCAATCCTTTCGACTACCGTATCCATGTTAAGTAGAATCTTTGGGCTGAAGATGCGGCTTTCAACGGGAATCGTGACTTCGCAGTCGCTTAGGACACGCGTTAGACATGCGAGCCTGTAACCTTTATCTGTCTCTTGCGGGGAAAGCAACTTCCGGTGTTTAGTTGAGAGTTCAGAGACTTTGCCTCTCTCAAGGATAACTTTGCATGTCCCGCATTCGCCATGTCCACCGCATATGCTCGAGATCATTATTCCAGCGTCTCTAGCAGCGTCGAGAAGCGTCACTCCCTGTTCGACTTCGACCACCTTGTTCATTGGGTTGAAGACAACAATGAAGCGTTTCTTCATTCCTCACATCCTCAATTGCCCTTCAATGTCTTTGTAGGGGTCAAGGCGGGTTGCTAGTTTTTGCGGCCTTAGAGATTCGTCTTAGGCATTCGATTGCACACTCGTACGTTGGGAAACTTTTTAGTCCACACTCCGAACCAGCGTATGGAACTCTCTCTGAACCGAACCTTTGAATGATCTGTTTAAGTCTTTTTTTCATCGTTTTGGCGCTCTCGACAAAGATTTCCGGTATCACTTTTCCTTCTTGTATCTGTCTCCAGACTTCCCCAATTTCTCTGGTCTGATCACCGTGTCTTACTCCTTTGAGCCTTGAAAGCACGTGTTTCTCGATCAATGTGTCAAAGATTGTGATGCAGATACTTGCCTTTAACAGCTTATCATATGACTCGAGGGGTCTCTTTGTTCTCTCATTAGAGTACAGAGGGTCACTCACATGAGATTCGATTATCCTCAGCGAGTCCACTTGCCAGAAGAGTTCATCTGTTGTACTATGGAGATGGATACAAGTTTCAACCCTTTTTTGACGGGCTTTATGGCAGATTCCCTCCCAAGCACGAAGAAGGTTTTCTCTTCCCGCAGAACCAGCATCCATATGTGGATCGTCTATCAGCCCGAAGACTGGCTCATCAACCACGAGAATTCCGACGCTGCCATATTTATCATCAAACATGTTTACCTCGACGATCCTTTCCAGAACCTCGCCTAGCCTTCTATATATTTGAGGGTCTTTGTAGGCGAAAAAGGATGAAAGCGTGTAGGGTCCAGTAATGCAGATTTTTACTTTGAACTTACGCTTGTTTTTCTCACAAATTTCCTTTGAGTTATTACGGAGCGCCAGAACCTCAGGTATGTCGCCCTTGCTTGTCCGCACAGATAGAACCCCTGTTTCAATATACGCTCCTGTTGTCTTCTCCACTCCCTCTATGATTTCGAAGATCATTTTGTTCATGTCTCTGAATTGAGGGTAGTTTGGAACATCTATGCCGGCTAGGAGCTTGTCGATGAAGCTTTCGACAATCCTTCTCTCAAAGTCTCTAGCCAGATCATTGGGAATTCTAGTATCGAGAAGGGCGGCGCCTAGGGCGAATCTTTCAAAATCCCCAGCAAAAGGCATACTTCCTACGTCATAGGTTTCTAACGTTTTTTCCACCACAAGTCGATACAGAGTCATCTCTGTGCTCCGCAGTTCTTAAGGATATTCTCGACTCTTCTAGCAGCTCATGTCCAATAAAAGGTCGCAGATTGCCCTCATTTCCTTTATGGCTGGAGCAAAAGGAGACGAGAGAAGTAAGGAAACGCCTGATAGGTCCGCCTCTCGGACAAGGGGGTCATAGTGAATCATGCCTAAGAGCGGAATCTCCCTTCTTTCTGCAAAGCTCTTCATTGCTGCCTCGTCACCTGGTTCCGATGCCTTGTTCCCGACAAGCATGATCTTCCTGATTCCCATCTGTTTCGCAAGATCACTTATTCGGTAAGCTGTTTCGAAGGCCTTTGCATTCGGCTCGACAACAACCAGCATAATGTCCACGTACTTTGCTGTGCCACGTCCCAGGTGTTCCGTCCCAGCTTCCATGTCGGCAACCACTGCTTCCTGTCTTCGCATTAGGATATGCCGCAAAAGCATCCGAAGTAGGTGGTTTGCTGGACACATGCATCCAGTTGCTGCTTGTCGGACAACTCCCATGACTAGGAGGTTAACACCACTGGGCGTCTCGATTGCATATTTCCCGACTATATCGTCTACTGTAAAGTTCAGCCTGAACAGAGATCCGTAGGAACCCGGCTTTGCCCCGGTCTTCTTCTCTATAAGTTCCAGGTTTTCGGAGATTGGAACTATAAGATCAGCCTCTTCCAAGCCGAGTCCTAATGCACGTGCTAAGTTTGCGTTTGGGTCAGCATCAATCGCCAAGACTCTAAACCCTTTTTGGCGTAGGATCCACGCTAAGGTGCCCGCTATGACAGTTTTTCCGACGCCTCCCTTACCGGTCACGGCGATCTTCATGGCGCTTCGCTCTCCCGTTGGATTAGACCATCATATTGCCTAAAGGGAAAAATGTTTATCTCTATTCATATGTATTGCTAAAGAGAGTCTTCCGTCAAACGTCATTTCCACGGTTCTCATGTCAGCGGTGATAATCTGGCCTGCAGAGGCTTCTACCAAGAGCTTGATTTTAATATCTTGCCCATCTTGCAGCTGGATCGGTTGCTCGATCTGAGCTTCTATTAATGTTTGAATGATCCGTTTTTCTCAGGTTCTTTTCACTCTAAAAAGGTTAAATCAGTCTGCACATCTTATGTTGTAGATATTTAAAGGTCTTCATACAGGTGGTCACATGCCTACGGTAAAAGTTAGGTATTTCGGCAGATTGCGTGAATTGCTGAGTGTTAAAAGCGAGGAATACATCGTCGAGAATGGAGCCACATTAAGGGATCTGCTTCTCAGATATATACCTGAGCGTTATAAGGAAGTCTCTAAGGCTTGGATTGAAACCATTTTTAGAACGGCTAAAGGCGAAATAGTATTGTACAAGGACGGAACACCACTCCTTAAAGACTATCTTCTTCTAATAGGTGGCAGATCTCATGATCTGAACTATGAGTTGAAGGAAGGTGACGAGGTTGCGGTTCTTCCGCCCTTCGGTGGCGGGTGAGGCTTATTAACATCATTATGGTTGGAGGTGACATTTTGGACCATGATTATAAAGAGAAGGTCAATTCGAAGGTCAAGGTCTCGGAAACTCTTGACAGTCTGAGTTATCTTGTCGGGCAACTGAAGAAGTCTTCAGATGAGATTGGGGCTATAGTAGTCTTTGTCGGCGTTGTTAGAGGAACTCGCAGAGATGAGAAGGTCCTTAGGCTGGAATACGAGGCCCATGAGACCCTGGCACGAAGGGTAATGAAGGATATGTTGCTCGATGTTAAGGACACATATGGCATAATCGATGCGGTAGTGGAGCATCGGACAGGAGACGTGCCTGTGGGGGAAGATGTGATGTATGTGTTGGTTGCGTCGAAGCATCGGGAGGAAGGCCTTCGAGCTCTAACTGAAATGGTGGAAAGGGTCAAACATGAAGTACCTATATGGAAGAAAGAGATAACCGAGAAAGGTGCCTACTGGATAGAAAACCCTTAGAGATAAAGTTCACGTTACAACATAATGAGGGAGGATACATTTCTAAATGATTTTGTCAAGATCGGAGCAAGATCGGTATGACAGGCAAATGCGGATTCACGGCTGGGGAACAACAGGACAAAGGAAGCTGAAGGCTTCAAAGGTTGCCGTAGTCGGAGTCGGTGGACTGGGCTGTCTCTCCTCACTTTATTTGGCGGTCGCAGGTATAGGAACACTTTACCTCGTAGACAAAGAGAAAATCAGTATAAGCGACCTGAATCGTCAAATCCTTTATTGCGAGAGCGATCTTGAAAAACAGAAGGCTGATACAGCCAGAAAGAAACTTGAAACGCTCAATCCTGCGACAAAGGTAGAGGCGGTACTTGAAGAGGTTACAGAGGGTAGGGTTCCTGCCTTCATGGAAAACGTTGATGTAGTGGTAGATGGGCTTGACAACTGGAGGACAAGATTCATAATAAATGAGCATTGCGTAAGAAAAGGCATCCCATTCGTACATGCTGGCGTCTCCCAGTTCTATGGTCAGGTCACAACAGTAATCCCGGGAAAGGGTCCTTGCTTACGTTGCATATTCTCAAAGGAACCTCTCGAAATTGAAGTAGTGCCAGTATTCGGCGCGACGCCGGCTGCCGTGGCTTCATTGCAGGTTATGGAGGTAATCAAACTTGTCACAGGAATAGGGAGGGTGCTTGTCGGAAGAATGTTGTACTTAGACGGTGAAGAGATGAGCTTTGAAAGCGTGAAAATAGAAAGAAAACGTGATTGCCCAGTTTGTGCCCAAGGTGAAAAATAGATGGGGCTGAAGACAGCTTTCGAGCCTCTCGCTCTATAGATAGGAGCAAGCTTCAGATGGTAGAGGTCGGATGCAGAACGAATGAATTTTTAGGCCTTTCTAGAGAAAGCGAAGTAGAACCTAGGCCTTCAGATTATCGGCAATATGAGAGACTAGCCAACAGACATCCTGACCAGCTACCCAGATTCTTATACTGCAGGATGATATGTCAAAAGCAGCATATAGCTCCATTACCTTTTCTCTCTTTGAACTGGAGCCAGTGCTCTCAGACTTTTTGGCCAATGAGTCGGAAAGGATAAAGAAACCAGCTTACAGTACATAGGTAGAATAGTTCATGCGGAGTAAAAAACAATATAAAAGATATGTAAATGCTTACTTGTTACTTGTGATGACTATTTTTGCATTTCCATATTTTCCACTCAGCATTCCAGTTCATGCTTCTACAGGAAACGTTCTTATAAACACCACCATAGCTCCAAGTGGTCTCCATGTCATCGACATCGGAGGATCAGTTAACCTGTATTTCGGCGGCGTAACATGGTCTGGTGGACAAGTTGGACTTTATCTAAGCAAGGACGGCTATTCATCTCTTTCATCTGACGACGTAAGATACGGACCAAGCTTTACCGTAGCTAAGATAAAGTCAAGCACAGTAGACAGCACAACATATGAAGGTTATGTTGTTGGTCGCAATTGGATCAACGGGACAATACCCAAAACTGTGAGGGTTTCAGGCGGTAATTACTTTATCAAGGCATTCGATGGGACCTCGACTGCTGTTTCCGTCACAGACAACTACATAACAATCAGAGCGGCTTTCGAAGTCGTTCCTTCATACGGACCAGGCCGAGCGCCGATAGAACTGAAAGGGTACGCCTTGCCCCCAAACGATTATGCAAACCTAAGCTACAACGATGGCAGCGGTTGGAAAACGATCTACAATCTCTACCCAGCCGATGAAGAAGGGAGATTCACGTACGTCATGACCGCTCCAGACCTAGCACAAGCTCTGCCTGCAGGCTTACGGACTGAGAGCTACACAGCAATTACATTTAGGCTGATAGTGAATGGTACAAGACAGACTCTAGTATACACTTTCAATGAATACAAACGAGGCTTGAAGCAAGTTTACTCTTCAATCTCATTCAACGCAATTGCGCCGTCGGGCTTACTGTATGGGAATGACACAAACTTTGTACCTGATGGGCTATACATCAAGGTCAAAAGTACTCTAACAATTACTGGGAAATGGTTCAGCCCGGGCACAGTTAACATCCTATGGGATGGTGCAAGGGAGATCGGAAACGCGACAGCTGACGAGAATGGGGTCTTTAAAACTACAGTCACCGTTCCACTAACCTCAGAAGGTCTTCACTACTTGCTGATAAGAGATGCAGGGGTCAGATTCATGTTCAAGGCTTATTGTCTTCCATTTGTGGATGTGAGGCCGCCCGTGGCCGATGCTGGTCCTGATCAAACCGTTAATGAAGATACGCTAGTGACGCTTGATGGCTCCCGTTCGACGGACGATATAGGCATCGACAGCTACTTATGGACTTTCACAGACGTTACGACCAAGACTTTAACGGGCATAAGTCCTACTTACACCTTCACGACTCCTGGGACCTATATTATAACCTTGAAAGTAACGGATGTGGCAGGAAAGTGGGACACAGACGAATTAGTCATCACTGTTCTCGATGTGACTGCTCCCGTTGCTGACGCTGGACCTGACCAGACAGTTAATGAAGATGCTCCTGTAAGCCTCGACGGTTCTAACTCAGCTGATAATGTAGGCGTAATTGGCTATATCTGGACCTTCGTTGATGCCGGTACCCGAATCTTAACCGGTGTTAAAGCAACATATACCTTTGCCACACCGGGCGCCTACACTATCACATTAAACGTTTCAGATATCGTTGGGTACTGGGCTACGGACACAGTTGTGGTCACCGTCCTCGACGTGACGAATCCTATAGCTCAAGCAGGTCCAAACCAGACTGTTGCTGAGAACACCATTGTGAGTTTCGATGCTAGCAGCTCTAGAGATAACGTAGGCATTGTCAGCTACGAATGGGACTTTGGAGATGGAAGTAGTGGAACTGGATCTGCTTTGAACCACACGTATACCAGCCCAGGCAACTACACAGTCATTCTGACAGTGAAAGACGCAGCCCGCAACAGCGGCACAGACTCGGTTCTGGTCACAGTTTTACGGGATACTGACGGAGATCGAATACCTGACGCCTTTGACATCGACGATGACAATGACGGAATGCCTGATATTTGGGAGATAGAAAACAGGCTTGACCCCTTGAACGCGGCTGACGCTTCAAGAGATAACGACGGTGACGGGCTGACCAACCTCCAAGAATACTCTCAAGGCATGGATCCCAACGACTACTTTTCGCCTCTCCCATCCTGGGTCCCGGCTATCGTGGTGGTCATGCTGGGAGTCTTAGTAGCCTTAATAGTGTATTCCGTAAGAATTAGAAAGCCTTTAGGTGGCGCCAAGAAGACTAGCGAAACGTCACACGGAATCCTTGGAATGGGTGTTCTTCATCTACTCTTCGATAAGAGCTCCAGCCTAGCTTTAAATGTCGGTTTAGATTATCGGGTTTCAGATTCCTTTTTCTCGGCACCAAGAATACTGCTTTCCACAAGCACTATACTCCGGAGGCAATAACCCTCCAAAAAAAAGAGAATTTAGACGTATACGTGAACCTAATCACCCACCATTTTCCAGTATCACGGTCTAAGACAAACTGCGGGTTTTTTTATCCATATCTGATCGTTAGATGGACCCTAAGCAGGATAAAACCATTGGAAAATAAGGTCAGTTATATACGCTTCAAAGAATGCGCCAAACACGACCGCCGGTATTATAAGGCACAAGTAGAGGATAAAGACATTCTTTAATATAGGTTTAATCGTTTGCTTCCAACCCGAAATAGGGCGTGGTGAAGAAAACATGTGCTTCACGAGATCTTGTCTATTTCTTATCCCAAACATCTCTGTCCCGATTTTCATGGTAATGCCGCTGGCAAGGACCATGTAGATTGCTTCTATCCATCCATGCACCCCCCATGGAACCATTATTAGCGTCCAAGGGTTGAATGAAACGCCGTGACGGTAACACCAAGTTCCTGCTGTTAAACCAACAAAAAATCCGAATGATATTGGATAGGCGAAGGACAGCGCAAGAACTCCCATGGCGAGAATGACAAAAATTACTATAGTGTTCCAAGTAACCACGTGCCAGAATATTTGCTCACTTGTCCAGATCCCGCCCTTAGCTCCCCCTAAAAAGTTGATAAAGGCCTGTGTAAACCAACTGATCTGGCTAGGGAAGGCCAAGCCCAAGCTTGTTGTGATAGCATAGGACATTAAGAAGCCAACCGCAGAAATCTTAATCCAGCTTTTTATCTCAGATGAAAACAGAAAGGAGCTCATATCTTACGTCTCCTTTTAGAACATATTTAACATTAGTGCAAAGACAGATGTAATATAGATATTTTCCCTTCGATGCGCGCGGAACATATGCTATCCTATATTTCGTATTCTTCCTCAGATATCGCTTTTCGGTAGAGTGAGCAATGGTATTTTTCTTCCTTCATTTTCTAAGTCCATGCAAAAACCGAGAATTTGAATCTTGGCTGAAAATTTTGGTGCTCCGTATAAGATGACTATCTCGGTTCAAATCCCCGATTTTTTAAGTCTCTCATGCGCCATGTGTGGTAAAGCTTTGCGAAACTTTTTGAATATGGCTTCAGCTCGGGGTTTCATTTCCTCTGGCAAGTTAGGGTCACCCTCTAACACGCTTTCTTTATGTTGCCTAAGTCTATTCTTAACCCATGCAAAGTCTTTCTTATACAAAGCATACTCAAGTTCCTTTTCAATTGCCGTACAATGCGCATCGTAGATCACAGTCTTCAGTGAGTTCACAATCACTTGTTTGCTGATGGTTCTTCACATCTTCTTCAACTCACTTATCTCTACAAGCTCGTGAATCATAAGATACTCATTTCTCAGAAAGTCATCTAAAGCAGTTGTATCTTTGGAGAATATTTCCCCGGTCATAAAATTATAGAATTCCTGAGCTGAAACCTCTTTGACAGTATAACCAATATAACTAAGAGCCGTTCTAGCAGATTCTATCATGCTTTCAATTTCTGATAACATAAACCCCACCAACTAAAACACTTGTGAAGAATCCTAAAAAACTTTGTCTCTCCAAGGGTTCTAATCGACAGAACCCAATTACCGATTCTAACTAATATCTGAAAGCTAACTTCTCAAGCCATTTCTCAAAATATAACAAATATTTTTTATTTGGTGCTCCGGCCGGGACTCCAACCCTTACTTATGGTGCTCTTCCCATCAACCTCGTTTCTATCCATGACATATTCATCTTTTTTCATCCCTGGTGCACCTGTGTATATTATTAGAACGAGATTAATATAAGCGTTTTGCTTAAAGTAAGATTTATATTCAAGATGAAACATCTTGTTGAACTGGCGATGCGTATTGGTTGTGAAAACGTGGTCAACTAGGCTTGACTCTGAAACAGAAAACAAAATCAAAACACTCATAGAGAGAACTAGGCTGAAAGAGGCGGAGATTCTACGCAGATTGATAATAATCGGACTTAGAAATGTGAAGCAACCTGCCGATTTACTGGAAATATAATAATAGGAAATGAATAGCATATCTAATAAGCAAGTTTCTTCTCTTTTTACGCTTTAATTGAGTTCTGCCTGTTGAAAGTTATCGAGGCAATAGATTGTCAATCGTTCTTGTTAAATCGTTTATAATTGTTCAAATCGTTGCTAGGATTGCATGAAATCGTTAATCGTTGAAGGCTGAAAAACGGGACATACGATTAACGATCTCCAACGATTTTTGACGATTTTGGGCAATCGTTGTTTTCGCATTGACGATTTTCGCCTTCAGCAATCTTACGAATCGTTAAGGAACCGTTGTTTAGCCCTACGATCTGAACGATCATAGGCGATTCCTGTACTCGTTCAGCAACGATTGGATTTGAGGTTAAAGTATGACTCGTCCAAGTATTCGCCTTTGTGTCCCAGAAGCCTCAACTCCTCCTTGGTGGGCACAGGGTCCTCCTCAACAGTCCAAACACGGGGAAGGTCCACAGCCTTCCAGTTCACGCCTCCACAAACTTCTTAACCGCCTGGTAATAGGTCTTATCAGCGGGCAAGCCACGAACCCATAAGCCAGTACGAAGAAGAACTCTAAGCTAGTTATTGGAGCCAGACTAGGTAAACTTATCGTAGAGATTGCGTATACTATTATTGCGTTGAGGACAAGTGCTAAGGTAAGCCATAGACTTGGCATAGGCTCTCAGAAGTGCTTCCTCTCCCGTATTGATAGAACGGTATAGTATCCCGACAGCATCAGCCAGACGAATGATGAAGGTCTGTAGCTTCTCTATATTAGAAGCTAGACCGAAATATCCCATTTCAGTGTACAGGATTAGCAACGACTCTGCAATTATCAGTGACCCATATGATACGCCTAATTTGACGAGGCCGGTGGTTTTCTCTGTCTTGTGGTATCGAACAGGTATGCGATGTGGGTCACGGCTAACCCCTTCTTGACAAGCCTTCTGAAGGTTCCCCTAACATCAGGACACAAGCACATAACATTGCCCGAAAAACAACTATGAGTTGACCAGAAAAGTGTCACGTTAGAAAGTTGACTTTACAACTGCTTTATGTATATGGTTGATGAAGGCTGTGGAAAAATGACGTGGCGGAACGTTGCGAGGGATTTCCTTGAGGGTGTTTATTGGGTTGGTGTAAGGAACTGGAACCGCATGCTGTTTGACGCTTTGATTCAGCTTCAGAAGGGAACTACATATTAATGCCTACTTAATAGACGGCGAAAAAGGCTTTAATTGACACCGTAGACCCTAGCTTTGAAAAGGATCTGGAAGAGAAAATCGGACAGATCGTTGACCCCGGCGAAGTAGACTATGTGATAATGAACCATGCTGAACCTGACAATGCAGGCTTAATTCCATATTTGATGGAGCCACCGTAAAGCCGATTGAGTACCGTTGCCCGTATACTTTTGCTCGACCAAAATATTGCATAAATGCGCAGAAATGTACATGAGTATAACATTTTTTTTCCCGTGAAACACAATGGAAGAAAAAGCCTTCTGGAATAATCAAGCTCCTCTCGATAACGTAGTTGACACTCTTTACTGGCAAATAAAACAGATCGGTGCGGATTTAAACCGCAACTCCCAAACAAACGACAAGGCTACGGAGAGAACTTCGAGGCTCCGTCATAGCACTCGCCGAGCTACTTCAGTTATTGCCCAGTCAAGGCATTTTTGGTCACTTACCTCCTCTCTAGACTCTAGGTTGTCTATAGTCACCTTAAGGTCATCTTTGTTTTTGGTGGTATCTTATTGGTGAGTGTGATTTTCCGTCGGAAGATTTCTTTGAGAGAGCTGTTTGAGGAGCTTGAGCTTCCGCAGATGGAGATGCCTGAAGCCGACGAGCATAGGATTCGGGGTAGACCTCAATATCCAGATGAGCCTATGCTTATCCCATTCGGTGCAGTGTCTGAGAATGAGTTGGCACGAAAGCTTGCGGAGATTCTAAGCCTATCTGAGGATTGTGGCTTCGAGAAGAAGAGAACCTCAGGACTGAAGAGGAGTTGCAGCGGTATGAGAAAAGAATCCATAATCTTCTGGTTACAGGTGAGAAGTACGAGGAGGGTGTAGTGTGTTCTTGCTATCTTTTGACTCTATCAAAAAAGCCACGGAATCACTACCCTCCTGTTTTTGGGGTAATCTGAGAAGTTAGCAAGGTACCACTGGTGGTGTGCTCGCGCACGTGGTGTCAAATTAGCGAAGGTGAATACGGCAAAAGCGGCGCCCGCGAGTGACCAGCTGGCCAGTGCCCAGCCACACCACTCAACAATTTCGCCGAAGTAGTTGGGGCTTGTAACCCAGCGAAAAAGGCCACCGTAAGGGACCTTGTATCCTGTTTCTTTTGGCTTGCGGAGGTTGCGGAGGATATGGTCGGAGTGTATATTGATTGCGAAGCCTATTAGGAAAATAAATACGCCGACAAGGAAGCGCGGATCGATGAGCCATTCGTAAGAGTAATCTGAGGAGAGGTGGGTGAGTGCGACAGAGTTGAGTGGAGCATTAATCACGTTGAAGAAAAAACCCATCGCTACGACAGAAACCGACATGGGTGACTTGCCAAGTCGCATGAGTGCTGGATAAACGAATGTCCGCTGCAAGTAGTGCAGCTCCCACAAACCGAAAAGAGTCAATGTTGCCAGTCTACCTACATCAGCGCCAAGGAAGTACACCCAAGCAAAAAGTACGACGCAAGGCAATTCCATGAGCACCCATCCTATCCGCGGGTTTAGGTTCGGACCCCAGCTAGCCCGCCAATATCGTCCATATGGAGCGGTGATGAAGAACAATGTCACAAACATTATTGTGGCTAAGATTACCACAGCAGCAACACCATATTGATAGATCACCTGAATCTCCAACAAAGCTTCCCTCTGAGTACTATGTAAACGGGACTGACTTTTCTTGTTTTTGAAACCATTCTGAGGTCCTTCATATTTTGCTCCGTGAGAAATTCCTTTAGGTTATATTCTTCAGCGCTCTCATTCGAATAGTTCTTAGCATTAAGATACCATTTGCTCCCACCCATGTCTCATGCAGTAGTTGCACATGAAATTATCCCCGATAAAGATTGTCTCTATCTTTTCTGCAATATCTCTATTTAAGCGAATAAGGAAAAATACTAATTACAGTGGAAGTTAAGATAGAACCTAAGTGACTTAGACAATCTGTTTTTTGGTTCTTCTGAGAGAGCCAGTTCCACCTAAAGAAGAGCTTACAAAGAAAGTGCAGATCAAGCATAGAGAACTGAAGATTGACCTAGATGAATTAGATGAGCCGGCTTGTTCAGTGCCTGTGAAGGATCTGAACAGTCACGACCTCAAAGTGAGTATGAGCAATTTCTTTGAGTTGGTCAGATTGCACGGACTTACCCGCCAACCCAGATAGTGATTGTGAGTGTACTATCAACATAGAGCTCGATAGTCTTACTTCCAGAGCGCCAGCCCTTCTTTGCAGTAATTTTGTATTCGGGATTAGGCGGTAATCTGAAGACTACATTGCCACTTGCGTCTGTAAGACCTGAAGCAACCTGTGTGCCGTAGTAATATACTTTGACGTTGGCACTTTCGATCGGCACTGAAGCAATAGACTGAACATGAACCGCTAAATTACGAGTATGCATCTGTGTTGAGTCATAGCCTGCTATGAACGTTTCTGGCTTGAAAACTGTTTGAGAGGTCTCATACGAAGAAGAGATGGTGTGCCCTGTTTCGTTTTCCCAATGGCTAAAAACATATGTCGTGTTGCTCCAAGCTAGGCCTGTAAAAGGCGTAACTGCGAGAGAAGCTCTAAACGTGTACCGTCCATTTCTATTTACCCATTCATCCCTTGTTGTTGGGCTGATAAAACCGTAAGCAGTACCTTGGAAAGTCAATTTGTAATGGGTATTGTCTGGCAATCCAGATGTCGTTAAGCGCCACCTATACTGTCTTACATAATAGGCTGTATAACTAGAACTAGTGTTCACGTATATTGTTCGTGGGTTGTCAAGACCCGATGTACTACCAAAAGTCCATCTTTCAAACAGGTCTCTTGTATCATTTGAAGGGTAGAAGTATCTTTCCCGTTGCACATCTACAACATGACAGCCCAATACTACTTTCATCGATACCTTGCCTTGAGAGTCTGTAATAAAGGGGTTGTCATCGATTTTGACTGAAACATTTTGTGTGGGATTGTTTTCCCCGTCTTTTAGGCAGACTGTTAAAGTGTATATTCTAGGTTGAAAACTGTATACTGCACATAGCTCGCCTTTACCATCGACAATGGGTGTTGTTGTTTGAGCATTCGGGTCTGAGACGCTTACACTGCCGCTCGTCATCCACCTAACAAAAGCATAGTTAGGGTCAGGAGGAACATATTTCGCTTCATATCTCCCCTTATTAAGATTCTGAACTGTTGCCAGAGCATAAAACGTGCCGTTAAGAATTATGAAGCCAATATTTGCAGATGCTCCATTATCTTGCTTAGACCTTAGAGAAACAGAGTACACCGTTAGCCCCTGCGTATGAACTGGAAACGTAGCATACAAAAACGAAAAAAATAAACCTAAAACCAAAAGAAAAGAGAGAAACTTCCTAGTCCTAATAGGATATAACTGATTCATAATATGCTTGTTCGATATGCTTCTAGACAGAATCATATCATTCCCCACACTCCCAAAAAAAGAAAATGCTTATTAATCTTTCGAAGGACGGCTCCCACTCATTTTCGGGAGCTAGAAAAAGTGGTTCATGGTGATCTAAATCAGAAATTGCCATGAAAGATTCATTGGCTCGTCTGAGGGCGGCGTAGAGGGCAGGATATATCGGGATCAAAAGAACATTGATAACGGTTAGCAAGAGGTCAAGACCCAAGAGCCCAAGGATCCTGTTGTTCTGAAATAGCGTGAAGTAGTCGATCACCGTGCTAGGCGGTGGATAGGCAATAAAGATGAAGCTCTGGATTAGAATCAACACTACCACGATCAGGGCAGCCGTTCCGCCAACTCTGTAGAGACTCTTCCAGGCGAGGTTTGCAGTTTCGGCATCAGTAACCTGATTCATCTGGTTTGAACTCTTTGAAGTCATTTTGTCCTCTTTCCAAAATGTTTCATCATTCTAACCACGAATGGCGTAGTAATCACATTCTATGTTAACACATTGAAGTCAAACTATTTAGCAATTTCTTTCGCCCATCTGGTTGCCCGCTCTAGCTCTCCCTCTTTCAGCGGACCCTCTTTACCTTTTACGAAAAAACCTTCTGTTGATGCTATGAGAGTCCCGCCATTTCTTTTCAGACTGTCAGCGATTCTTACTGCGGCATAGCCAAAAATTCTGACAAATTTCGACGTAAGTCTGGTATCGAATGCAGCCACATTGACACCCCTAATAACAGGCTCCGATTTTGTTAAGGAAGTCTTGAATCGCCGGCGTCGGTCTGCCTCCATGAGTCGGAGAACCGACGATGAGAAGGCCAAATGTTTTCAATTCGGAAGAATTCACTTCACCCACACGGAGCACCTTCACCTCACCGGTAATAGCATCACCGATAGCTTTGGCAATTTTCCCCGTATTCCCATAGACCGAGTCATAGACAATTAAGACCTTCATCTGACGGCTTTCAGATGGTTCCACGTTAATTTTGTTCGGCATACTCATTGATTTTCCTCCTTTCTTCATTTTTTCAAATCTCTTGGTGCTCTGCCTTTCGCATAACGTTCCGCGCATATATGAAGTTTTGCCGAAGCGTACTCGCAAAGGCATGCATGCATATACGGTAAGAAGAAGATGATGAAAGATAAAGTCATAACTTTGCCAAGAAGCGACCTACGTTACCGGAGAGATGCGTACATCCTAAATCTGTCATATCACTCTAAGTTAGTAAAGTTGAATCATTTGAGGGTAAAAAGTGCGGGGGATAGATGACATACTCGGTTTAAATTTACGATTTTTCAGTAATGGTTCAGCTCGAACTTCCCATCGAAAATGCGAGGTCTTTTGGGAAATTCCGTTAACTCATAACCTTGTCTGAACAAGCGAGATCTTGTGAGGATGGAACAATGATGAGAAATCTAGTGTATTTCTCTTAATTTGAGGCTTTTAGTTGGGATCACTATGTTTGGACTGTTTCTGCGATGAACACACTAGAAAATGGACAGGAAATATTTGGGTTGTCTCTTCTTGGAAAATCGACTTACACCTTCAACAAACTTTTTGCTGAATTCTTCAACCTTTGGAACGACTGCCGTAAAACAATTCAAGCCAACAGATGTGAAGGCTGCATTTATATATAACTATCAACTATTTTCTTAAAAAGAGACATTTAGCCACCTTGTTCAAATTTATCAACTGGTAGCATCACTATCCGACCAGGGACATTGAACTATTACCGAGCACAACGCACTTTTCTAATGTTCTTTTCGGGTGAATTTCTGCAACAAAAATTCAAGAAGATTTTTTTTTCTTTCATAATAGATGAATATGATTAGGGACGCAATTGCTATCAGGATACTAATGATCCCAAAGATAATTTGATCGATCAACATCAACCATCATCTCAAAATTTTGTTAATGAATACAATGCCTACACCTTTGACTTTCAAACCTCTATTTTTCTATGCCTTATGAAAAACGGCTCAGGATACCAATAGGGACTAAAAATAAAACTTGTTGCTCTTGGTAACCTCGCAAAGACTTAGAATAAAGCCTTAGGTGAATTTGTTTTTAACAGTCTTGAGATACCTGCGCAACAAAATTCCTAATTTCGCTTTGATGAAAAAATGTTGATCGAGGGGAAAGCGTCGCAAGGTATTTATGTGTGCATGTGATATCATTTGTATACGGTGAATGTGTTGACACTTAAACCTTTAGCGGTAAGGATACCTGAAGAAATTGAGAAAGAAATTCTTGAAGTGGCTGAACGGGAAAAGATGGACAAGGCCACGGTTGTCAGAACTCTTCTTGAAATGGGAATGGATGAATGGAGAAAACAGACTGCTTTGGAGTTGCTGCGAGAGGGGAAAGTGACGTTTGCTAAGGCTGCAGAAATGGCTAAGCTTTCACTTTGGGAATTCGCTGACTTGGTGAAGCAGCGTAATATTGAGTGGGTTCGGTATACGCCTGAAGAAATAGAGAGAGAAGTTAAGGAAGCATCAGTGGCGGAGTCTAAGTGAAGCCACTCGTTTTTAATGCTACGCCATTAATTTACTTAACAAAAGTAGGGCTGAGCACGGTTTTTGAACACTTTAAAAATGAAAAACTGACATCTCCACATGTTAAAAGAGAAGTCGTGAATGAAGGAAAGCGTAAAGGCGTCGCAGACGCTACCATTCTGGAGAAAATGTTCAAAAATAACGTATTCAAAGTGACTAAGCCCAAGAACAAAAAATTTCTAGCAAGCCTTTTGGAAACAAGGGGGCTTCATATAACCGATGCCGAGATTTTGGCCGTTGCCAAAGAGCGCGGTGGAATAGCCGTTATAGACGATGAAGTGGCTAGAAAAACCGCGAGAATCTATGGAATATCTTATGTGGGCACACCATACATTCTGATGAGAGCTGTCTTCCAAGGGCTCATTGCAAAAGAAAGAGCCAAACAAGCGATAAACGAGATGATTTTTGCAGGCTGGAGATGCAGCATAGAAAGCTATGCAAAAATCATGGAAGCAATAGAAAAATTGTAACAAACGCTTAGGATGTGTGGCTAGTTGAAAAGCCGAAAAGATAGTTGGTTTAATGTGCTGGCGTAAGATCTCTTCCTATGATCATTAATGAAAAATTGTATCTTACGTTCTTTTCGACTTATGCCCTACCGATCTTTATTGTTGTTGTGTTGGTGAATGGTATGTCGATTATGAAGAGGTGTGCTTGGCCTTTTATCGTAACAGTTACTAATCCACCTTTTCTCATTACATCTATTATTGTCAACGCCATATCGGCATAGGAGAATTCGATGTTTGCTGTTGTGACTTTTGAACCTCTGCTGTTGATAATAATAGCCTCCGTCGTCCCATAGCCTAGAGACTGGTTGTTAATGAAGATAGTGAAGCTTGTGCTTGTAAGGTACACTGGCATCACACTCGGGTTAGAAGCTTCTACCTCAAACTCAATTCTAGCTCCTGTCAAACTGACATCTCTAAGACTTGCACCGACAACTCTAAACCTAAGATTCTTGACAGCGTCATAGTAATAATGTGAAAATACAATGAGAGATATTACTAACAAGATAAAGACAACAGCTATCTTTTTCTTCTTACTCATCCTCAATCTCAACCGTCAATATTTTAATGTCACACCACTGAACAACTAATCCAATACATAAATTTTGTTGCATCCTTCGAGCAGGTTTCACATCATTAGGAATCAACAATATGGAAAAGTTGATCATAAGTATCGATTAAGAAAAACTATCTTACGATTCAACGATATTCCATGCACATCTTCTGTGCTTATGTCCGGCTTGTTGTCTCCTGCGAACAATGCCACAATAGGGCTAGAATCCATAAATTGAATGTGATTGCCACCCTCTATTTTCACAAGCTGCTTCTGTTGAGTTGGTATATCCCTGAAAATCTGTAGGGGAGCTTCCCCGATGTATGCGTCTTTAGTACCATATTGAATCTGCGTTGGTTTGTTCAGATGCCTCAAAGCCTCTTCAACCATAACTATCTGATTCTCTGCATCCTCAAAATCTAACTTTCTTAAGAAACGGTTCCTTAGCTTTTGTGACCTGATTGCGCTATGTCTGTTTGGCGGTGCTAGAAGTATGGTGGCTGCAATCCTTGTATCTTTCACAGAAGCTACAATCGCAGCCATGCAACCCATCGAATGTCCTTCAACAACTATACGCCTCTGGTCAACCATACCATAGAGTAACGAACCAGAATCGGAATTTTGGTGGAGAAGATAGTTAATTGACGCTGTTATACGTTCGGCGTATGTCGGTATATTGAATTCAAATCTGCTAGGATTGTTGAATAGGAGGTAGATATACCCTTTACTGCCCAAGTGTTTAGGCATATACTTGTACATTTCATAGTTCGCGCCTAGACCGTGCGCGAAGATAATTGCTGGATAGGGCGAATCTGATCTGCAAGGATGCGCAGAAGCTCCTAGTTCAGTTGAAGGATAATACACTCTTAAATGATATATGCCACATCTGGGCTCTTGAAAAGTATCTTCATAGTTTCCAACAGAGTATTTACCATCTTGACTCTTCATCGCAGTTCCCCTATGTCTACTCTTGCTCTGTCCATATTCTTTTAGCGCGGTTAGAACAGGCAAGATCTTCTCTTTGTTCCTTAAAAATCTTAAGATATCATCAATTCTGCTGGGGTATGCATAAACTACGCTGACTACAGGCCTAGCAAAAATCGTTACGGTTCAGGTCTACAGTCGCTACGAGGCCGGGGATTTGAACAGGGATCGAATCTAAACCGCGCATCAATGCGGTCACACATACTATAAGTATTGAATGTCCAAGTTATTTCTCATTCGATGTAAAAAATGATATTGCGTATAAAATAACCACATGAAAACAAGGAAAAAGAAAGACCATGCCGATTGAAATACTCTCAAAGACAACTATGAACCATCTGGCTATAGGATTCCAACAAGCGAATTTCTATTAATAGGTATATTTTAGAGTCCATTTATTGCTCTAAGACTCATGTCTTCTCCCTAGGGGATGGTATATAGAAGGCTTTGATTGTGGTCTGGGAGATTCTGTTGCCCTCTTCATCTGTGGCGTTAACTCTGAGTGAGAGGTATACATTGCCTAGGTGCTCGATGATGAAGCTGTACCTGTTAAGGCCTACATAAACGAGTGGAACATGACTCCAAGATGATCCATCATCTACTGAGTATTCAAGCATCGCGTTTTCTATAGCACCTTTATCTTCCAGAAGTATTTCACCTTCAATCTTGCCAGGCGCATGGGTGTTATTCAAGTCTAAGCCTGCAATTCTCACATAAATGACTGGCGGACAAGAATCATCAATTCCCTCAGCTACAACAAATTCTAACTCGGTATGTTCAATGATTCCCCTTTGCTCCGCTATAGTCCATCCATTTGTAACCCAGTCACGTGATCCGGCTTCAGTATTATCTTTGAAACCAACTTCATGTATCTCGATGTCGTCAACGTACCAGCCGTCATAAACCACACTGTAGTCAGTCACATACTCGAACCTCAGGATTACCATGTTACCAACGAAATCCGTTAAATTACAGCTCTTCCGCATGTAGCCTCGACTCTGTCCTTCGAAGGTGGCGAGAGTTGTCCATTTCTTTCCCCCATCAGTTGAAACCTTAACATAGCCGTAGTCATACCTTGGTTCGGTAGCATACCTCGTCCAGAAGTTTAATGTGGCGGAAGAGACTTCTGTTAGGTTGAATACGTGATCCAAGGTATTTCTAAGATTATTGCCTTTCCCTGAGAACCAAGCGTGGCTAGGGGTGTTAGCTACCTGGACATCAGTCCACCCATCCATGACGACCTTGTAACTTGAGGGTAGACTTATCTTTGAAACTATGCTGGCACTAAAGTCAGATTCATCCCCTTCATATATCAATGTGTCATTGCAGAATATCTTTGTATGCCCAGCTGGCCAACGTCTAGTGTTGGAGAACGAATGTCCATAGGCATCTTGGAAGAACCGGCGAGACATATTTAGTCGGATACTTCCATCCCAAGTTTCATTCCAAACTGAGAACATCGTGGAAAGCGGATAGCTTCCGTAAGCTTCATATATGTCTTCTCCAGATTGCCACTGGCCCCAACCGTAGTAGCTCCACCAAGGTGTTTCTGTCCAAGGAGTGTCCCTATACTTCTCGTAATAGGTTTTGTACATTATGTTTGGTGAAAGCCATTCCATCCTCTTCTGAGGAACGTCACTAATCCACAAAAATGAAGCAGAAAATCCTTCATACGGTCGGTTGAATTTATGCTCGTATAGGGCTGCAGCTAGGATAGATGCTATGGGTACTTTATAGTCTGTCTCTTTCTTAACTAGTTCAGTGTAGTTTGCCTTTAATACTACTGGCGGATTTATTCCGAGTTGCGAGTATAAGACGTTTCCCCATTCAGACGTATCTATAACGTTTGGGCATGCTGGCTTGAAGTGTTCCATAGGATAATACTCGTAGCCAAATGAAGCGTATACATTTGTGGGTGTCAGGAAGGTCAGAGGCGTACGTGGATAGTACCATAGGCTCATGAGCCCCTCCCATGTCTCCTGATACTTGCCATCCAAGTACGAGCGTATGTAGTACCTTACTGAGCTTCTTTTTGATGCGAAAACCTGGTTTTGCTTCGCAGGATCAAAAGATACTTCGGTTGCCAGGCTACCGTTTAATATTATGGGAAAGTCGCCCGTTATCTTAGCGTTTAGTTGGACCCATATGTCAGCCCCCGTCTTCTCATCAATCATCTTGGTTAGGAGCTGGAATTCACCGTCGCAGACGTAGAAAGTTGTTGAACCATTGCGATTTGTGTATGCAAACTTGTTGTTCAATATGGAGTCTAGGCTGGAAGTTACATTCTTAGTCATCCATATAGGGATGTTGCCCCTTGGTAAACCAGTCCTGTCCAACGTTTTGACGGTCACATTGTTCAGTTTGACTAGGCTGAATATGGCGTTTATCTTTCTGTTTGCCCAAGCTCCTCCAATCACGCTAGCTACAACTTCGCCTTCATATAAGGCCCCTGGCAGGGTTGTATTTAGAGTTAGTAGCACAGATGTAGACTCAAAGGGGGCAATGATTAGCGTTGTAGTGTTGAGCTTTACGTTCTGAACGATGTTGCCAGTAACGATGTCTGTTAATTTTACGTCTAGGCTTAAGTTGACATTCTCTCTTGGGGCTTTGTCTTCTGGATTGAAGGCAAAGGTTAGGTTGGAGCTTATTAGAGTATCTGGTGTCACGATTCCTAGGTTGAATACTGCGGGGTCGACTGTAAACGGCATATCCATGGCGGATGAGATGTTGGCTCTACCCCCACCTTGTTGATAAATATTATATGGTCGACCTGATTCGATGTCCACAAGCTTGTCTGCCGTACTTACAATTATATCCTTAATCAGGTTCGGAGCCCATTTTGGATGTATCTGCCTCAGTATGGCTGCTAGTCCAGCCACATGAGGTGTTGCCATTGAGGTCCCACTCTTATTTTCATATCCGCGCGAAGTCGAAGAGTTTATGTTGGCGCCGGGAGCAAGGATGTCAGGCTTCACCCTGAAGTCTACGGTTGGTCCGCAACTGCTAAACCAGGCTAGATGATCCTGTTTGTCGCTTGCGCCAACTGTTATCGCTTTCCTAGAAGTGGCCGGTGTCCCGATGGTGAAGTATCTACCTTCATTCCCCGCTGCAACAACACATATTCTCCCAGCTTCAACAGCTGCATCAACGGCTTTTGATAGTGGATCTGTGCCGTCAGTCCACCGTGAGGCTCCCCAGCTCATGCTTAGAACGTCTGCCTCATCACCCGTGTTAGGCATACGGTCTTCTCCAAGGGCTGCGAACTCTATGCCTGCTATGCACCAGCTAGTGTAGCCATATCCCAATCGGTTTAGCACCTTAACGTCCCAGAGCCAAGCTCCAGGCGCGACACCAGACATGGCTTTTCCTACACCGGCTGCTATACCAGCACAATGTGTACCATGACCATGATAATCCATCGGGTCGGAGTCTAGATGGGTGACGAACGAGACGTTCATAACTACCTTGGGATCATAAGTTGATGGATCGTTGTCGAAGTCGTCTACGAACGGATGAGTCCAGTTTATTCCTGTGTCAATTATGGCTATTTTAACCCCTGACCCGTTATAACCTCCCTTCCAAGCTTCTGGAGCCCCTACCAGAGCAACGCTTTCCTTGAGGGTTGAATGAACCTTCATATCCAGCCAAACCTTTCGGATCTCTGCTGAGCTGAATAAGACGTCATCAAGTTCCAAAGCCTTGTCCTTCAGAATTTTGGCGGCAAACGAATGTACTAGCAGGAATTCTTCGGTTACTTCCACTCCCTTTTCTTTGACTTCTTCAACGAAAGTGTCAACATCAGTAGAATAGTCGATTATGACTGGAATGTATGTCAGCTCTTCGTAACCTTCTTCGATCAAGAGGTTAATGTTGAACAGCTCCATGTCAAATCGACTCATATCGATATTGCTTGGGATCACGTATGTGCAATTATTCATCTTAGAGACGAGAAAGTTCTGCCCAAGCTTCGTTGGATCAGCAGGTTGAACAGTCAAGGACAAAACAGTTCCATTCTCTGCAACACTTGCTAACACAGTATCTCCAGTTAGCAAAGTTACCTTGTGAAACCCTTCCTGCTCAATATTCTTGTGGGAATCCAACTGCTCAAAACTCGCTAAAACATTTGAAGGCGACGCATATTTGAGCTCCGTTAGAGAGGCCAACGATGGTAATGGGGTGAAGAAGAATGGCGCGAGCAAAATCAATCCTAGGCATACAGCTACTGACTTTTCATAGGGCATGATCTATCTCTCCAATGACCTTCTGCAAACCCTTTCGGTCTCTAGCCATATAAAATTTTGGTACAGTATCCTCAAGATACGGTTGATCCAGAGACTTCTAGATGGAATGAATGGGCAGATCTGCTCATCGCAACACCATAGCCTATATGTTGTCGCTCTTTTCTCCTACGATGTTATAGATTTTCCCATCTTTCTCAATTCTGTCTATGGTGAACGTGAACATTCCTACAATTTTCATGCTTGTCACTTTTATGTATCTAGCTTGAAATGTCCCTTGGGTGTTTGTTTTTCCAGAAGTATATTTTGTTGCCACCCCACTCCAATGACAATAAATAGTTGTGCCTTCTATTGGAAGACCGTTGGGGTCATTTTCAAGAACTGTTACTACGGCTGTAACTTCAATAATCATCCAAAATCCTTTTTGATAATTACTTCTTGACATGTTGATTGAGACACACACTGTTGGCCGTATAGGTTCCTCTGTCACTTCAGCGATGGTGGTATCAGTGGCAGTGACGCCTTCCAAGTCTGTTATCGTGAGTGTAACTCCATAAGTTCCCATTATCATATATGCATGTGTTGTTGTTGGTGTATCAACCGTTACTGTAGTTCTATCTCCAAAATCCCACGTATAAGTGGCAATTCCCTCTTCATCACTTGACTTTGACGCATTGAAGACTATTGTTTTGTTTATGGCTCCAGAATATGGTCCCCCTGCGTGAGCTATTGGCGGATCGTTAACTCCGGCAATAATTGCCATTGTCGTTGCCGGTTCGGAATCAACCTTTCCATCATTCACGATAAGATTAACACTGTAAGTCTTGTTGATAGATGGCTCCCCGGTGACGTATGTATGAGCTATGGTTGTTGTGTTTGTTACAGATTTGGACCCGTCTCCAAAATCCCACTTGTAAATCAATGGGTCACCATCAGGGTCATGAGAACCTGAAGCATTAAATGTGATGGGCTCATCCTCCATTCCATAATAGGGTCCCTCCATCTTTGCTACTGGCGAATTGTTAGGTGCAGCTGGTGCTACCGTTGCTGCGGCTGAAGCGTTCACGACGCCATAACCAAACTCATAATCTCTCCCATTGGTGCCTAGATCCTTAGCAGTTGCCTGGAGACGCTGCCGTATCTGCACGTTGTTCCAATCCGGATAGGCAGCCCAGACCAAGGCTGCAGTTCCTACAACGTGTGGGCACGCCATTGAAGTGCCGCTCATGGTGGCGTAAGAATTATCCCAATTAGTGGAGTAGATTTTGTCCCCAGGAGCCGTAAGCTCCAGGCTTGGGCCAGTGCTTGAGTATGCGGCTCTCTTATCGTTAGTATCTGTTGCTCCTACTGCAATTACTGAGTCGTAATTAGCTGGATAGGCCGTGGCGTTCCTAAGGATTCGACTTCTCCCCATATTTCCGGCTGCAGCAACAATTAGTATTCCATGCACATAATATGCTTCATCGCAAGCCGCATGCAAGTTTGGTAAATCAGAATACGAACCTAAACTCATTGATATAATATGAACTTTGTTGTTAACGCACCACTCAATTGCTTCTACTAAATCACTCTCAAACCCTGTTCCTTTGCTGTCAAGGGCTTTCAGAGCATATAAGGTAACCTTTGGAGCAACCCCTATAACACCAGCAGCGTTATCCTCCGCGGCCACGGTTCCTGCGCAGTGAGTTCCATGCCCATTGTCGTCCATAGGATCAGGATCCTCGTTGACGAAATCAAAGCCTAGAAGGTTTGGATCAAATCTAGAAGCCAAATCTGGATGATCATAATCCACCCCAGTATCGATAATGGCGACTCTTATTCCTAAGCCAGCGTTCCCAACAATGTCAGTTGCACCTTCAGTCTCACCCCATACTCTTTCCGCATCTATTCGGTCAACACCCCATGGCAACTGGTCTTCGAAAGCCTCAACCATACCATCTAGCCTGACATAGGCAATTTTAGGATGATTTCTTAACAGCTCGATGTACCTTTCTGGTAGAGAAGACGCTATTGCAGGGATAATCTTGTATTCATATTTGATTTTTCCGCCGTATGCCTTCACAATGTCGGCGTTGGGACTTTCCTTAAAACCGATTATTACGGGTATGCCTTCTTCTTGTAATGTAACTAAACCTATGACTAAGTCAACGGGTGTTAGGCATATAAAAAGACAAACTATGAAACCAAGAAAATTCTTCTTTTTCATTTTCCCAGCCAAGCGACGTGCTTTTTTTGGCAACCTATACTAACGGTCCTGTATTTAAGCCTTTGAGTAAGCGATTCTGGATCTTGCGGCGACCATTTGTATGCTTAGGCCAAAGTGCAGTGTATGCCTCTTCTCGTCTATGTGCCACTACTTTTCCTGCACAAAGATTTCATCCTACGTCTCTTGAGGTTGACGGGGTCATGCGTATGAGCTGAATAGTTGAAGTGTGGGAGAGTCATGAAGTCAGTCAAGGTCACGGAGGAAACGCATAAAAAGCTTCTAAGAGTCATGGGAACGCTGCAGGCCAAAGAGGGAAAGAGAAAGACAGCATAAGACAATAATCACGAACAATATTGGCAATAGTTCGATCCATGGGTTTCTAGCCCATTTTGCTTTTGCATCCAGAACCCGATCTCTCCAATCGACACAAACCCCAATAAAACGCTAACACATCAGTAGAGTAGAATAGTACTATAGTCTGTATTACTCGCATTAATGATTATTAGAGCATTGTTACAAAGGAGCAAAAGGAGCTCGAAGGAGACGGAAAGGAGACGAAACGAGGAACGAATGGGGCAAAAGGAGGGGGAAACGATGAAAAACGATGATAAACGAGCAAAGGACAACCTTGTTTTTCAGCCTTTCCCGTTTCTCGTTTAGCCTCCTTTTTAACCGATCGAGAGTGTTGAAGGTCTCGTTTCCTTTTGTTTTGCTGTCCTTTTAAGGGGGTTTCAAGTATCGTTTGGTGTCCTTTTGAAGGGGTTTAGGTCTCCTTTTCGGCTCGTTTAAAAAGAGAACTAATATTGTCCAATTCACTACTTGATTCGATGAATATGCCTTGATATTGGTTGATGTAGGTACTTGCCCGTGAACATGTCCAGATATAGCGCCTGAAACATTTTTTTCAAGAGTGAAATTCACTGCCACGGGTACAAGCATATCAGTAAGGAGGGCTGTCCTATTCGGGGGTTTGAAACCTTCAGCATGGACGATGAAAACATATATTCCAGCCGTGTTCAACCCCAAGTCTATCGTATACCAGTACCCTGACTATCCGTGAAGGCCATCTCGTTTCCACCATCGACAGGAACCACCACTTGCGCACCACAAATCGGGGTGCCCGTTTCCACATCAAAGACTCTACAAGATATCAAACCCGACAAGTCCAGGCAGAAGTCTACATTTGGCACCTACTTCCCCTCCTCGACAGCTATCCCGGCAAGGTTCTTAGAAATGTAGCCTCTAGCTCCAGCAGTAACTTCATAAATACCAGTATAGAGCCCTCCGCATCTGTCACCCCCCAATCCTGAGCCAAGCCCCAAAGCCTCTACAAAAGCCCCCTCTAGAGGCTTCACTCCAAGACTCAGTTCCTGTAGGCCCCTCACCCAAAACAGTACAAAATGGGATTCCAGAGTGGCTAATAGAAGAAGCGATATGCATATGATCGCAGCCCGATTTTTCATAGCCTTTTCACCTTAGTCGGTGATAGTAATCGTAGATGCCCATAGATACGAATGTGTCCATAAAGATGCCTATGGCTGGTAGCATATTTGTTGTGATCTTGAAAAAGGCTACTGGCGAATCTGCGGGCACGGTTACAAGCGGGGGGAAAATGCCGAGGAAGTAGAAGATATGGAAAGCTGTGCCGCTGAGATACATGAAGATCAAGATCTTCCCTGAGTAAATGTTTTTCATAATGACGAAGACTGTGCTTAGTAAGGCTATGACAATAGACCCGAAGGTAACCAAGCCTCTAAGTTCAAGGCTGAAGAAAAAGATTTGGATAGAAGATGCGGTTTGTGAAGGAACTAGAAAAGGAACGATCAAATGCAGAATTCCAAAACTGAGAATGAAGGCACCTTCCATCAGGAGCTGAAATGATCTGGTCATCTATCTCTCAAAACTATGGAAACACCCGTTTTCATTTATAAGCGTTATTGACTGATCGATTTTTTTTAGGTCAGCCCCTACTATACTCAATAAATGTTCAATGTCAACCACCATGAAATCTTATTTTTTAGGACTTGCGAAACTTAGGGCGAAATGTTGAGGGACTTCAGCGTCTCAATTATAGTGGAAATGGCTTTTCCGTCACAAAACTGGGAACAAGTTAAAGCATAATTAAAACATATATGAACTAATTAGATAGAAAGCAATGACGAAAATGAAAACCACCGAAAAAGAGAGTCTCCCTAAGGCGTTCGGTCTTTGTCTCTTGGCTTATATACTTGCACTTATAGCGGCCATGTGGGTAGGATTCGTACTTGTTGATAGATTACACCCCATATTGATGACGTTTGTGGCAGATGTCGCTGCAACCCTAGTCATCTACGTATTCAGTTGTGTCTTCAAGAACGCCAGCTTCTATGATCCCTATTGGAGTGTCGCTCCAATCGCAATCGCTGTTTGTTGGATGGTTATTTCCGAGTCTATCAATGTTGTGACTTTGCGCCAAGCTATTGTTTCCAGTCTTGTGCTTATTTGGGGCTTAAGGTTGACCTATAACTGGGCAAGGCAATGGTATGGGCTCAGCCATGAAGACTGGCGTTATTCAGACCTTCGAAAGCAGAATCCTAGATTTTTCTGGTTGACCAATCTAATAGGAATCGAGCTAGTGCCCACTACAGTTGTCTTCCTAGGTTGCCTTTCACTCTATCCAGCTCTTTCATCAGGCTTCAATCCATTTGGTTTTTTTGATGTCATTGGAATCTTGATCACCTTTAGTGCGATACTTATCGAAACTGTAGCTGATGAGCAATTGCAAAGATTCCTTAAAAACGAGAAAACGGCAAGACAGACTCTATCTTCTGGACTTTGGGCGCATTCAAGACATCCTAACTATTTCGGGGAGATCAGCTTCTGGTGGGGGTTATACTTCTTCTCACTCGCGGCAGATCTTTCCTACTGGTGGACGATCATAGGGCCAATCGGGATTACATTGCTATTCATTTTCGTTAGCATACCCATGATGGAGAAGCATCTCTCAAGACGGCTTGGTTATGCCGAGTATCAGCAAAAGGTATCTAAACTCGTACCTTGGTTTTCAAGGAAACTTACCACGGCTCATAATTTCCATTAATGACGCCATAATGCAGGTTAAAACGAAGACGATGTCAGACTTTTGGGAGACTTCTGGGTCCTTTATTATGATATGCTCGAATGGGATGAGTTAGGTCTATTGGAAGGAGTTCTTGCATCATGCTAGAATGTAGAGAAATGCGTCAAGACAGTCGGCATGAAGTCGTAAATAGATCTCCATTCACTGTTTGAGAAAGACAAGACTTATGAATTCCGAACTGAAGATTATGGGTTATCTGAAAAGAAGAAGAACGGATGACATGAACCTAGTCTCCATCGTCATACTTCAGAATGTATGCAAAGTATACAGAACGGGTGAGACTGAGATCACCGCCTTGAAGGACGTGAACCTTACAGTTAACCGTGGAGAGTACGTCGCGGTTCTAGGGCCAAGTGGTTCAGGAAAATCTACTCTGCTGAACATTGTCGGTGGACTTGATCATCCTACAAAAGGTGCGGCCCGCATCGACGGCAAGAATCTGAAACAACTTAAAGACTCTGAGCTAGCACGTTTCAGAGCTGAGAAAGTGGGGTTTGTCTTCCAATTCTTCAATCTTATTCCAACGTTTACAGTCTTTGAAAACATCATGGTGCCAGCTGAGATATTAGGGCTTAAGAGAGAGGAGATTAGAAAGAGAACCGAGGCGGTAGTCAGAAAGGTTGGGTTGGAAGAGAGAGCAAATCATTTTCCCCATCAGCTTTCAGGTGGAGAGCAACAAAGAGTTACTATTGCTAGAGCTTTCATCAACAATCCTGTTTTGCTACTCTGCGATGAGCCAACGGGAAATCTCGACACTAAGACCGGCGCCGGGATAACTAGGCTTCTTCGCGAGATAAACAAGGAACAAGGTACTACATTGATTGTTGTTACGCATGACCAGCGGATAGCTCAAGATGCAAATTATATAGTTGAGCTTGTAGATGGACAGATCTCTGGGGATTACTGATGCAGCCTTATCTAAGGTATGCTACGAGAAGCTTAATAAAGCGTCCTCTCAGGACATTCTTCATCATCTTCATGATGATGATCGGCATCATGCTGATGTCAGGGACGACGATTGCTCTTGGCAGTATCCCTTCGATGGTTGAAGCTTCTGTTGAGGAAGCCAACATGGCGGACTTCTCACTGAACTTCAAACCTATGCCCAGAGGAATCGTAGATAAGATCTGTAATGACACAGAAGGCATCAAGGAATACGAGGTAAGGGTTGTCTTCAGAACCACAGCCTATAGAACGAGAGGCTGGCCTTCAAGTACAGATATCTTTCTGATCGGCATTGAAGAATCATTGAACCTAAACAGGGTGGTTGCCGTAGAAGGTAGGTTCTTTGGAAGGGATGAGGAAGCCGTGATCGTTGAACATGATTACGGTGAATACGTGTTTGGGAACGAGATCTTTGTCGAGACGCCTTCAGGAAACGTTACGTTGAGAGTCGTGGGAACTTGCAAAGGGGCTTGGATGCCTAGGTGGGCAGTAAGCTCTATAGCTTACACCCTCATCCCATTGGGGGTGCTCCAACGTTTGCTCAACATTGAGGGTTCAGTGAATCAGATTCTAGTGAAGGCAAAAGTAGGTTCAGATGCTTTAGAGGTTATGAATAGTCTGAGCCGGAAAATCGAGCCATACGGGTCCGTCCTCCGATCGATTGAAGGGAGGGTTGCTCCATTCGTCGACACACAATCATACTACAAATACTTAATAAGCCTCTTTTCACTGATCGGATATTCCCTCTTTGCATTAAGCCTGGTGCTAATGTACAGTTCATTCAGCCTGATGGTCACTCAAGAATATCGGGAGATAGGAACCCTGAAGGCCTTGGGAACGACGCAGAAGAATATCGTTGTCACTTATGCTCTAAGAAGCTTGCTCCTAGGGTCCATTGGAAGTAGCATAGGAACACTTATGGGTATTCTTACCGCCAGCAGCCTCATAAGAGGTTTTGCTTATACAAGCCTAACCTTTGAAGGTATATTTTACGCTCCCCTTGCTCTGGCGCAGATGTTACAAGAAAACAAAGAGATTATGCTGCTTTACGGAAGCCTCGGTCTACTGCTCTCATTGATACTGGTTTTTCCGTCGGCGCTTTTCGCATCAAAGGTTCCTACTTCTCAAGCGATAAGGAGCTTTACAGGGTTACCAGCCATGATCGGCGGCTCCAAATCTAAGTTCAGGCGTGGACCCTTGTTCCTTAGGTATGCTTTCAGAAGCTTGGCTCGAAAAAAAGGTCGTGAAACAGTTGTAGCGTTGGTTATCGTCATAGGCGTCATAGTGAACTCGATGTTGATAGCAGCGTCTGAGTCCCAATGGACAGTACTCAATGAAACCTCTAACGCCTTGATGTTCGATTTCTATATCTGCCTAAACACGCGCTTCAACACCAACTTGCTGGAGAAGAGACTTGCACCCTTCAGAGAAAATGCAACCTTCATCGAGTTTGGATATTACACACAAGCCAAGGCGGCCGGCTACACACTCTTGTTCATAGGCGCACCATTTAACGCCTCCTACTTTAGCTATTCCCTCGTCTCCGGGCGTTGGTTCGAAGGGAATGAAAGTGGCGCAGTTCTAACAGAGAACCTTATCAGGACTTTAAAAGTCAAAGTTGGCGATGTACTTACGCTTTCCAACGATATCAACCAGATCAACGTTACTGTCTTAGGTGTTAGGCGAGACCTTGTCTTTAACGTGCCGATTGTTTCTCTAGATTCTCTGCAGGAGCTCGACAACGCAGAAGGGAAAGTTAACGCGATAGTGGTTGAGGCAAAAAAGGACGTCGATCTTGACCGTCTTATACATAATATTAGGTGGGGTATGCCGAATTATCTCTGGCATATCAAGAAAGAAGGTATCATTGATGTTGCAGTGGATGTTTTGACCAAAGCCTTTCAGTCAACCGCTGCTGTTATGATAACTTTCACGTGGATTACTTCGCTTCTTCTCATATTCAGCGTGGCGGGTCAGAATATCAACGAAGAGAAGGTGGTGATAACAATTTTGAGAGCTTTAGGAATGAATAGGAAGAGATGCATCCTTATCGTAGTCTTAAAGCTATTATTATTGGGGATGGCGGCTACGTTTCTCTGCACCCTTTTCACGCCCTTTATCCTTGGTATATTCTCCAATTTCCTATCTCAGACCACAAACTTTTCTGTGCCAATACGGTTCTCTGCAAACATGATATTAAGCTCGGGATTCTTCATCTTGGCTACTATACTTCCAAGTGGTCTTTCATTGGGTATCTACGCTACAAGGGTCCGGATTATTGACAACCTTCGTTACGAGTAAACCATCGCTTCTTATAGTGACACCAAAAATCATAGAAAAATTAAGTCATGATGAAAGCAGAGTCCATAAGCGTTCAAGGCAACATAAGAGAGTGGAAATTGACGTGAGTGTCGATTATCCTAATCTTTCATGCTGGATCTGTCTAAACACCAATACATTCTGCGGCTCTTAGACGTTCATAACGAGCCTGAGTAAATCTCGCATCCCCGGGGCAAGTCCCAAGGTAAGCAAGGTTAACTTGATAACCTCACTTAGTTGTGTATTTTCTTCTCTGAGGAAGCGGTCCAAAGCAATTATCGCAACCAATAAAACTGAGAACTTTATAGGGATTAGGATGATCGTCGTTCCAAAGAGCTTCGCTATGAGAGTGGGAAGGGGATGTTGTTCAGAATAGCCGTAATAACTAACTGCTACGTGTGTGGCAGAAGCATCAAGTAAGTGTGCTACTATAATCAGAACATCTGTTGAAAGCGTCTTGAAACCAACGATTCGATGAATAAGAACTATCATTGGAACTGATATCAATGCAGCAACAAATGTATACTCCATTACGAGTAGAGCCCCGCTCATGTTCTTGCAACCTTCAACAAAAATGATAATATAAGCCAAGTAGGTTAATAGAATGAGACCAAAGAGGGAGAACAAAATGTGGTAGGACCAACCAAGTTTCCGACACATAAAGAGGGATAACACAAGACAGACCAATGCGTATCCAAATATCACAAAATATATTGGAGGGGAGACAAAAAATACAGAGTTGAATACTTCTGAATCGTTGAGAGCTCTGACCGAAGAACCAATTAAAATGTAGGGGATGATCGAGAAGATTAACCTTTCATCCACCTTCACGTTAAGTATCGATAGAAGTCGACTCACCAAAGGAATGGCAATAGCAAGGATAAGCCCATAGACAACTGTGTTGACAGGTGTATAGTAATGGCCTAGAGGAAGTATAAAATTTATGTATAAAAAAATGCTGAGATCATCAAGGCGGCCTGAAAGCCACAAAGAGAAGGCAATAAGAGAGATCGATACAATAGAAGTCAGCAAAAGAGTCAGGCTTTTCTTTGGAATATTCAAAATATTTTTCTCGTCTCCGTATTTTTTATGCTCCTAGATTAGGCACTCATAAGTTCTAGATCATGCGATTTTCTCCTCATTATCGACCCACATACCTTAGGGAAAATTGAGGGCAGGGCCCAATCAAACCTGTTCCCTTAGGCATTGTCTAAAGATAGAGGTCAAAGAAGGTTAAGAAGTTTTGGGATGATTTTTCTTGCTGCTCCCTTGGGGAGATTGTTGCTGGCAGGTCGAGTCCAAAGAAAATCGCTGCTCCAACGAGCTTCTGCACAAAGATTATTTTTATATGTATGCCACCTTGATTCCGAGTTAGAAACATCATGATTATCCTGATGATTGTTTCAAGATCAAGAGTGAGAAGGAGAGGGATGATAAAAGAGATAAGACCGCTGAGAGTCGAGATGGACAAGACAACCTTGTCATCCAAGAATTGCACATGGTTTCCTCCCTCGATGGTGACGAACTCCTTGAAGGATGAATTTGCAGCTTCAAAGTATTTTACAGCGTTGTCTGCTGCGAAGGCGTCAAGCGTTCCAACTTGGAACTGAACTGGCTTAGTTAAGTTACCTGAGGCGGAAAGAACGCTGTCCCAATCTATCTCGGACCTTATTTTCTCGGCATATTCCTCATCATATTGTTTCTCCTTCATGTATGGAGCCGCCAGCGAGACAACCGCTTTTATATTCAGGTTCTTAGACGCAGCTATCAACGCAGCCATTGCTCCCATCGAATGGCCCATGACGCCTAACCTGCTCATGTTTACCAAGCCGCCAAGAAGATCAGACTCGTTGTTCAATTGCTCCAAGTATCTTATTCCTTCCTCGATGCCGTCAACCCAATCTTGGATGTCAGTTGATAGGCGATTTGGAACAGTAAAGACGAGGGTGACATACCCCATGCTGGCAAGGTAGTTTCCTATCCAAGTATGCCAGGAGGAACAAGAGCAAAAACCATGGGCGAATATGACGGCGGGGTAGGGCTTTCCCGAACCATTAAATGGGTAGTAGATTATCACTTCATATTCTCCTCGTCCTGGAATGACATATGAGTCTTGGAAAGTATCTACATCAAGATTTGCAGATCCCTCTTTAGATTCCAAGCTATAAGGACAAACTGAGGCAACGTTGATTTGGACCAGAAGTGCCACTAGAAAAAGCACTATTACCTTAACCTCTTTTCGGTTGAATTTAATCAAGAACCGCACGCTCGTATTATTAGTATATGTTATACTGAAGTATAAAATATAATTTTACCTTTTCTGTCAGGTCAAGTTTCCAACGTTACACTCGTATGATTCAGCAGACAAAGCATATATCCCTCGGTGGAACCGTGAACAGTTGATCCTTGTATTCATGCAGTTTGTTTTTCACCCCTCCAGGGGATCAGTCCTTCAATGATATAAAGGAAAAAATGGGTGCGAGCATAGTTGTGATTCTAACCGGCGGACATTATTTCGACCCAATAGTTTATCTCTCCAGTTGGAGTGCATCCACCGTCCGGCAAAGGCATTGGCATATTAAACCAACCAAAAATGATAGGAGCCCCCTGTTCAGGGAACAACTGAACCACTGCTGCCTCGAATCCTGGAGGCGGATTCTCACCGACAGGAAATGCGATCACAATACACTCACCACCTATCCGCTTTCCATTGAGGTAACCCTTGAACAATAAGTTTTCGCCAGTGCCTCCCGACCAGTCTCCAGATCCTAAAATGAACCCATCGGGATCAACAAAGATGCCAATAGTTCCTTGCTTCGGTCGTATACTAATTCTAATCCAGTTGAGACTCTGATCCGCACCTGCCCAAACCGCCATAAGGCATCCTCTACCTTCGATTGATTGCGAGAGATATCCTCTTCCCCTCACAGTCGCTTCTTTAGCGACTCCTGAGAACTGTAGCCATCCCCGTATTGGGGCCGAATATTCAGGTTGCATATCTGACCCTATCGTTGCGTTCCAGAGCATCTCACCCCTACGGTGGGCAAGGCAACCAAATTCCACTTTATATTGATCTATGATTTGCCCATGTACTTGTACCAGTGTGAAAACCAACAAGGCGAATATGAAAACTAATAAAACACGGTTCTTCATATATCTCACAACCAAATGAATCCTTTTTGTATCTATACCTTTACATCCAATCTTTAGATATAAAAGTATCATTGCATATGTGCACCAAGAAACATCCTACATGCATTCTGGCAATTCATTAGGGGAAGAATCAAGGACTAGGCTCAAAGTGCTTTCTTATAGCAAACTCTTTTCGTTCCCTAAGATTCTCTCATTGTCCTCTCCCGGTTGTCTGTCATCTAGCCATCCAAGGAACTTTCTGAGGTGGTTGACGAACTCTCTGTTTAGGGATTCTATGCAAGTCAAACTGTCCAGCATTCGCCAGAAATCTACTGTAGTCGTCAATGCATATGAGGAACCAGTACTTCTTACCATGCACATGAACGGACAGTTAAAGTCAATCTGCCACAGCTCATTGTGTTCCTTGGCTCTGAAGAACTTCCAACGCTTATAGTTGCGTGGATAACGGTTTATGCCATGCTCTATAAGAACGTTGTTAATAGTCTCCCCGGATAACCATGCCCCCTGCAAACAATGTAGTGACTCCTCTATCAAGTCTGTAAGATTATACAAGCCTTGTAGTGTGCGTGCAGTTCCCCATCTGAATGTGTTTCTTAAGGTTAGAATAGATACTTCAACTTCGGCTGTAACCTTGCTTACTTTCAGTTCCCCCGGTTTATCATTGAAGTATTCCCTGCCTACATGTTTCGGCCGTTTCAGCCATCTGTGCACAATATGCCTTGTAGGGTCAAATAGCCATGCAATGCGGGTTACGGTTAGCCCTTTCTTGAAAAGCTTTCCTAAGACTCCTCTAATGTCGGGAGACAGCCTCACAACTTCACCCAACACGTAATTATGGTCTCACCGGCAAAAAAAGTCATGATAGAAAGTTGAGTTTACATTTCCGCTAATATTAAAAGTTTGAGAAGGGATATAGTTTCTTGTAAAATGATGAAAAGTATGTTAAAATTATTAGCATAGAAATGAACAAAAAACGGTTAATTGTGAAAAAGGCTACCTTATTGGATTTTCGGTTTCAAAATGTCGTGTCCCATCTTCGAGCTTTTGAGTATGGTTATTATGGCTACGGCTACGTAGATGGCTAAGGCAATGTAAGCGTCTATGCCTACTTTAACTATCCATGGGGAAGTCGCTATGCTCTCAGGCAATATGGCAGTTTTCACGAACCCATATGCAGTATATAGGATCATGAAGTAGTACATCCATCTTGAGTAGGCGTCCGAGAGGAAGTGATCTTGCCTTTTAGTATCGAGAATTATGTAGACTACAAAGCCCACCATCAGTATCCAATTTCCCATGTTTCTCAAGAAGAAGTCATAAATAGGCGGTTGGTAGAAAACTCCGTAAGGAACTATTGGAATCCTCAATGCAAGTGGAATCATCATAACTAATGCGATCAACGCGGCTTTCCTCCTTCCAAATTTGACAGGCAGGGTTATATCGCCATTTTTCTTGTCACCCTCGTAGTCTTGGAAGTCCTTCATGGTTACGACGCCCCCAACAAAGATGATCATAAGTGATATGATATAAATTTGAAACACGATGGGCGCTGAGTATAGAGGGTTTGAGCCTGAAAATACTATACCTATGTAATAGCTTAGACCAGCGAAGGTTCCGAAGCAAATGTTTCCCAATATGTGGCGGGCTTTGAGCTTTAAGGGTGGTGTCGAATAGGCAACGCCAAGCACAGTAAAGATAGACCATAGAAGAATCATCAAGTATTTACTCTGCAATACGGAGGCAACTGCAGCCAAAGCTAACCCTGTTGCCAAGAGTGCGTAGGCGTATTTTAAGGCGTGTTGCATCGACATTCTGCCTGAGGGTAGAGGCCTATTCGGCTTGTTAACCTTGTCAGCCCCCACATCATAGTAAGCGTTGATTGCGTAAACACCGTTACCAGTCAAGGCAGCAGCAGCTAGGACCAACAGGAAAAGGCCCAAATTCACTCCAGGTGCTAGTCTAAGATATGAAACTCCACCACTGAAGACCAAGAGAACTAGTAGCCCCCAACCAGAGACAGCGTTGGGTCCACCAATAAGCACATGGTCTTTAAGAACACTAAATGAGCTCATTCAAATCACTTGTAAATAAATTCATATGTGTTTATAAAGATATTTATGCTCTCCAAATTGATCCACCAATGGATTGGTCTCCCAGTGACCTTTAAGATGCAATTGGTCAGCGATTACTATTTTGAAAAAGTGCATATAAGAGACTCATGCGAATGAGGGCAGAATTACCTTGCATATATCCTCTGGACCTAGTCGATAAGCATACCGAGTTAGAGTGCTAAGCTGTCTTTCAAGTGGCTTCCTAGATATCCTTAACTCTAGGTTTGAGGATATCGCGTCGCTTCCTCCAACTTGTGAGTACAATTACTGTGGCAATGGCTGCATAGATAGAGAGGGCAATTTGTCTGTCCCAAGCTGATACAATAGGTACTAGGTTTACGGGGAGTAAGGGAGTCTTTAAGAAGCTATACGCAGTGTAAAGGATGACATAGAAGTAAATCACCCTCGAGTAGGCGTCTGAAATTGTGTGATCTTGCCACGCATAGTCAAGGGCCATGTAGACGGCGAAGCTTCCCATTATTAGGAGTGAGCCCCAGTTACTCAAGATCCAGTTCAGAAGGTTGGCAGAAGGATAGAGCATGCTCCATACAATGACGGGTATTATTATCAGAACTATGGAGATAGTTGCTGCTTTTCTTCTTCCAAACTTGACTGGCAGGGTTATGTCGTTGTTTTTCCTGTCTCCCTCATAGTCGGCGAAGTCCTTCATCGTTATGATCCCGGCTATGTAGATAGTGATAAATGAGTACGAAGCCAGATCGATCATGGTGACGCCTTTAGGAGTGAGTATCATACCTATGAATGCTGCTAGAGTAACAAAAGTCCCAAAACATAAGTTGCCAAAGATGTGACGACCCTTCAACTTACTGGGCGGTTTCGAGTAGGCGAAGCCTAACAATGTGAAGATAGACCAGAGACCGATCATTAGAGGATTTCTTAATAAGACGGATACGGCTACAGCCACAGCTAACCCTGTTGCCAAGAGTGTGTAGGCATATTTTAAGGCGTGTTGCATCGACATTCTGCCTGAGGGTAGAGGCCTATTCGGCTTGTTAACCTTGTCAGCCTCAACATCATAGTAGGCGTTGAGGGCGTAGACGCCGTTCCCAGTCAAGGCTGCAGCAGCTAACACCGCCAAGAAAAGACTTAGGTCGACACCAGGCTTAAGCTGACATGCATAGACCCCGCCGCTGAAGACCAACAAAACTAGCAACCCCCAGCCCGAGACAGCGTTCGGGCCACCTATCAGAATGTGATCCTTAACTGAACCAAACAGACTCATAATTTGTCCCTTTCTGCATTTTCTTTTCTCCATAAGTATTATTTAAGACTGTCGGTAAATACGATATCCATATATGTCGTAACTACTATATGTAACGTGAAAGGAATGACAAAGGAAAGGATTGAGGGCGCATTACAGTTCAAGTTGTTATTGGCACTAATGGAAGGCCCATCCTACGGCGCTGATTTGATGAAGAAACTAAATATAAGCAGCTCAGGCACCATCTATCCAGGACTGAAGACAATGAGGCAGAAAGGCCTCATAAAGTACATGTCTGGAACAGCGAAAGAAAAGAAGAAACTGTACGTTTTATCAACAAAAGGTAAGGAACAACTGAGAAGAATCCTTTTGGGCGTGGGTAGAAGATATTTCTCTAGGTTTATCGATCCCTACATACAACCGCTGGTTGAAAAATTGGAAGAAATTGTGCCTGCATGCCATGGAAAAAAAGTATTAAGCAATCTGGGCTACGAACCCATAAGGAGATGGCTGAAAGGAGCGGACGCGACCTATCTCCAGACGGTTAAAGCTCCATCCGGTTCCTACGACTTCATACTCACCGGCATGGTTGCAACTCTAGTGTCATATGGGTGGAAGACAAATGAACTAACCGTGTATCTAACCCAGATTGTGAATAGCCTTGTGACGGGCGGCACACTGGTAGTGTTGGAAATTAAAAAAAATGATAACATTTTTATGGAGATGTTCTTCAAAGACGTTCTAGGCTTTGGCAGAGTTCCCGGAGTAACAGAAGATGAGTTGAAGAACCTTCTTGAAACCCACAATCTACGTATTAAAGCGATAAATGATTGGAGAGGGTTGCTCATCGGAGTCTCTACCAAACTTGAGTAGCCTGGAATCCTACACAAAGACAACATTGGGTTTTCCCCTCAGCAAGACTTATTCACGGATGCAAAGATGAAAGGTCTTTGAAAATGGTCTTAGCAAGATTTCCTCATAGTCTTTGCGGAATATATTCCCAATACTCCTGCAGGTTTGCTACTTCTCCAAGAGTCTTGTTATAGAGTTTTGAACGGTCACGAAGTGAAACATCCAACTCGTTTTCACTAAAGGTCGACAGCATCCGCATACATCATTATTGGCTTTTCTATGACTTTGTCCTTCAAGCTTCTTGCATAGACGTGGAACGCAAATTGTAAGGGTCAGAATGTTCTAATTAGAGGAACCGTATTTGCCTTAGCGTCTAGAAAGAACGAAAGAAGGTCACACTTGCATCCTAGTGCCAAACTAAAAAGAGAAGTAGTAAAGCGTTTCAAAGAACTACTTGGTCATGAAGTGAAGATACAAAAAAACTCGTTGAGGATATTCCTAGACCCCAAGGATCTTACACGCATGCACCAGTTATATCTATGGTCAAAAAGAGTGTGTCTCTTTAGTTTCGGGTGAAATGAAAACTCAGACGAAGTTGCCAAGAACATACTGCTTGATTCCACCAATATCTCTTGGACATAAAATCATGTGAAACTGGTAGTCATGGATAGTATGATGGGCCTAGCATAGAAAATGTGACACAATGGGCCTTCATTTGAGATAGCCGTATTTTCGATACCATTCAACAGTTTTCTCAAGTCCTTCTCTCAGGCAAGTTTTAGGTTCAAACCCGAGTTCCCTAATGACCTTTGATATGTCGTAGGAAGAATTCTTTGTTACCCAGTCGACTCGATACCGCACCAGATAAGGCTCGTCTTTTGAGAATGGTCTCAGCAAGGTTTCGGAGAAAAAACCCAACATCTTAGCTAGCCAGACAGGAATATGTCCGTTTGGAGGATCTATACCCATGACCTCAGCTATCGTGTTCACGTATTCACTCCAAGTTACAGGATCCTGCATGCCAACAATGTAGACTTCTCCTACCGCTCTATCCTGCTTTCTTGTAAGGAGAAATGCTTCAACCAGATCGTCAATGTATATGAGGTGAATTAGGGATTCTCCATTTCCTAGAAAACGGAATCTGCGATTCTGAACTGTTTGGAATAGTTTCACCATGCCATGGATAAGGCCTGGCCCATAGACAGCTGGGATTCGAATTACTGTCGTAGGCACTCCGTACTCCTTGTGGTATCTCAATACAAGCTTTTCTGCCTCGCATTTCGTCTCCTCGTAAAAATCCTGCGGGTCATATGGATGAGATTCGTCTGCTCGTCCACGATCAATGTAGCCCATAACCCCAACAGTGCTTGCATATACAAACTTTTTCACCTCTCGTCGTCGGCAAGCCTCTAGAAGATTAAGTGTTCCTTGACAGTTTACGTCCCATACAGTTTTCCTCGAAATCTTCCAAAGCCGAGGCGGAACGATCGCGGCAAGATGATAAACTAAGTCAACATCTTCGAGAGCGCGCTTGATAGATTCTGGCTCTGTTATATCGCCGTAATACAACTCTATTTTGGAACTCCTAAAGTCTCTGACGTCGCTTGTCTTCCTTATTAGAGCCCTTACAGTGTCTCCCTCGGATAAGAGCCTTTGAACAAGTCGCCCTCCGATTGCGCCGCTCGCGCCCGTTATTAATAGCTGCATTGTCTTCACAGCCAAATATTCAGTCTACGGACTTCTTCCTTGTTGACCTCCAGAGCATCAGTAAGCCGTAGATGCCTGCTGGCGAGACAGCAAGTGCGTCCAGGTTAACTGATAGGCCGATCACCTGATTATAGAATGAGCCCATTATAGCCATTAGGCAGATTGCTAAATAGAGTGGCCTGTTCACTTTTGGAACTAAAGGCGCTAGAAGGGCAACAAATACGAGGTTAACGGGACAATTGTAGAGTCCATACATCAAGTAGACGCTTGGGGAGACTCCTGCCACTGTCGCGAAGTAGACACCGAATAAGAAGGCGTGAATGTATGTTAGGCCGTAGAAGACTAGAAACCATGTCAGGTACTTTTGCCATTTAGGCATCTTAGAGTAATCCCACACTGTCTTCTTCTTCATAATATCATAGAGCCAAGATGTTGTCGTAATTATCACTAGAATTAACATCAAAGCAAAAAATGCATATTGAAGCCAAGCCGGTGCGGCTTCTGCCCCTGAAGCCAACATTCCAGATGGAAGTTCTCTAAGCCCCAACAGTTCTTGGGCGCGGTCCCGTAGCCTCTCAATGTTGCTTAGTGAGTTCAGTATAGAAGAGGACAATAAGAGAAAGGAAGAAAGGGTAATAATGGCAAAATAAACATGCATGATCACTCTGACCTTCTCGCTATACCTTTTTGCCAAGAGAAAAAGGATAACGATAGTTGCCGCAATGTTAGAGGCAGCTATCATCTTGTACTCAGTAATGTAGACTGACAACGCAAGAATAAATGTTTCAGCGTCAGCCATACCATCACTCCTCCTTCAAGTCACTTGGGCTTTGGAGTTATTCCCTTCTTCGCAGCTATATAGACAAATGTGAAGGCGGATAATGCGTACAGTGATAGGATAATGGCAATCTCAATGTAGGATGCTGGACTGGGGAGTCCAAGTGGCCCGCGGAGAAAGAGGTATCCGACCAAGAAGATGACTGAGTAGTACTGCGTCCCGGAATAGGCATTCGAGATTGTGGAGCCTCCGAAGTGTTCAAGCGCTACGTAGACACCGAAGCTCACCGGCAACACAAGGTAAAACCAGTACCATTGGA
>Ga0315312_1000096_pt1 | contig 152828 bp, 182 predicted proteins | sample TDP7_MG_FD_203629 | JGI IMG/M metagenome (GOLD analysis project Ga0315312, IMG submission 203629) | Freshwater sediment microbial communities from Lake Towuti, South Sulawesi, Indonesia - TDP7 | ecosystem: Environmental > Aquatic > Freshwater > Lake > Sediment | place: Indonesia: South...
TTAAGAGTAAGGCACGGAGTGAGAAAGGTTATATTTTGGACCCATTGTTTCCTTGTCGTGTTAGGTTTAGGTTTCTGAAGGATGAGTATGCGACGTATCTGCTCAATTTCTTTCAAAAACAGAATAGCATGTTGATTTTCGACACGACCTTCAGAGTTGCTTCTTTGAGCGTAAATTGTAAGAGTTATCAAGAGTTGGAAAAAGAAGCGCAAGTAGTTGATGCATTTCGGTTAGTTTTTAGGACGCCTACTTATTTGGCTAGTTTGGGCAGCAGTTTTCATTCGATGTTTCCTGATGCTGTGAAGGTTTTTTCGAGTTTGATGCGTGTTTGGAATTTGTTTAGTGATGGTAGGCGGTTTGGTAAGGAGGAGTATGTTGCCTATAAGGAGTGGTTGACTAAGAATGTTGGTGTGAGTGAGTATGAGTTGTGGACTAGGTTGGCGGTTATGAGGCGGAAGAAGGCAACAGGGTTCGTAGGCTGGGTCACATACGAGTTAAAGGATAAGGAAAGCGAATGGAATAAAACGACGTGTATGCTGGCAAAATACGCAGAATACGCCAACATAGGAGGAAACAAAACAGGAGGATTTGGAGTAGTGAGAATGATGCGAAAGCCACGGGGTGAGAGCATTGAATAAGAACTTGGATAATTTCACAATAAAGGAAGTCTTTGAGGTAATTCTAGGTAAGGATAAACCTTACCCGCATCAGTTGGAAACTGCAGAGAATTTGCTTAATGGCAAGTCGGTTGTTTTGCGTGCCCCTTGTGGGTCGGGAAAAACAGAAGCATGTTATGTCTCTTTACTTCTTGGCAAAGGTCAGTATCTTCCTAATAGGCTGGTCTATTCTCTCCCTACGAGGGCGTTGGTTGAGGATGTTTCAGATAGAATCAAGAAGGGCGTAAGCAAAACTGGACTATCGCCCATCATATCACCTCAGCATGGTGCTAATTCTGAAGATCCCTTTTTTAAGAGTGACGTTGTAGTGGCTACGATTGATCAGACGATTGGTGCTTACTGTTGCACGCCATTGAGTTTGTCAGTTCATTTGGGAAATATTCCTGCTGGTGCCGCTGTTTCTTCTTTTTTGTGTTTTGATGAAGCCCACGTTTATGATCATTTGTTAGGGCTACAGAGTATGCTTGTTTTAGTTGAGCGTGCAGTTGATTTAGGAGTGCCTTTTCTTGTGATGTCTGCTACTCTGCCAGATTCTTTTGTTGAGTGGTTTAATGACAGATTTGCCGATAAAATTGCGGTTGTTGAAGGAAGAGAGGAGGATGTTCCGAAACGTCGAGATCGTCAGGTGACTTTGAAGTGGAAGGGTAAACTGCTTGAATGTAAGGATGTTCTTGATTGTACGGGCTCATGGCGACGCATTATGGTTGTTTGTAATACTGTGGATCGGGCGCAGGGACTTTATTCGTCTGTCAAAGATGTTTTGGAAAATCAAGGTTTTGAAGTGGTTTTGCTGCATTCACGATTTTTGGATACAGATAGAGAAGCCATTGAAAAAAACATGAAAACTTGTTTGAGAGATCGGGAAAAAAAGTCTTGTCTAATTACTACCCAAGTGTGTGAAGTTGGGTTAGACATTTCTTGTGACCTATTGCTTACTGAGCTTGCGCCTCCCGATTCTCTTATCCAACGTATGGGCAGATGTGCGCGTGAAGGTGGGACAGGCGAAGTTTGGGTCTTCGAAGTTGAGTATTCCGCACCCTACTGTAATGAGGATATGGAAAGAAGCAAAAACTACATTTCTGAAAAACTTGACAGCAAACGCGTTGGATGGAATGAAGAATTAGACTTTGTTAACACCCTTTTAGGAGAAGAGTTTCAGAAAATAATGGCTGACGAAAGCTGTAGGCGCAACATTATTCTTAGTCTCGGTAATGCTGCATTCAAAGGAAGTAAATACGGAATAGAAAGTAATATACGTGAAGTTTTAAGCGCAAATCTGACAATTCATGATGACCCCTACAAGCTTTCTGAAAAAATCCTAAAGATGCCTTGGTTTGATGTTGATATTAGAGTTTTAAGGAGAAAAGTAAGCAATACAAAATTCTGGAGAATTAATTTTGGGCATGATGAAAATGGAAAACCTGAGTATTATGTAATACCTGAAACGGAGGTACATCCTTATGAATACTATGTAATACATCCAGATTTTGTAAAATATGACTCTGAAAAAGGCTTAACATTTGGAGAAAAGGGTTCGTGTCTTGAGCCTTCTAGCCCTATCTTTGGACTTACATCAACAATAATGTATGAAAAAGAAGAATGGGATAGACACGTTAAAAACTGTTTAATTGCCTTTCGCCAAATAAAGGCTAGAGAATCTCATGCGTTAAAATTGCTTTCCCGTATAATTGACTGCGACCTGCAAGAATCTGAAGGGTTGGTAGCGCTAAGTGTTGCGGTCCATGATTTGGGAAAACTAAACGAAAAATGGCAAAAGAGCATAGGGGTAAGTACAGCAAGTCCTCCTTTGGCACATATTCCTCTTGATAAGAAAATATGGGTTCCACATGCTACAATTTCAGCGGATGCCTCTTATCCTATGTTCAAAAAACTCATCAGCAATACATACTCTGCGCTTGCATTCAAATTTGCAATAGCTCATCATCATCACACGAGAGCGGAACATATAGAGCCTTATGTTATTAAATGGAAAGATTTGTGCGATAAGATTGTAAAAAAGGTCTGTTACGAATACTCCATGGATATAAGCTCTCATGATATTCGATTTATTGAAGAAGCTCCTAAACGTATGGAAGCATCAATGGTTGATCTGGAGTCAAAAAAGCTATACACAGCATATTGTATTGTGGCTCGATTTATTCGCCTTAGCGACCAAACGTCTTTTTCTGTAAAAGAGGAAAATACTTAAAGCCAACTTGAAATAAAGTCAAATTGATCTTCAATGAACACGCACCGATTTATAATAAATAGAACTTCTTTTGATATGTTTGATGTTTTCAGAGCTTATGGCTTAGCTTATCTTATAAGTGGATTTGAAAAGGACATTGAAACAAAAATCTATGACCACGGTTACGTCTTTGTTATCGAGGCTCGTAGCGAATTACCTACAAAACCAGATCCAAAACTTTTTGAGGAAACTGGTAGTGCATGGTCTATTATTTTCAGGACATTTAAAGAAAGGAAAGATTTGAAAGCGCTACCTCCACGAAAAGACGCGGAGAATATAATAACAAAAGAGTATACTCATCTACTTGATCTTCACAGAAAATACGATTTTTTCCCACAGATTGGCAAAAAAGTAAAGGACGGACGGACGCTTTATCAAACGATGGATATTTCTGCTGCAAAGGGATTCAGAGAAGAAAAAAGGGACGTTTACCATGATGGTAGTCAAATTGAAGTGGACAGATACTCGTGGGCAACAGCAGTAATCGGCGCTGCTTGGTCCAGTGTATGGCCACAAAATCTGATGAGAAAGGATGTGACTTTTCTAATATGTATGGTTCCAAATCCAAAAAAGGTTCTACTAATCTCTCATCGTGATGTTCAAAACAGGTTAGATAAGCGTCTCTGTGGTATTTCAGCGAACACCGCGTTAATACATTATTCTTTAAAGCTTGTGCAGCTTGTTCGCGAAAAATCTGATGAAGTAGAGTATGATAACATCATTTTCAATGTAATGCAAAAAACTAGACAACAACCTAAACCAGGAGGAGGCGGCAAATATAGCCTGGATTTCCTTGAAAAACTGGCAAAAAAGAATGCTGGGCTCTACGCGTTAGAAAAGATCGACAGACACCTTTTACCAACTAACCCTCGAGTTAAAGGCATTCACCAAAATGTTGCTTTAACTTTGACTGATTTTCTTTTGCGCCCAAATCTGGAGAATTTGAGAACTTTTGAAAGCCTATATATACGGGGGCAGATAGATAAGAAATTCTACCCGTGGGAAAAAGGGCAGTTGGAGGAGATACTAAATCATGTCGAAGTTGCATAAATTGTTCTCAAATCCAGCTATAGAACATTTTGGAATGGCACTTCGAATAGCCATCGGAAAAAGAGAATATGGCGGATGCGAAGACTATGCTTCCCTTGTTGAACTAGACTACGTCGAAAAAGAAGAACAATTCGCCATCGTTTTGAAAAAATTCCTAAGACGGTTTGATGCATGCGCCCGAAGATATGAACGTGAACATCCAGGAAGAATCTCTTTTAAACCAAACGAGAAAGACCTAGACGAAGTTGTAAAGCTAGCGCAGGAACACGGCGTTAGGCTTGTTTGCGCTGCCCTAATGTCTCACGCTCTTGTTCGTTCAGAAAAGGGAGAGAAAAAAAATGAATGAAACAATATATGAAATAGGCATAGTTGGAAGAATAAGAATCGACGCCCACTCGCTAAACAATGAAGGAACAGTAGGCAACGTCACAGAACCACGAACCATAGTCTTGGCAAACGGCGAAAAAACAGATGGAATAAGCGGAGAAATGCTCAAACACATACACACGGAAGCACTATGGCAACTGGCAAAGGACAAAAAAATACAACTTTGTCCAGCATGCGAAAAACTGAGTCCTATGAAAGCTGGCGCAAACAAAAATATCAGTGCGATGAAGGTTGAACCAGCATTGACGGAAGCCTTGAACTGTGCATTATGTGATGCGCACGGCTTCTTGGTAGAAAAACCGACGGTAAGTCGCAAATCCACAGTTGAGTTCGGTTGGGCACTTGCTTTACCTAACAAGTTTTACAGAGACATTCATGTACATACAAGAGTAGCTGCAGGCGAAAAAGCAAGAGAGAAAGGCGCTGAGGCAGAAGTTGGCGAGCAAATGATTTACAATAGACCCACGCGCTCTGGAATATACGCCTTCGTCTCTGTTTTCCAACCTTGGCGAATAGGACTAAATGAAATAAACTACACCTACGTAATAGACAATAAAACAAGAAAAGAACGCTACGAACTAGTTTTAGATGCATACAAAGCTATGATGACACGCCTCGAAGGAGCCATGACAACTACACGCTTACCACACTTTGAAGACTTGGAAGGAATAATAGTAAAAACAAAAAATGCATCGCCAGTCCCTGTAATGAGCCCACTCACAGACGGCTACACACAACAAATAGAAACAATTGCAGGAACACAAAACACACAGAAATTCAACTCGTTCGCAACACTGTTACAAGAGATGGACAAACTAAAAATAGCAACCCCCTACAAACTCGGAGCACCATAAACAATGGTGTGGATCGGCGCAAAATATAAATTCGCAAGCACTTTCTCTTACCGAATACCATATTTCTCTTCAAGCTACGCACTATCAGCACCTGCACCAAGCCCATCAACCATAAAACTAGCGTTAGTAGCAACAACTATCAACCGAACAGGAGACATAGAAAAAGGCAAGAAACTATTTGAAGAAATCCGAAACTCCAACGTGACAGTTGAATTGCCCGACAAAATTGTGCTTTTTAAAGCCTTCATGAAGCGACTAAAAAAGAAAAGACAGGAAAAAGGATTCGAAAGAACTTTCGGAATAAGGGAATACATACTATTTGACGGCAGCCTTGGAATTTACGTAGATGCCGAGAAAGATAGCGCTGACGAAATCTCAGAAGCGCTTAGAAACATACAATACTTTGGATCATCAGACTCCATATGTTTCTGCATTGAAAAAGCCACTACAGAACCCGCATTAGAAAAATGCATACACTTATGCGCTGAAAAGAAGGAAACATTACGAGAAAACGGCGTAGTTTTTCTACTCTCAGATTTCTCAGAGACAGCAACATTTGAAGATGTCAATCCATTTTCAGGAAAAAAAATGAAAAAGGGAACCATCACACTCAAGCCGTACCTTTTCCCCATACGAGTTGTAAAAAAAGACAGAAACTGCACAATCTATCAGCGAATGTAAACAGCCGAAATTACTCATCCATGACTTCTGCATACTTGCTTGTGTCCGCATCCGCCTGTGCATTTTTGCTTAGCCACTCGTATAGGTGGCAGCTCCTCTTCCTTTATGATTCTTTTGATGTGTCCTAACACACGCTTCACACAACTCTTCATAGTAGGTAGCATCCAACCGTAAAACCGATGACCCTTGTCGGCTTCATCTGTTTTGTTCTTTGAAATGCTTCAAAACCTCCTTTGGAACTGGATTAACATATTCTAATCCAGTTTGCTTGCAGAGCTGTTCAAAATCCGTGTCCGTCGTAATAATTGCCTTGGCATCCTCCTGCAACGCAAATGCAAGATAGATACAATCAAACACGTCATGCCTAAGCTTTTTTGCCAACCTGAAACTTTCAAGAAGTGTCTCTCTGCGGAGACATGGATAACGAGGACGATCATAAGCCTTAACAAAATACTCAACCGCCTCAGCACTCTCTTTTTCTGGGCATCCCCACTTCTTTGTCATTATCCAATACGCTCTAATTGGGAGGATATCTATGACAAGAGGGATAAATGCGCCTCTCAATCCTTCTTCAACCACAGGAGACACATACTTATTTCCAGGATGATCCTTCACGAGAAAAACTGCTAATACATTGACATCTATTACCCTTTTTTCTGCACTAACGTCATTCGCCAAAAGTAGCCTCTCCAGAATCCAAGAAGGCTTCTTTTCCCCATCTTCCCCTTTTGGACTTTACTCTTACGGGTTCCGAGACAATAGGCTTCAAAAGCAAGACACCTCTCTCCTCAACCAGCTCAAACTCAGCCCCAGACTTTAAGCCTAATCTCTCCCTTTCCTCAGAAGGAATCAAAACTCTTCCTCTTTCATCCAGTCTAATCCTTCCCATCACAATTCACCCACAAAAATACAATTACTTCCGCCCACATAAACCTTTCTAGAAAATGGGCAAAAAAGCAGACAACTCCATCATAGTCGGCACACTCAAACCATTAACATTACTTGCACACTTGTTTATGCCCACATCCTCCCCCACATTTCTGTTTAGATACCCGAATCGGCGGCAACTCCTCATCTTCTATAATTCTCTTAATATGCCCCAAAACACGTTTCACGTAACTCTTCATAGTGGGCGTAATCTCCAACTGCAGAATCAAAGTTTCAGGAATGTAATTCACAAAACCACGCCTAACAACCGCACCAAAATGGTCCTCAACAAGCAAGGCATACGCAACCAACTGATACCTATGATCCATCCAAACCCGCCCCTTGTCCGAAGCCATATTCTTATAATCCACAGGAACATACTCGCCACTAGCAGTTTTGATTATACAGTCCACGTTTCCCTGCAACCCAAGCCCACTAGAACTAAGAGGAGTAAACAGCAGTTTCTCAGCCCCAACAAACTCAGGCGAATAGTATATGGCGTCTTTTCTCCTCAACTCCTTTTTCACATAGTCCTCATGCAATTCCTTGCTATCCTCTTGCTGCGAGCCAAAAACTGGCGTGGCATGCAAAACCTTGTCAAAATATATTAGCCGTGGACAGTAAATGTAATGCTTAATATCAGTAACAGAAACAAAAGGCTCGGCAATGTCAGAGATAGGCAACCTCTGCTTCTTCTTCAACCAACTATCTTCTCGACTTTTCAACTCGCCCCACATCTTAAGCGTCTGCTACGATCTTTCTATGGCACCCATAATCTTGGCATAGCTTTCTAAACTGCATCTCCAGCCTGCAGAAACCATCTCATTTATTGCTTGTTTGGCTCTCTCCTTCGTAATCAGCCCTTGAAGGACAGCTCTTATCAAAATGTATGATGTACCAACATACGATATTCCATAAATTCTCGCGGTTTTTCTAGCCACCTCATCGTCTATAACAGCTATTCCACCGCGCTCTTTGGCAATAGCTATAACCTCGGCATCAGTTATATGAAGCCCCCTTGTTTCCAAAAGGCTTCTTAGAAATTTCTGGTTCTTGGCTTCAGTTACCTTGAATACGTTGTTTTTGAACATTTTCTCCAAAACTATAGCATCTGGAACGCCTTTGCGCTTTCCTTCATCTACGACTTCTCTCTTAACATGTGGTGATGTCAGTTTTTCATCTTTTAAGTCTTCAAAAACCTTGCTCAGTCCTACTTTAGTTAGATAAATTAATGGTGTGGCATTAAAAACGAGTGGCTTCACTTGGACTCCGCCACTGATGCTTCCTGAATTTCCTTCTCGATTTCTTCAGGTGTATACCTAACCCACTCTACATTACGTTGTTTCACCAGGTCAGCGAACTCCCAGAGTGAAAGCTTAGCCACTTCTGCAGCCTTAGCAAACGTCACCTTCCCGTCCCGTAACAACTCCAAGGCAGTTTGTTTTCTCCACTCGTCGATTCCCATTTCAAGGAGGGTTCTAACAACCGTAGCCTTGTCCAACTTTTCCCGCTCAACCACTTCCTGAATTTCCTTCTCGATTTCTTCAGGTATCCTTACTGCTAAAGGTTTAAGTGTCAACGCCTTCACCGTATACAAAAGATATCACATGCATACATAAATACCTTGCGATGCAGACCTTCCAGTTCAGCCCGCCTTCTCCTTCCATACAAGGAAACTGTAGTGCATCAAAAATATGCGATCTTGTCTTTCTCTTCTTTAAGCTCATACTTCTTGGGCTTACCCACTTCTCTCCTTCCCTTAAAACATGTATCACAAACCGGGTAAAGCTGCACGTTCTCAATCAAATCCTTAATCAAATTCTTCAAATCAACAATCAAACTGTTCAACTCGTCACGGCGCAGATTGCCAATAAAAGCGCTGTACTGAATCCTCTGCAATCCATAATCCTTCAAAGTCTCGGCAACCAAAGCACGTAGGTTGTCATCGGTAATATCATAAATCACCACATACCGCATAAGCATCACCAACCTAAACTGAAGGGCACATAATTCGTTTCTTGCAAAAGAAAGCGCGTCACCCGCCTAGCCTGATGATGAACAAAGCTCTTTATTGGTCCTCGCTGGCCATCAAACATCACCTCAGTGTCTAAGCGTTCCTGAAAACTGGTGAGCAGGGTTTTAATCACTTCTTTACTTAATACTCGACCTTCCTCAACCACCTCAGTAGCGAGAATTTTGTCAGGTTTAATCACGTTCTTCGTTATGAGACCTATCAGGGTTCTATCCACAACTTGCTGTCTAAACTCTTCCATCAAATCCAAAACCAACGACGGCTTACCTGGTCTATCAGCATGCAGATATCCCGCATAAAAATCTAGACCAGCATAGCTCACAGCCTTCCAAACCTCAGGAAACAAAATCGTCTGATAACCAAAATTCAGCATCGCATTAAACGGGTCACGAGCACCACGAGTTTCTCGCCCTGTGAAATTCAATTCGGGCGGCAGAATCTGTCTAAGGGCTTCCCAGTAAAACCTTGCACCTTCAGCCTCCCAATTCATCAACTGTTGCCTCTTCGCATCAATATTCAAACCATGCTCCTTGCTAATTTTTTCATTCGTTTCGTCGATGGCTTTGCCTGCTTTATAAAGTCTTTCGGCTAATGCTGAGTCAGTCTGGCGTCTATTTTTCGCCATCAACTTCAAAAGGTTAGCCTGATTCACGAGCTTTCCAGCAATAAACTTCTTAGCCAGAACGAAACCTCGTTCGTCATTATACGCTATGAACTGTTCTCGGCGGGCTCTAACTGAACCAGTCATGGACGCAGGCATCAAAACAGCATAAGGCCAGCCGCTATAACGGGCAAAAACAACTTGAATATTATTTTGAACCGCCAAATCCAAGGCGCTTGCTGACATGGCAACGCCAGACGAGCAGCAGATTATTGAATCAACATCATCGGCAACAATCTCTTTCATTTCGCCTTCTCTCTTCACAACAAACCGATTGCGTTTTCTACCCAAAAAAATGCCAAAATCGTCCAAGAAAATTTTCATTCCTTCTTCCTCCCCTTTTCTCTAGTTTTAACCATAACAAACCTGATAATACATACAGTCCTCTTCACACCGAGAACGTTCAGGCTTTCCTGGATCTTTCGTTTCTGCCACAATCTCCAACTTTCGATCTCGCTCCTCAATCCACCAGCTTCTCAACTCATCACTAGCAAAGAAAAGATCCTTCTTCATCACTATACGGTCACCCACCAAATTCAGATAAATCACGCAACAAACATCTACAGGCACCTCATGGACACTCTCAAAAACAAGGGAATAACCCACAGGCGCCAATCTATGCCACTCATGCGCTTCACTCCCAACCTTCAAATCAAACATAATCGCCCTTAAATAATCATAACAATCCAAACTCAGCAACCCACTCAAGCCTAAAAGCTCTCCAGAAATCTTATGCTCAATGAGAAAAGGCACCGTAGACGCCACCAAATCCTGCTCAGACGCGTAGGGTTGTCTAGCGGAAATCTCTGCGTAACGCGCCTCACACATCTTCACTAAATATTCCCAAACTTTCTTTGCAGGTTTTAGCACATCTTCTGGTTTTGCGGGTATTTCTTCCCATCGAATCTTTTGTTGCCACGGCTCAAAGTCTAGACTGCGCCTTTGGATAAACGCCTGCAAGTAGTCACTAACAACCCCATGTAACATCTTGCCCAACGCCATCTTGAAACTTACAACTCCAGTGGCGTTCTCTACACTATTCAAATAAACATCCCTACTGGTTGGACAATATTTGGAACAAACAGCATACATCGGCAACTTTACGTCTTCGTAATAAGGCCTTAAAGGAGGCTGATGCCAACTCCAACCCCTAAGCTCGGCGCTCACTCTGGCTTCTCTGGCTGTTGGCAAGAGTTTGTGAACCAAATATTTGTGTTCTAAATCAGAAAGGAAATACATAGCGGTTCACTTACAGAAGAATACAATCGAAAGTTAATAATAAGAATATAGAACCTCTGATATGGATTTCGATTATCTTTATAAATGAAACTACAATCTATTGATAATCGAAGACGCCGAAAATATCATGATGTAGAAAAGTCTTCATTGACGAAAACAGGCAAAATCAAGGGTCAGGTTCAAGGAAAAATCCCAAGTAAAGGGAATTGAAAGTTTTCCTTGTGGTTGCTGCTGCTGCTCAGTATCGTTTGGGGTTCAAGGAAAAATCCCAAGTAAAGGGAATTGAAAGTTTTCGATTCCATGATAAGGCTTATAGATTATCTCTGGTTCAAGGAAAAATCCCAAGTAAAGGGAATTGAAAGAAGAAACCAGAGCAAGCCTCATTCATAGAACATTCGTTGGGTTCAAGGAAAAATCCCAAGTAAAGGGAATTGAAAGTTAAAAAACACATTCAACTTTATCAAAGGTTACTGCGATGGGTTCAAGGAAAAATCCCAAGTAAAGGGAATTGAAAGGTAATCTTATCCTTATAGCGGTTATAGAGTTCTTCTGAGGTTCAAGGAAAAATCCCAAGTAAAGGGAATTGAAAGTATAGTGAATCTTTGACTACCAGTGTCTTCTATGTATCTGGTTCAAGGAAAAATCCCAAGTAAAGGGAATTGAAAGTGAAGAAATGTGCCACCATCAGTTTTGAACCCGACGAATGGTTCAAGGAAAAATCCCAAGTAAAGGGAATTGAAAGACGAATATGATGATTCAAGCAAAATTACGAACTCCCGGTTCAAGGAAAAATCCCAAGTAAAGGGAATTGAAAGCATTGAGCAGCCAAATAGGGTTCAGGTGGCTTAACGACAGGTTCAAGGAAAAATCCCAAGTAAAGGAGAATTGAAAGTTGATGTTATAATGGGAAAAAGAGAATGTCAAGACCATGGTTCAAGGAAAAATCCCAAGTAAAGGAGAACACACATGCTCTTTTCGAGTCTTCTAGCCCTGTTCCACTAGCTTTCTAAGATTCTGGATATGTGCATCATGGTCGTAGGTCCATGTCTCGTCTTCGAAAAACTCGAATGATATTGTCTGTTGCAAGCTCTTTGAAATATCCAAGATTACATGCTCAAAATCCATTAACAAGCCGTCTCTGATAATCTTGGAGAGACTGCTAACAAATTTACGGAATTCTACTCTCGGCATATACAACAAGGCTAACAAGGCATTTTCCCCCAGAACCTTGCCTATTGTCCGAGCAAATGGCTTATCCAATAGTGATGAAGCAAACTTTGCCATATCATCTTCACTGTAAAACCTAAAGACAAAATAGAGCCAATCTGATAATGATCTGTCAAACTGAAATATAGTTGTCTTGAAACCTTCCATCAAACCGCGTTCAACAATATGATTCCGAAAATGGTATTGAACTCCGCGTGGATCCATATTAAGCTTCTTTGCTATATCAGTAAAATCAACTCTAGCATCTTTTTCCATCTCCTTCAAAATAAATACGTCGATGTAGTCTCCTCTTATCGGCCATTCTTTAGGGTCTTTCAAAGTTGGTGGAAGTTCTGTAGCTCCGGTTGAAATCTCGCTAATCCAGCTTTCCCACGGAAACACCCACGTATTGCTTGGAGAGTTAAACCAGCTGCTTGACAAGTTTACAGAATGAAAGCATGTGGACCAGAAGAATCGTATGTTTCTGGCTACTCTGAGATTCCTTATTTCGTTAAGAAACTCCTCGAACTCACAGGTATGATCTTTCGGGATTGTATATATTCCAAAACATCCCTCATAGTTACTAAAGTATCTTGCTAGATAAATCCAGAATCCGTTGGCCCTTAAGCAGTCTGTGAGGACATCCTCGTATCCGGGGGCAGCATCGGCAAAGACTACAGCCTTCTTAAGACCCAAATTTGTGTGGTAAATATTAAGATTGAATCTTACAAAAAAATGGGAAGATATTTGTCTTAGCCTGTGATGCACAGTTCTATGGGGTATGCCCAACTTTCTTGCAATTTTAGCGATGTTTCTAGGACCATACTTTCCGATGGCTTCAAGGATTCTGATGTCCACAAGGTCAAGTTTTTTGTCCATTTTTTGTCGTTAATCTTGAGTATATCCAGCACTTATATTTATAGTGGGTTTTCTCCTGGACCTACTAAGGGCTCTGGGTTATCAATAGGATCTCCTAAGGGTTCAGGGTTGTCTATAGGGTCTCCTAACGGCTCTGGGTTATCTATTGGATCTCCCAAAGGCTGATAGGATACCTCAGACGCATTTACGTAAGGCGAAAGAATCGCATAAGCAAAGCAAGTTCCGAGAACAACCAACAATAGTACAGCCACTTTAAAGTTCAAGCCTCTCACCTCCTTTCCGCTTTATGCAACAGAAGGGACTACTTATTGCCAAAAAGCATAAAAAGAATATTATGCAGACGACATATTATGACAAACTCCGAGTCAGAACTGCTTGACGGAATGTATAAACGACTTGTCAAAAACTTTCTCGACTTAATCATTATGAGGAAGTTGGAAAAAAGACAGCCCATGGGAGGTTATGACATCATTGCCTTCCTCAACAGAGAGTTTGGGATGTTAGTTAGTTCAGGGACAGTGTATGCTAACCTATATTCCATGGAACGAAACGGGTTGATAAAAGCCAAAGAGAGTGAGAACAGAAGAAGTTATGTACTAACGGACAAAGGCAAACAAACGATACAATCTCTCAAAAATGCCGAAAAAATGTTTGTAGACCTGGTTAAGAAAATCTTTTTCGGACAACACGAAGCATTCTAAACCTCTTTCACGATGACTTTCACAATTTTTTCGCACCATGGAATCATAGATATATTTTCTGATAGCTCTCGCAATATCTCTTTCTCAATGTCTTCATTCGCTTTCTCAGCGCTTTCTTTACCAAGCAAGACTGTTATAACCGCTTTTTTAGTCATACATTTTTCACCTCGAATAAATTTCTGATCACACCATAAATAACAGTTATGAAGGTTACGTCTAGAAGGTAAGAAACTACAAAAGGAGCGAGTTTGTTCTTGAACACGTGTTCATGCTTCCTTCATCAACTTTCTTCCTCCTCTGCTTTTGTCGCAGCAAAATCACGTCTGAGGCGAGAAATCATCATCCATTTGTGTCCATGTTTTTCTATGATTCTCTCTCCGATTTCTTGTTCCATCCTTTTGTTTATGCCTTTGATCCTACGTGACACGTATCTGTAATTAATATTCAATATGTCTGCTAGTTCGCCTGATTGACGGCCTACTGCTCCAGCCTCCCGGAGAGCGCCAAGCAAAGCTACATCCGTCTGATCTTGGCATGCAACCATGGAAACGTAGTCTTCCCCTAATATCAAGAGTTCACGAAGACCAGCAGCTAACATACGGGTCCTACGATCAATACGGTTCAAAACAATTTCATGCCGCTTCAGAGTTCGGATAATCCATTTGCGGCGACCCACTTTCTCCTCTTGAGAACGCCCTTTTCTAGGCTTTTCAGACCCGTTTTGCGCAGGTTGCAACGTTGTTTCCATGGCAAAACACATTAACAGCGGTTAACAGTAACGTTCCAGAGGGCAGCAACTGAAACCGTTAACGTAGATACTTTCTCCATTAGAAATAGCGTGCCTCAACCGTCCCGAAAAAAGACGTATTTCCTCAAAAGAAGCAAAAAGAAAGCCCAAAAAAGAACGGCATTTCGAGGCTTGCACAAGTTCAGGTGACAAAAACATCAGTTGGAGGTTCTCCTATTTGTGTATCGCAATTCCTCAACGAGCTCCCGAATCTCCGTAATCATAGCCCTGTGGTCTCGCATTCCTTGAGCAAACTCGTTCAATACAGCTAGAATGCTACGTACATTCCCGGGCATGAGTAAGTAGTCTTTGGCAGTTTCTGGGCTGAACCAGTCGATTTCACCATAAGTTTCGCTGCGGTCAATATTGGCTATATCATCACTTATGATAGCATGTTTAGAGATAACCTCAGCAACAGGATCATATACGCCCCAATGAGGCTTACGAGCCAGCCTACCATCACCAAAACGAAGACCGTACTTGAGACAAAGACTCGCAGCAACCCGATCAGCCTGATCCTTCGCCAACATCAAAAGATCATGAGGATCCCTACCACGAAGCACATCACAATAAACCAGAACACTTCCACTAGTCTTCTCAACCCTCACCCCATTCTCAAGACCAATAAGCGCCGTCCAATTCATCTTCTCAACACGACGCCAATCAACTAAAACCGAGGGACCCGCCAACACCGGATACTTGACCACAAAATTATGCAACCTAAACACAAAGCCAGGAACAAGCCCCTCACTCCCAGTGAGAACTTTTTTACCTTTCCTTGTAATCTCGTAGAAAGCAGGCCATCTAGGATTCGTCCGCTTGATTAAACCAGCCCTTTGCATCCTCTTAAGATAGTAATGTACATGTTGCTTACTTAGCCCAAGAACCCGCGCAATCTTAGCAGGGTACTCACCAGCCTCGATATGCTTCAACATAGGAATAATTCGAACCCTAACACTACCAAAGTAAAATTTTACTTTGTACTTTGTTTTTACTTTGAGCCGACGAGAAAGCAATAAACAGTTCCTCTAAAAACTATTCCCTTTTGACTTCTCGATCTTCAGGCGGAATGTAGTCTAATCCTAACGCTTGGAAAACTTCTTCCTCAGTTTTTGAAGCAACAACCTCGCCCTTTTCGTTGAGTACGCCTCTAGAATAGGCTAGACGGTAGCCTTTGCGAATTGCAAGATTGCAGAGATAGATGTTGTGCTCTGCGCTGCCAGTACGGATAAGCAGCAAAATTCCCCAGGTGCCTTCAGAGGCACGATACAAGTCCACTTCCACATAGCCCTTGCTCTGCTTGCTCTCAAAGGGCACGTAAAGCGTCACCAACTTCTCTCCCTGCTTCTCAGTGATTGCATCAAATTCACGCCTAATCTCCTTGATTACTTGAACCCAAGACTGAGGCTTAGGCTGAACCACAATGTCAATATCGTTAATCGTTGCTTTGCGTCTTCGGATGCTGCCTGCAACCTCAGCTCGAACACAACAAGGACTTATCACGCTCACAATTTTGAGAGCTAAAGGCTCAACCTCAACCCTATCAAGACCACGCAACACATTGAGCGCACCCGATGTATCAGAATCAGGAAACAAAGACCTCTGCTTAGGAGCCATCTTTTCTTTTTTGGGCAAGTTTTCACTCATTAGACTTTTACCTCTCTACGTTTTATTCGCTCTTTCGCTTCTGGGTATACGCTGTAAACCCATTGTCCGCCTTCTTGGCGCCTCTGAAGAAGATGCATCCTCATCAGTTCAACAAGCTCGTTGCTGATTAAGGCAGCATTAGGCAGAGTACCATAATCCTGCTGCAAACGTTCGCGAATAGGCGTTAACCGTCTGGGCTCATCAAAATAGCCATCAGCGATCAACAGAACCAATCGACCACGCCAATTGCTTTCATCAGTTTCCACAACAGGCTTTCTGACTGACACGATAACTCGGGGAATCTCTTGGCCCACAACAATCTCAGAAGGCACGTCGCTTGGTATACTTCGTGTATTCGTAGGTAAATGCATAACCAACTTTCTCTCAATGAGTGTGGCTAAAGCCATGTCAAGAGACTCATAGGCTTTAAACTTCTCTTGTAGCTCCGCCTTTTCCGATTCGAGAGTAAGGATTCTCTCGGTCTTGTCTTTCTTCTCCTGCTCCAAAGTTGCGATTCGATCATCGTAAGTTTTCGTTAACTCAGCAATTTTGGCGGTGATGTCAGGCGTTTCTTTTGCGGGTCTTTCTCCTTTCAACATCTCCGAAACAGCAATTTTGATGTCGGCTTTCTTCTCAAGCTCCTTGATCCTCTCGTCTTTTGCTGTTAATTCAGCTTGAAGGCGCTCCACTAACGACTTTTCTTTCTTTTTTGCTTCAACCGCCTTCAAAATAGTCTCTTTCAGTGAACCAAGAGTCTGGCTAATACCAGCTGCGAAAGGAATAGGCGCCACAAGCGGAGTATCAGCACCATGAGGACATGTCCTCTTTCGAGCCTTAATCCTATGCACACCAAACTTATCCCAGACAATAAATTCGCCTGTTTCGAGGCTGATGATGTCTTTCTCTTCGATGGGGATGTGGAGCTTCTTCACCACGTACATTATGCCAGTTTTCGGGTCTAAGTCGGCTGAGCTGGTGAACTTGCCAAAGAGAATCAAATTGCATTGAGATAGAGGTGACTTGTGAAAGTCTGCAGGCCTCTGCGTAATGAAAATCGGAAAAATGCCAATTTTGCGTCCATGCTTAGCGATGAGGCTTACCCTAGCCAGGCTCTGCTTGCTTGTTTGATCCCACATTTGAGGAGCCCAAGTGTCAGCTTCCTCAATCGCCAAGAAGACAACTCGCCGATGCTTCTGCTCGCTGCGGTAGAGATTCCACAAGAAATCAGCAACAAACTTGCGCTGCTCAGGTTCCTCTTCCAAATCGCTGACGTTCACTACGAGGTTTACTCCGTTTTCTAGGCTGGCATGCACATACTCCCTAGCGAACTCATGTTCTAACGGTAAGTCTTGAAACTCTCCGCCAACAGAAACCACATTATTATAGCGTGCTTTGAGCGTGTGCCACTCTGTGATAGGCTCCAAAACTATCGCTTGACCCTTCTGATCCAAAACATTTTCAACAATATCTGCAGTAGCATTAGACTTCCCGTGACCCGACATAGCCAAAATCGCAATACGCAACCCCTCCCTACGATAATCGTCAGTATCGATCACACAGTTTTCACTAAGGTGAAGTTTCACGTTGAGAGCCTCCTTTCGGCTTGCACGAGTGCGTTTTCCAGCCTCGAACACTCAAAAAGAAGCGCCCGCACTTCCTACAAATCACGGGCATACACTAAGCCTCTTTTCCTTCTACAAACGCTAACCAGCCAAACTGAAAACAGAAAAAAGAGGGGAGTTTGCGGGAGGTATCGCCAGTAGCGGGCGTGTCCAAACTGGACCACGACCCCAAATTACACACCATCCCATTCCCTTCTAAACATTATGGAGTGTGCATATTTCCAGTATTCTCTCGAATCTTCCTCTTGTTCTTTCTTGCTTATAACTCCTTAAGGCTTGCATCAATTTTGTTCTGTCGATTCTGCCAAGTTTTTTCTGTATCGATTTTGCGATTCGGCTCCCTACAAAAAGATACTGGCAAATGGACGTTACATTGGAGACCTTTCGATCGACACTCGCAGTCTCAAAATCCACTACCCGAGCATTTTCGTTCGCATCCACAATGACGTGTTTGGGGGCTCTGCTTAATTCTCCGTGATCCAAACCCAACTCATCCAGACTCCACGATTGCTCCACAACATCACGCAAAACTCGTTTAACCCTGGATTTTGTCCCTCTCCCCTTCAACGCATTAATCCACTCTGGAAGCAGCGTACCCTCGATAAATTCCATGATAAGGAAATTGTCGCTCACGTCAATAAGATCGGGCCCGATATTCACTGTGTTTGCTTTTTTCAACATTTCTGCTTCACGCTGCATCTTTAGGCGATCAGCGTCCACTCTGCGAATTTTCATTGCAACCTTCTCACCTTTCCTGTAAGCAATAACGACGATACCTACGCATCCCTTACCCAACACCGACAAGTCAGAAACCGTTTTTTTACCTAAGAACTCTACAGCCGTTACTCCAAGTTTCTTTAGTTCTTTTAGGCGCTTTCTCAACTCTTTCACATCATATCTGGGGTAACATATAACCCGACCGTATGCTTCTTCATTCAGTCGCTCCAAGAGAACGCGTTCACTGTTGTTCAAGGAAGCCCCCTAATCTTATAATACACAGGAAAGATAAAATGTAACATAAGAATGCTGAGAAGTGAGAGTTTATTGATAAAATATTTGTCTCGCCGCTTCGACACCGCTTCCAATTCTGACAGAGTGATTCACATCGTTTAACGCGTTCTCTAGGGCGCTTATCGTTTGGAGCGTTTCAGCTTCAGAAATGATTCCCATGCAGCCAATCCTAAATATCACGTCTCTGAGTTTGCCCATGCCTCCAGCCACTTCAACCCTGTATCTCTCTCTCATAACCTCTCTAACCTTAGCGACGTCAACTTTAGGGGGTGCGTTAATAGCAAGAACAGTGTTGGACAAAACTTTTTCCTTCGGATATTTTTTTATTTTGAGAACCTCGAAAGCCTTGTAAAAAGCTTTAGCACAGGTTTCGTGTCGTTTGAACCTTTCTTCAAGCCCCTCTTCCCGTATCATTTTTAGCGCTTCGTCAAGTGCATAGAATATGGGTATGGCGGGAGTAAATGGAGTAGCCCCCTTTTCGCCAAACTCCTTAATTTGTGGTAAGTCGAAGTAATAGGGTCTGACTTTTGTCTTCTCCACAACCTCCCAAGCTTTCGGGCTTACAGAAATCATCGCTAACCCTGGAGGGCAAGCTATACATTTTTGGCTTCCTGTAACACAAATGTCTACGCCCCATTCATCCACTGGCAATTGGTCTCCACCCAAAATTGAAATAGCGTCCACGATTAGAAGCATGTCACTTTCTTTGGCTATCTTTCCGATCTCTGGGAGATCCCGTACTGTGGCTCCAGTTGACGTCTCATTGTAAATGATGGCTATTGCCTTTGCGTCCTTTTCTTTTTCCACAACCTTTGCTATTTGTTCGGTTGACGGGGCGTCACCCCATTCGATCGGAAGTTCGATTGGTTTTCCACCAAAGGAGACAACCTTTTCCTTCAGTCTCTCGCTGAAAACACCATAAACAGGTGTGATTATCTTATCGCCAGGATTGACGACGTTACCAACCGCACAGGTGATCCCACCGGTTCCAGAAGAAGTTAACACAAAAACGTCATTTTTTGTTTGGAAAACGTATCTCAGGTTCTCTTCTATGCTTCCGTAAAGCGCTTCAAAGTCGGGTCCTCTGTGGTTTATTATGGGTTTCATCATTGCACGCATGACTCTGTCTGGCACGTTGGTGGGTCCAGGCAACATTATGAGATTTCTTTCTTCTTTCAAGGATTTTCTTCGCCTTTTTAGACCGTGAGGAGTTAAAAGCATTGATTCGCTCTTTTATTAAGTTTTATGGCTTTCATAAAACAACGAATAGTGTAGATGTCAGATTTCTCTTTGCAAAAAATCGTATTCATTCTTGTGGATTTTGCTACGAAAAGTATATATAGAAACAGTAACACTTACTTGCTTCTGATGAAGGGAGTGCGTGCACAAAAGAGGATTCTCTCCTTTCTCTTCCAGCGCTTTTAAAAGCGGACACGCATTCCCAGATATATTCCCAGTCTAGCATTTCAACTTTATGGAAAAATCTTCTATATGCGATTTAACCTCTACTCATGAAATTGTTGTAGGGTTAGAGGGGTGAAGACATGAAGATTGAAAATGCGACTCCACCGATTATAACACTGCTTTCTGATTTTGGATTAAGGGATGCTTATGTTGCGGAAATGAAGGCTGTAATACTGTCTATCAATCCAGACGCCCGTATAGTGGATATCAGTCACGAAATCGAAAAGTTTAACATACGTATGGGCGCTTTCATGCTTGCCTGTGCAACACCTTACTTCCCAGAGGGCACGATTCATGTTGCCGTTGTAGATCCAGGGGTAGGGACAAAGAGATGCCCAATAATAATCCAAACCAAACGAAGCTCTTACGTTGGACCAGACAACGGGCTCCTCGTCCTATCGGCTCAAAAGGAAAAGATCAGTCACATTTATCATATAAGAAGCCCAAAATACGTGCGCCCAAAAATCTCCACAACCTTTCATGGAAGAGACATCTTCGCTCCCGCAGCCGCACATCTATCATTGGGATGTTCTCCTTCCCAGTTTGGTCCTGAGATTGAGAACTATGTTGTTCCGCAGTTTGCAAAACCACGCATGAAAAAGGACGAACTGATTGGGGAGGTCATGTATATAGATGACTTCGGGAACATCGTTACCAACATCTCATCGAAGGACCTTGAAGAACTAGAAACCCGCATAGGTGACTTACTTAATGCAAGAATTGGAAGAAAAACGTTCGAAATGAGATTTTGTTCAACCTATGGGGACGTTCCCGCAAAAACTCCACTTGCAGTTGTTGGCAGTCACGATTTCCTTGAAATATCCATAAATCAAGGAAACGCCTCTCAAACACTCAATTTAAAGATAGGAGATTCTTTCAGCATCCGTTTCCGTTAAACTCAGCCTGTCTTTCGAACTTTGTCGGTCTTTGCCAAGTCGCGCAGTCTCTCTGCGCCGTCGATTTCTTTGATAAACCGCGCCACTGCTTCTGGAACGAGTTCCTCCCAATTCTTTCTACGTAGTATTCTTTGTCTTATCTCCGTGGAGGAGTATTCTTCTCGCTGGTGGAAGGGCACTGGTTTTACCTTGAAGCCGCTTTCAATGAAGAGTCGGCTTGTGAGTGATTCGTTTGTGTAGACTGTGTCAAATTTCGGGGTATAGCCAACGACCTCCGCAACCCATATCATGTGTATGTGCATGTCCGGCACCGGGATGATCCAATATCGAGAGGAATCAACTCCCTCTTCCGTCAGTGCCTGTCTAATCATGACAAAACGTTCGCCGGTGGTAAACGGGTTCTCTATCGTGTGGCTGTACTGGGAACTACCGACCACAATCACAAGTTCATCAACCTCTTCCAAAATGTCCTTCATAGCTTTCAGATGACCTCTGTGAAGAGGTTGAAATCTTCCCACGAAAAGTCCCCGCCTTGTCATACTCGTTCCTCTTTTCTAAAGTAGTTGGCACACGCCATTAAACTTAATTTTTGCCCTGATTTCAAACTCTCCGAAGGCACTTAATTGGAAACACAGACAATAATTCGTTACCTACCTCTATCTTTTTAGAACCGGCGTAGCCCCTGTCTTCTCTTTTCAACATCTCCCACTTAAGCTCTCTTCCTCCCCCGTATTCCCCGACACTGAAATCTGACCGCACTACTCGATGACACGGAACTAATGGAGGGAAAGGGTTCTTAGCCATAATCTACCCCACAGCTCTCGCACTTCCACCACAAGCCTTTGTCACAGCACCGTACGTGGTAAAATACCCGACAGGAATCGATGACACACACTTAAGAACCTTCTGAGCATAACTTGACAAACAATCCATTGACATCTCAAAACTAAGGGGAACGTCCTCTCCATCATAAATCTTTTTCAAGGTTTCCAACAATCTCTCAGAAAAAAGGGTTATTTTTTCGTTAACTTGGAACTGTGCCTCGTATGGCAAACTTCCCAGAAGATTCCTTAGAGCTTCCGTTTCTTTTTGTGTGAAAGTTGTTGCCAAAACCTTCTCTGCCTCTACAGCAGTCCCATACCATATTCCATCGATATTCTTAGTCACAATGTCTATCATGGAAGTTTCCTCAAGTAGAGTTTTTCAGGAATGATTAGGCATAAGGAGTGCACACCACAGATTTAAGATTTTATGATTAAACTTAATAGTCAGTCGGCATATTAGTGCATGAAACTGAGGAATAATTCATGAACGAACAAACACAGCCCCAGTATCTCTATGTTCCAGGCGCCACCACATTGGGCGTTGTCTGCTCCAATGGTGTCATTCTAGCCTCTGAGAAGAGAGTCTCCTATGGCTATTTGGTGGTTAGCCATGTTGGCAAAAAAGTTTTCAAAATAACCGAAAGAATCGGAGCCGCATGCGCAGGACTGGTTTCTGACATGCAGATTTTGGTGAGAGAAGTTGAAGCCTACGCTAACCTTTTCAGGATTGATGCCGGAAGAATGCTTCCCGTAAAATCTGCCGCAAAGCTTATGTCAAATCTTCTTTTCAGTAGGCGACTTTTCCCGTTGATAACTCAAACAATTGTGGGTGGAATGGACGAAGAAGGAGCATCAATCTATATATTGGATGTGCTCGGTTCTCTTATACCCGACAAATACGCCGCTGTGGGTTCAGGAGCAGAAATTGCCGTTGGAGTTTTGGAAGAAGGATACAAGGAAAACATGAACATGGAAGAGGCGAAGCAACTCACAGCGCGAGCTATAAAATCCGCAATAAGCCGAGATGTAATGAGCGGCGACGGCATAGACTTTCTCATGATCACAAAAGAAGGAATCAAGGAAGAATCTGTGAAATTCTGAGCGTTCAGCCTCTCATGCTTCACCATCCAGTTTTACAGCGATTGAACTTAAGATAAAATAATAAGGCAGAGTTAGAGCTTAAGTAGAACCAGAGTTGCATCGCCAAAAACCGAGGCGAATAACGTGCCATTTCAGTTAACGCTTAAAGACGGCGAATTTCTTGTAAGACTTGCCAGAAACGCTGTGGAGCAGTATCTCAAAAACGGAAAGGTAATGTCGCCGCCTAAAGACGTCTCATCAAAGTTTATGGAGCACTGTGGAGTTTTTGTCACATTAAACAGTGTGGGGGGCAAAGAGAAGGAGTTGAGGGGTTGCATTGGTTTTCCTTATCCAACCCTTCCGTTGGTAAGAGCAGTTGTTGATTCGGCTATCAATTCTGCGACTCAGGACCCCCGTTTTCCACCCGTCTCTTATGACGAACTTGGCAGCATAGTTTTTGAGGTGAGTGTTCTTACTCCTCCCAAACTCATCAAGGTGGAAAAACCAACCGAGTACCCCTCCAGAATCAAAGTTGGAAAGGACGGGCTGATCGTTGAAAGAGGCTACTATAAGGGTTTGCTTCTTCCTCAAGTGCCCGTTGAATGGAACTGGAACGAAGAAGAGTTTCTCTGCCAGTGCTGCATGAAGGCTGGTTTGTCGCCAGACTGCTGGATCCTTGAAGGAACAAAAATCTACAAATTCCAAGCCATAATCTTTGAAGAAACCACACCGAACGGTGAAATAAAATCAAAGAAACTCGAAAGGTAATACAATTCATAATTTGGGAGAATTAGAATGTTCCTTCCAAAAAAAAACCTAGAAGAAAAAATTCGTCGTTTTTTGGAAGAAGACCTCGGACAAGGCGACATAACAACTTCCCTTCTCGTACCCGACCGAACCATTGTTGAAGGAGAGATAGTTGCGAAGGAAGAAGGAATAATTGCTGGAATAGAGGAAGCCACGACATTTTTAGAGAGTCAAGGCTTCCAAGTAGAAGCCCTCGTTTCGGATGGAACAATGGTCAAAGAAGAAACAGGTGTATTAAGAATTATAGGAGACGCCAAAACGCTCCTTTCCATAGAGAGAACCCTCCTCAACATCGTTACGAGAATGAGTGGTATAGCCACCAAGACCCATCGACTGATCCAAAAGGTTAGAGGCGCTGGCTTCAAAACACGAGTGGCGTGTGTCCGAAAAGTGGCGCCAGGACTCTTATACTTCGACAAGAAGGCGGTGACGCTCGGAGGAGGAGACACACATCGCCTTCACCTTGACGATCTTGTTCTCATAAAAGACAATCATTTGGTAATTGTCGGAGACATCAGCAAGGCAGTAAAGAAAGCTCAAGAGGCGGTTTCCTTTTCCAAAAAAATTGAAATCGAAGTTTCTAGGGCTGAGGAGGCCTTAGAAGCAGCAAAATCGGGAGCAGACATAGTCATGCTCGACAATTTTTCATCTAAAGAAGTGAGAGAAACAATCTCATTACTTAAGAAGAACAGACTTCGAGACAGAGTTTTGATTGAGGCGAGTGGAGGAATAAACGAGCGTAACATTCTTGAATACGCTGAGACTGGGGTTGATATCGTTAGCCTAGGCGAAATAACCGACAGCGTAAAAGCCCTAGACATAAGTCTCGAAGTGAGAAAGGTAAAAGAAAAACAAGTTTGATTCGTTTTTAAAAAACATAAGCGAAATCTTATACTGGACTTTTGGGTTTAATCTCTAACACTCGGAAACCGAGGGCACGAGGGTTAGGCATTTCCGACATCGTAACTTTCTCTAAAATCTTCTCAGAGTCGTTAACAAAACTCATAAGATCGTGCTCTCCAGGCGCTAAGGATTTCAGTGAAACACTCCCTGCTGAAACATTCACACTACACTTCGTTGGCAACCCCAGCCTCAAATTAACTCCTTCCCTAACCGCTTTTTCTGCCGTGTACAGAACACCATAGGCGCCACAAGATAATTCCGCAATTCTCACCGGAACGCTTTCTTTCCCTATCGCCAAAACCTCAATTCCATAAACACGCTTAATGTCAGAAGCGATTTTCCTTAGTTTTGGTAGAATCTTCAGTATGTGCTGTCGCGCTTTGCTTGAAACCTTTATTCTGGAGAGCCCAACCACCGAAAGTTCTTCCAAAGGGAGTCCACCGAGTGACATATCTAAATGAACGACATCCGCCTTAACTTCTTTTAGAAGGTTCTGGCACATCTCAAGTTCCTGGATAATCAAGACGTGACCGTCCTCTACACTGGCAAAAATGGGCTTAGCCAAGCAAAGACTGATCTTTCTATAAGGAGGTTCCACCAACCCCGCAACCGTAGCGACAATGAGTTTGGGTTCAAAACGGTCGTTTAAGAGAGCCGCACCAGAATCTGCCGCAACTATTTTCATCGTGCTTTCACCGAATCCACGTGGTTCTGGAGAGATTTATGTTTCACCGTTAAAAAAGTTACCCACAACCAAACGAATGCTCTCCTCAAAAGATTTTTATGGCTCCATTTTCATTATTAATGCTGAGTGATGATTCAGAGTTACTCTGAGTAAAGATGATGAGTCTCTGTGACTGAAAATCACAATCGTATGCTGTAACTTTTGACAAATTTTTGTCACGATTCTTTGACAAAATCCAATGCCAGAATGTATAGTTCTGAGCTTTTGGCTCTGCTGGCTTTTGGCTTAATTAACTTGACAAAAGCGAAATGCTGTTTCACTTCCTTAAAGAAGTCATTGAGCATGTCACCTTGGAAGACTTTCACAAAAAAATTCCCCCTCGGTTTTAGGGTGGAAAGGGCAATGCGTAGAGATTTTCTGGCAAGGTCGATTTGACGGGCTTGATCGAGTTCCCAAATTCCAGATATGTTTGGTGAAACATCGGAAATCACCACATCCGCCGGAGAAGGTAAAACTTTCCTTATCTCCGAGACTGTGTGAGGGTCAGTTATGTCGCCGACAATTGTGCAGACATTAGGCAAATCAAAAGACTGAATGTGCTCTAGATCGACCCCCAGAACGAAACCCTTCTCTCCAACTAATTTCTGAGAAACTTGTAACCAGCCACCAGGCGCGGCACCCAGGTCAACAACTACATGGCCAGGTTTTATCAACCGATATTTTTCTGCGGCTTGAAGGAGTTTGTAAGCAGCCCGGGATCGGTATTCTTCTTCCTTCGCCTTTCGATAATAGTATTCTCTCTTTCGTTCCTTTATCCACGCCTTTGGCAAGATCAACTGTCACCGGTGGGGTTCATTTCTTCTCCTTCAATCCCTAGGATCCAGCTGGTGAGTTTTTTGCAGTTGTTGGGTGATACGTTGCTCCAAGATCCGCACCGAGAATCATCGGAGCACATTAAGCAGGGGCAGTCGATTATGGAGTTTATGGAGGGAGGTTGCCTTTTGGGATAGAGTCGATACGTCCATCTTCCGTCGCGGAGTTCTCGTTCACGACGAATCAAACCTTTCTTTTCGAGTTTTAGGGATATTCGTGAGCCTTCTCGGCTGCTGGCGTCGAGTTTTCGCCATAGTTCAGATTGAAGTACACCGTCGTTTCCTGTGGTTACGATGAACTGTAGGGCTTTGTGTTCCATGTCGTCTCGTCTAGGCATATGTATCTTTGTTCCTTATGGTGGTCCTTAATAATAAAGGGAGTTAGAAAGATAAAAATGTGTGTGTCAGAATTGATAGTGTTGCATATAAGGATAAAGCATGAACAGCTTTTGAGATGGAATGATATCAATGGTCTCTTCGGACGACACTTATTGCTTAGGCATAGAGTCCACTGCCGATGATTTCAGTGTTGGAATTCTCTCCTTCAAAGGAAGAGTCGCTGCAAACATAATTAGTGCCTACATAAACCCTGAAGGTGGCATCCACCCAAGAGAAGCATCCAGACATCACACTGAGGTTGCAGGAGAGGTCTTATCAAAAGCCTTTCAAGAGGCAGAAGTCAAGCCAAAAGAAGTCAGTGTTGTCGCCTTCTCTCAAGGACCAGGTTTGGGGCCATGCCTCCGCACTGGTGCTACGGCAGCCCGCGCCTTAGCTTCCTACCTAAACGTTCCCTTAGTGGGAGTTAATCATTGTGTGGCTCACATTGAGATAGGAAAATTGGTGACCGAAGCGAAGGACCCTGTTACCCTCTACGTTTCAGGAGGGAACACCATAGTCTCTGCTTTTGATGGCGGGAAATATCGTGTGTTTGGCGAAACTCTAGACATTGCTGTGGGTAATTGCCTCGATGTTTTTGCTAGGGAAGCGGGGCTACGCCAAAGAGAAGGGATGCCCTTCGGTGCAATGGTCGAGGATTTAGCCAGTCGCAGCCACAACTTTCTTTCCCTTCCCTATTCCGTAAAGGGCATGGACCTATCCTTCAGCGGTCTTCTCACCGCAACTGCACAGTTGCTCAAAGAGGGAAAACATTCAGTCGAAGACTTGTGCTTCAGTCTTCAAGAGACTGCCTTTTCTATGCTGGCAGAAGTCACTGAAAGAGCATTGGCTCACACCGAAAAGCCAGAAGTTCTGCTAACAGGAGGAGTAGCAGCAAACAAACGACTGCAATCGATGATAAAGTCTGTGGCTGAAGAACACAACGCTCGATTCTGTGCTGTCCCCAACGAATATGCTTTAGACAACGGAGCCATGATTGCTTGGACTGGAGTCCTCGCATACCAACACAACCTGACAGTTCCCATCGAGAAAAGTTTTGTGAAGGTGAAGTGGCGATTAGACGATGTGCATGTGCCTTGGGTAGAGGGTTAATCATGCTAATCAAAAAGGGAGCCGAAGCCAACCTCTATTTAGAAGATTGGCACGACCGAAAAGTGATATTAAAGCGACGCTTATCGAAAGAATATCGCATCGCAGAGATCGATAAGAAGATCCGCTCACAACGGACAGCCCATGAGCCTCAGGTGATCCATAAAGCAAAAGAAGCAGGGGTTCCCACTCCAACGGTCTACATGATTGATACCCCAAACGCCACAATCATCATGGAGTTTATAGAAGGGAAGCAAATCAAACAGATTCTAGGCAACCTCTCTCCCACAGAAAGACATAGTTTGTGTCGCCACATCGGCAACTTGATCGGACGCCTTCACACCCATGGAATCATCCACGGCGATCTAACAACCTCAAACATGATACTGACCCCCAGTGGCAAGATTGTCATTGTGGACTTCGGCTTAAGCGAATACTCTACTGAACTAGAAACAAGAGGAGTCGACTTACATCTCATGAAGAGAGCGTTTCAAAGCTCTCATTTCAAGTACGCGAAGGAGTGCTTTGACGCTGTCATGGAGGGTTATAGCGAATCCATGGGAAAAGACGCAGCAGAAGGTGTGTTAACAAAAATTGGGGAAATAGAGAGAAGGGGACGCTACATTTCCACTCGTTAAGTTAATGCACATAAGATAAAGACGCTGCATTTTATCTAAATCAGACGTCAAATATGTGTGATCCAGTTTTGGTGTTATCCACTATTAAAGTAAATTTTTGATCAGCAGATGAATCGACGGTCTTTCTGTCGCATCAGCCTATCTGATTACCTTTTCGTGCTCAAGCTGTTTTACTCGGGTTTCAATGAAATCTACGAGTCCTTCTTCAGTCATTTTTTGGGCTTTGCGCTGTTTTTCAAGGTGTTCTTCGATAGTAGCCAGAGTTTTGTCTATGTCAAGGGGTTTGATGATGTATGCGTCCGCGCCTTTGTTTAGGGCTTCGACTGCGTTTTGTAGAGACGGATACCCGGTGATTATGACTTTAGCCATTTTGGGTTTGGTTTCCTTCATTTCAGTTAGTAGTTTTACCCCTTCCATGTCAGGTAGGCGTATGTCTATCAAGGCTAAGTTGTAGAATCTTGCTTTTGACTTTCTTATGGCTTCTCTTCCATTCCCCGCAGTTTCAACGGTGTAGCCCTTTTCTTCTAAAATGGCTGTCAGAACCTTCCGAATGCTTGGGTCGTCGTCTACCACGAGTATGTTTGCTTTCCTACACATTTCTGACACCTCTCATTCTCCTATTTTTCTTTCATAAGCGGTATGATAACTGTGACAAGGGTACCGATTCCTTCCTTACTTTTTATGTTAATAGTGCCTCCATGCGCATCGATTATGCGTTTGCATATGGCTAATCCCAAGCCCACACCCTTCGCTTTCGTTGTGAACATGGGTGTGAAAAGTTTTTGCTGATTCTGTGTTGATATCCCTATTCCAGTGTCTTGAAAACTTATTTGGAGACCCTCATTTATTCTTTCGGACTTGATCTCGAGCTTGCCACCTTTCGGCATGGCTTCAATAGCATTCTTGACCAAGTTTTCGAATACACGTTCCATTCGGTCGGCATCCACAAAGACTTTGGGAAGTTCTCCGGTTTGGTCTAGAACCTCTACTTTTTTGGGGACTTTGATTTTGGCTAACGTCTCTTCTATCATTGACTTAATGCCGACCCTAGTCCGCTGCAGGTGTATTTCCCTGGAAAAGTCCAGAAGATCATTCACAATTTTATTAGAATACTCCACGTTTTCTTCAATAAGTTCCAACATCTCGCTTAATCGTCGGTCTATCTTTGATGTAAGTTTCATTTTCATGTAATAGACAGCGCCACTTATACCCGTCAGGGGATTTCGAAGATCATGACCTACACTCGCGGCCAATTCTCCGATAGTAGCCAACTTCTCAGCCTTCAGAAGTTTCTCTTCCATCTTCTTTCTTTCGCTTATATCACGCACTATAAGTAAGGCTGCGGGTTTTCCACCATAGTTAATGACTGCTGCGTTCACCTCGATGGGTATCACATCACCACTTTTTGATAGAACCTTCGTCTCATAAATTGCTGGCACTGGGTTTTCCTTCATCCACTTCTCATAAACGCTTTTGACAAGTTCAACTTCACTCTCTGGAAGCGTTTCTAGAAAGTGTTTTCCAATTATTTCTTCTCTACTATACCCTGTCATTTCTTCCACTCTCTTGTTGACGAAGGATAATCTATCATCCTGAATGATAACAACACCATCATTGGCGTGTTCAACAAGCGTTGAATACTTCTTTTCTGACTCCACAAGTTCGCGCGTTCTTTCTTTTACTTTTAATTCAAGTTGTTCAGCATATTCCTTTACTTGGTTTCTAGCTGTTTCTAAATCCTTAATTAGTTGAGCGTTTTCAATAGCCACAGCGGCTTGATGTACGAAGAGTTCTAGAGGTGCAAGAGATTCCGTGGTGGGTCTCCGTCCGTCAAGGGGATCATCTATACTTATGATGCCAACCACACACCCGTCGGGAAGGCGGAGAGGCGCATAAAGCGTATCCTGAGGATGCCAGTCAATCATCTCCTCTGGTGAGATTTTACTTGGGACACCAGCGATGTGTTCGATTGCTTCTTCGGGTGGGGTGTCGCTTGGGACTTTCCAGAAGTGTTCACGAACCCAAGGGTCCTTCCATGGTAGATAATAGAACTCTCCTATCTTGTAGCGTCGAACCTTTGGACCCAAACGTTCACGCCAAACATGACCTGGCGACTTCTTCTTTAGAAGAATCTCCTCTTCTTCTGGAGTCAGACCTGCCGTAACAAGATCGGTTATCTCTAAGTTTTCGTCTCTGACTGAGATAACAACCCTTCTCCAACCAAGTCCTCTTATCGCTTCTCCTATTACTTTGAGTCTCTGACGCAAATCCTTGGTTCGAATAATCCTTGTGGAACTTTTCATTAAAGCTGTTAGTTCACGTGAGCGTCTCTGAATCTGTTCTTCGGCAGCCATCCGAAAAAAGATATCTCTAATAATTCCTACAATTGCGTAAGGCTTCCCCGATGAAGTCTCTAGCAAGGATGCATTGATTTCTGCCGGGAATGTTGTTCCATCTTGGCGTAATCCCCTAAATTGGGTACTTCGAGTTCCTTCCTTTAGAAGACGTTGTAACTCTTTTTCTGCCTTCACTCGGTCGTCTTCAGCAATGAAGTCGTAAACTTTTTTCCCTATACATTCTTCTCGGGCAACTTTGAAAAGGTGAAGGGCAGCACCATTCGTTTGAAGGATTGTTCCATCCAACCCAATAACCACTACAGCATCCGCGATGGCGTTTAGAATGACTGTTTCTTCAAGCCAGACAGGTTCCTCTTCCAAAAGCATAAATTCCTCTTCTTCCAAGACACGCTCCCCCAAGTTTCTTCAAGCTTGTGCTCTTCACCGAGTCCTGCTTCGTTCTTCCTACCAATTTCTTGGCTTCTCTTACATAGTCGGCAAATGTGAAACCTTTCTTTTCTTCAAAATTCAGCTCTAACCGTCGATACAACTCTTTGAGAATATACTTCTCAATTATTTGGGCTCCGGGACCAAAAATGTTATTTAATGCTCGAGAAAACCCATCGGTCTCTTTTGGAATACTCTCCCTTTGAAGTTGGAAGCTTCTCTTCAGATGAAAGTATATGGCCTTTCTTGGGTTCTCTCCTAGACTCAGTAATCCACAGTCGACAGCTTCAAGTAAGTTTTTCTCGAAATTTAAATCACCCATGTAAGAAACTCCCATTGCAGATTGGAATGTTGAGAGATTCAAATGACCTCCCCATGGAAACATCTGTAATGATGTGAAGGCTTTCACCATTAAAACTTATGAACTGGATGTATAGATTCTAACTCTGGTTCGGACTATAAAAAAACCAGTTTTTGGTCGGGCGGGCAGGATTTGAATTCGCCGAGCTGAAGGCTCGTTTAGGCTTCAGCTCTCCTGCGACACTCCGGTTTCTGCGGTTGTGTGCTTGATAGGCTGGAAGTGGCGTCTACCATTGGTAGGCGTCTACAGCGTCTCCGTCAACTAGGTTTAGCCTAGTTGGCTCGGAAGCTCTACCAAGCTGAGCTACCGCCCGTTGCCCGACCAAGTCTTAAGAAGTGAAAATTTCTGATTTATACATTTCGTTCTTTTTTGCCGGCTGTAAATATAGAATCGCCTTCATCTAACGTTGACTAGAATTTCTAACAACCTATTTATGCTCTTCTTCGTAGCAATCATACTAGCCCTTTTTTAGTCCAAGCAAGAAGGCGACCACGAAACAGATAACGAAGGGTAGGTTCGCAAGAATAGGCATAAGCAGTTCCGCAGCCTGTTCTGGAATAGTCAACTTGGACAATACTTCTGTCAACTTGTCATAATTCACGTTAATAGCGCCTACATAGGCTAAGGCTATCAGAGAAAGAACGAAAATTCCTAAAACGATTGCCAAAACTTTTGTAACTTTCTTGACTATATATCCAACAAGGAAACCGCCGATTCCGCCCACGGCTATTTGATAGATAATTGGAAGAAGTTCACTCAATTATTCATCATCTCCAATGTGTTATTCATTGTGTTGTTTTTCAGGTTATTTTTATTTTTGTTCCGCAGTATTGACAGACCGCTTCCCCGAACTCTTCATGGAATATCATCTGACCGTGACAGCGGGGGCAGACTTCTGGGATGGCGTGCCTTCTGAACAACTCTCTGAATATGTCGTACTCCTTACACCTATCGTAGAGGACTTTAACGAAAATTCTGCGAACATCTTCCCCTAGAAACTCTGTGTCACCTTTGTGGATTTTGGCGAAGGCTCTGTCCAAATCCATCAGGTTGGTGTGTTGCAATCCGTTGACTGCCAGGAATACTCCTTCGGTAAACTCGTCTTTCTGATAATCCAGTAGCTCTTTGCTGAGCTCTGTTGCTTTTCCGAGGAGATTTTCGTTTAGGCACCTTATTATGCAACCCATGTAGGTTTGCACGGTCTCTGTTTTGTTTTGCGAATACTTTCTGAAATAAGATGGGTTATAGAGTTTCACGCTTAGGGTTCGAGCACCCTTTTCTTCGCCACCCATCACTAGGCATTTTATTGCACTCTCATAGTCTTGTGCTTCCTCAAAATATTTAGACGCTGTCACTGACAGCCTCTTTTTGCGGTATGGATCAGTTGTGGATGTGGCCTCTCTAAAGTAGTGCTCCCCAAGTTCCTTGGGAGTTTTCGGTTTTTTTCTCAAGATATCCAAGAGTCTCATGTTAGTTCTGCTCCGCACACAGGGCATTCGGTTTGAGAAGACTCTATTTGTGTTCCGCAGACGGCACATTTTATCAGTGTCACTACATTCTCAGGTATCGTTCTTAGGCATGCTTCCTCTATCTTTAGCGTCCAACTCTCTGGGTTCTGAACCTTAAATTCGTATCTCGGAAGCCCTAATGGTAACCTATCCTTACGAGTGTATACGGAGATTTTTTTGAAGGGACCTTTACCCACCACTGTTACCTCCGAGATGGCGTCAAGGAGCAAGTTTACTGGTGTGTATTTGTTCCTAGACATGATTCCTCTCTTTTCGTACACAAACGCCAATCTCTTGTCGGTTAGATATAAGGTTCCTTTTGTGCCATGATAGTTGGCTTCGCCACTCATGGTGATGTTTTCACCGAGAAATAGAGTACCCACTTTCATCCTTTCACCAGCTCGATCCCACACTCTGGGCAGGCAGGCTTCTTGAACACCAAGCCAACCTTTGGGCAGCAGTCTGCACAAAATATTTTCTTGCATCTGGGACACTGCCACGCTGTCGGTCTCAAAAATCCTCCAATGGTTCTTCCACATACAGCGCAGAATCCTCTGACCACTGCCTCCACCGTTGTGAGTGTTTGTTCTTACGGAATCTTAAGAATTATGGTGAAGTTGAGAGAACTGAAGTGCGCTGAACGGGCTTAGGTGAAGAGTTTAAAACTTGTTTATCCGTAAATACTTCTTTCAGTATGAATGACTGATGATGATAACTAGATAGGTGGTGTAAAAATGGATGAGTTGCTAAACATATACGTGTTAAACCTTTTGATCACCATAGCGATGTTCCTTGTTTTAGTCTTCAGGGCGTGGATAGAACTGAAAAACTACAAGATGATCTGGAGAGAAATGGAGTGGAGAAGAACCTACGAAACTGTGGGGAGAGTGTTGAAGGCTGAAAAGGATTTATTCACAAAAGTCGAAGGGGGAGAAGAACTCTACGAGATTCTCTGCGAAATCTTCAAAGCAAAAGAAACTTAATAAAACCACGGTGTCATCACCAAAAGGGTCCTGGACTAAGCGTGACCTCATTTAAATTATGACGACTCTCGACTCACTTTTGTTAAACTATTCGTAATTCGAATAAATTACAAAAAATGCACCACAAACTTTAAGAACAATTTGTTGAATGGATATATATCTGCTTATATGAACTCTAACCCCTGTAGGGAATCGGGAATGACCTGAATTGAAATGGAAGAGGCTGTCTAAGAAGAAAATTTTAGTGTTGGTTACACTTCTTACTCTGGTAGTGTTTGGGGTCTCCGGAGTTTACGCACTTGTGACTCCTACATTGCGGTTGACGGCATCTGTCGCGAAAACAAGGTTCCAGATAGGAGAGGTTGTGAAGATAACAATTACGTTACAAAACATCGGCTTATGGCCTATAACATTCACCTACCGCCAGCCTTTGTTTGATTTCGTCGTTTATGATGAAGCGAGTAAAGAGATTTTTCGATGGGGTAATGTTTCGTTGATTGAACTTTGGGTGAACCCTATTACTTTGTGGCCAACACAAACAACAACTAAGGTCCTCACTTGGAACCAAGAGAAATATACAAATGGCAATTTCTGCCCGGTCTCAAAAGGCACTTACACGATCGCGACGTTAACCAGAGTTGTCCACCAAAACAGAGATTTATTGCTGACAACCCAACCGATAATGGTTACGATTGAATGAAATAAAGTAACATTCAACTGTGGACCTCTTCAATCTGTTTCCATAACTGACGAGAGTTGGTTGGCTGGTCGTAACCCGCCTTCAGTGACGACATTCAGCTAAACAGGCTACATACGCTAAGGAAAGTGCCAATTTCTAATCATTTTGTTAGGTTTGCCAGATTTTTCTCTTCCATATCGACACTGCGGTTTCGTCAGATGCCTTTGAGACCGTGGAGACGTTATGTACAATCCTTTCTTCAGGTCTCGCTTACTCCTCACAGACACCTTCCTTAACTCTGAAGAGCGGTAACCACATCTTTCACATCTAAAGCCCTGTCCCTTCCCCATAGACTTCATTCTTTTTCCACACTGAAGACATTTTGGATTAAAAAGAGTGGTTTTTGGCGCCAGTTCCAGTATCTGCATCTTCTCAAGGTTTATCGTGTTAGGATGATCCTTTGAAGCAGGACGAACACCCCCACAAACTTCAACGTAGTCTTTAGGAACCAGTTGCTCAGCGACTCTCTTGAGAATGACTGTGGGTTCATAGGCTGCACAGTCTATCTGTCCAGTTTTGTCCTCAATAGAAAAAATAACATGCCCGCCTGGAATAACTTGAGGAGTAGTATTCACAAATCCATGAACCACAACTGGGTTGAAGGGCTGTATCCCACCGATTGAACTGACTCTTGTTAGGTGGGCGTCGGTTCCGTGGTTTGTGCGAAAAATCACCCACCTTTCAATGGGTTCTTGAGATACAATGGTTTTATGGGCTTCATTAACCACTTCTGGAGTTTCTCCTCGAATGCCATATAGAATTGGGTCTGGTCCCCGAGGAGTGATAAGGATTCGTCCAGTTTCAGGGTCTACGTTGTTGAAGGTATGGGGTGATGTTTTGTTATTCATTTCCTTGACAGAAGAAGCCTGTATTTTTCTGGGAGTCCCGCAGTTTTCTGGTGTTCGATAGGTTATGATTTCATAGGTGTGGTCTTCTTCTAGTGTCTCGCCTATTACGGCTAAGCCTCCAATGATTCCACGACCCTTTTTGAAGCCAACAGCCTCGGCTTTAAAGGTTTTAATTAGTTTTAGGGCTTCTTTTATTTTCACTATGCCTTGAATGGTTCTTTTGGCGAAGACTTTCACTTCTGCGGGAACATTTTGAAAGAGGAAGACAACGCCTGGGTCGGTTCTATCGTAATCTAGGTCAGAGTATTTCTCAACCGTGTCAACAACCATCTCTATAATCCCCTCTACAAGATTTTCGTTACATTTTATTCGTAGACAGAGGGCTCCGTTTCCACGAGTTTTCCAGGGAACATTGGGGTTGAGTCGAATAAGATTTGGATAGTCCAAAAACGTGACGCCCATTTTATGCAGGTTTTCGACTAGTAAAGCGGCTATGTAAGTCGTACATCCCATCCTGGGCGAATCTGTGTCGTCGAACCCAATGTGCATCCTAATCATTTAGAGCCAGCTCAACATTCATCATGACAGAAGGCGCAGAATGATAAGAACTTTCGGTTAGGATATGCACCTTCCTTTGTGTTCAGAGCCTAGTTTTGTAAGATGGGGGATTTATGCAAATCAGTGAGTGGCAGAAGCGTATCGTTCCTTAACCTTGAAACAAAAGAAGGGGGATAGATTATAGATAAAAGTTCTGCGATGGAGGTTTATCTATCTCTCAATTAACGATAACGCGGGCTAGAGTGTAAACCTGCCTTCTTTAATAATGGGCTTTCTATCCAGTTCTACTGTGGGTTTTGTCGTAGTGATGCGGAAGCTCCAGTCGCTCTCGTTCTTTCCGCCGAGTTCCCTATTGTCACCTACACCTATCGTGACTGTCCCTAGGACAATTGGGTTGTAAAGGAATCCTGTTTTCGCCTTCGGGTTTATTCCTAGGGTAAAGACTCCTATCTTGTCTTTGTCTCCCGTTCCTCTTTCCCATGTAGCCTTGATCGCCTTAATGTTCTCGCCTCCTTCGAAGGATGTCAATTTTCCATCTTTGAAATTCCATTTGATGTCGTGGAGTAGCATGCCATACTGCGGTTCAGGAATGTCGGAGACGAAGATTCCGTTTGCGCTTGTTTCTGTGGGCGCAAGTGAGACACTTCCACTCGGCAACGTGGCGAAGACGGCTCCCCTTTTGATGTCCTCATCATCGACCACGCCGTCATAGATGTGGACGGGTCTGTCTTCCAAGTTGAAGGTTAAGTCTGTTCCCTTAGCGGTTGTAATGTGAACTTCATGTGCTTTTTCCAAAGCACTTCTGAGCTTCTTTCCGAGACTCTGCATCTCCTCGTATTTTACATCTAGTGCGGCGTTGACGTTTTCCTTCCACGCGTCATAGTTGAAGCCATATGTTTTAGCTCTCTGAGGCGTGACGTGTCCCAGCATTATTTCTGCTGAGCGAATCTTCTTTTCAAGGAACTTGTCGAAGAAGGGCTTCTCCGCTTTGAACATTGCGCTCCATTTGTCAGCTGGAACTTGCTTCATTCTCTCGGGGTTCTCAGGGCCTGATATGAAGATGTTGATGGTGGCTAGGTCCATTAAGGCGAGGCCGAATGGATCTGTGGTTTTGAGGTAGTCTAGGGGAAGGTTAAGGAGGGTGTCATAAAAGATCTCGTCGGTCTCGAATTCTATATGGGTCTGCGCCCCGGCTCTTCTGCACTCTATTGCGAAGGCTTCAGCCAGATCAAGCATGTGCCGCCACGTGGATATTGTTACTCTGTCGTCTTTTCGTATTTGAAGGCAAGTCTTGACAACACTCTTTACAAACGGAGGAGTTGACATTTTTAATCCCGCGTATTTTCGGTTGATATAGGCTTATAAGCCTTAGCATTCCAGATGCCGTGAGGTCGACGAAAAACTTATGGACTGTTATTGGTTTGTGACCGAATCATTGAGAAAAAAAGGGGATAGTTTTGTTTAGGCTGATTCTTCAGTGACTATCATTGTCAGGGTTGACCGAACCTTGTCTAAACGCCTTATTTGCCACGTGACCAGTTCCTTCAGTTTATCCATTGTCTCGGCTTGGACTTTTGCTATGATGTCGTAGACGCCGTAGACGCTGTAGGCCTCTTTCACTCCGTTGACCTTCTTCAACACCTTCAGAACCTCACTCTCTGAACCTATCTCGGTGTTTATCAGCACGAAAGCGATTGGCGCCATTTTGTAATGTCCCCTATGTTATGATTAGGGTTCTTTACCCTAAAACATTTTTGCTTATAAGCTTAAATTATGGACTATGGCAAAGGAAATGACGATAACAAGTAGGGAAATGCGTGCTCTTGAGGTAAACTCTGAGTATTTTGGCGTCTCCAGACTGCAACTCATGGAAAACGCTGGAAGAAGCCTTGCGGATGAGATATTCTCCAGATTTTCGGCTGACAAGACTCGAGTGGCTGTTTTTTGTGGGACTGGCGGGAATGGAGGGGACGGATTTGTTGCGGCACGTCACCTCATCTCCAGAGGCTTTGGAGTGGAGATAATCCTTGCCGGAAGCCCAAACGATATCGTGGATGAAGCAGCGTTAAAAAATTGGCAGGCATTACAGTCCTTAAAAGATTTCATTGTTGTGCATGAGGTTTTCGACTCTTCTCTTGTTCCAGACATTGAGGCTGAGGCTGTCGTTGACGCTTTGCTTGGGATTGGGCTGAAGGGTTCATTACGCCCACCAATCCTACAGCTTGTAAGAAAGATTAACCAAATGAAAGCGTTTCGAGTTGCTGTAGACATACCCACAGGAATAGACTCTGACACTGGAGAAGTTTTGGGCGAAGCCGTGAAAGCCAACTTGACGGTTACCTTCCACAGAGCGAAACCTGGGCTTACTAAAGCCAAAAAACACACCGGAGAACTAATGGTAAAGGACATTGGCTTACCATCCGAGTTTGAGAGGTTTGCGGGTCCTGGCGATGTCTCTTTAGTTGTTAAGCCTCGTCCTCTCGATGCCCACAAAGGTGATTTTGGTCGACTCCTCGTGATTGGTGGAAGTGAAGTTTTCTCTGGTGCTCCAACTCTTGTAGCCCTTGCGGCACTCCGCACTGGCGTAGACTTAACCTATATCGCTGCGCCGCAAAAGACTGCAATCGCTATTTCATCCATGTCTCCCAACCTAATCACTTTAAAGTTGGAAGGAGAGCATCTCAACCCTCGTAACACACCAGTCATCAAACGCCACCTAGAAACCGCCAACGCTGTTGTCATGGGACCAGGATTGGGACTTCACAAGGAAACAGAAGACGCCGTTGACGAAATCGTAGAAATGATAGAAGAAAAAGGGATTCCATTGTTGCTGGATGCTGACGGACTCAAAGCCTTCGCCAAGCACAAAAGAAAGGTTAAGTTTCCTCTGGTTCTGACCCCTCATGCTGGTGAATACCAGATATTAACAGAGAGGCGACCGCCAGTAGAGTTAAAGAAACGAGCAGAAGAGGTGCAGAAAACCGCACATAATCTAAACGCAGTGATACTGCTGAAAGGCAATGTGGATGTGATTTCCAATGGAGAACACGTGAAATTAAATTTCACTGGAAACCCAGGAATGACGGTTGGGGGAACTGGTGACACCCTTTCCGGCATAGTCGGAGCCTTCCTAGCGCAAGGCGCAAATCCATTTGAAGCGTCGGTGGCAGGAGCCTTCATCAACGGCGCCGCCGGAGACTTCGTCCAGAGTCAGAAGGGTTATCACATGGTTTCCACAGACATTATTGATTGGATTTCACGGGTCATGGATGATCCCATGTCCCATTTAAAGGTGCGAAAGAGTGCCCCCAAAAGAAGTTAGAATTGTTGTCTATCATGCTAAGCAATGTGATCCCAAAAAATGCACGACTCTGAAACTCAAACGCCACGATCTCGTCTGTGTTGTTCACAGAGTGAGAGCATTGCCATACGGGGCTGTGATACTGAACCCTTTTTCAAAGAAGGCTTTCTCTCCGGCAGAAAAGAAGAGGCTTGAAAGGAAGGGACTAGTGGCCATAGACTGTAGTTGGATGCACGCCGACGAAGTCTTCGAACTCTCCGTGCGAGGAGTTTCACGTTGCCTCCCATACCTAATCGCCGCAAACCCAACAAACTACGGAACACCAACAAAACTAAGCACGGTTGAGGCGTTGTCAGCAGCCCTCTACATCGCTGGATTCAAAGAGAACGCGACACAGTTGCTTTCAATATTTAAGTGGGGACCCCATTTCATCGAATTAAATAAAGAGTTGCTGGATGATTACGCTCAAGCAAAAAACAGCACTGAAGTAGTAAAATTACAAAAGACGTTCATGTCATTATAGGCGTTTTTCAACCCATGAGAACTTGCTTTGAAGCGTCTTCGGATAATACAACTTCCAATCGTATTCCACTCGTTTACCCCACTCATGGTATATGCGGGGATCAATGTAACTCTTCAACGAAGTCCTAAGGTTATAATTCTTAGTCGTCTTCATCATCTTTATGTTAATCCTTAGAATCTTTGCTCTTTCCACAGACCCTCTGGTTTTCTTCTCCTTCAATATTTTCAGCCTCTCAATCTTCTTTCTCAATGATTCTCTCCAGTTCTTCTGCAGTTTTTTCTTGTGATTACAAACGACTGCGGCTGCCAAATTTGCCATGGTAGCCACATACTTCTTCAGATAGTCTGGAGTTAACTGCGAAACACTGCTGTTGTCCAACGAGGCTTTGACAACGTTTGAGGCGTGGTAAGTCCTGAAAACCTTTGCGGTTAACCCAGGCATCACCTCGTCAAGAAAGAGGGAAACATCTCTTGACCTGATGCCCTTAAAAATTGTTGACTTAGACTCTTTAATGAACTCTTTCATGTTGCCCACGACTACTTCTGGCAACTGGGCTTCTTTTCGCCACCTAACCGCATCCTTTCCAATAAAATCGAATGTTGTGAATCCATTTGAGCCAAAGGTGATGTGTTCTGGTCTGAGTGTTGTTGCGCCAACGGTGTCAGCCTCGTCCTTGTCCTTTTCGTCTCCCACACGCAACTTCAGAACATCTATCAGGTGGCAGACCGTCGCGATTTTTCGTCTCATGACATCCGCGGTTTCCAAGTTGTTTGCGATGTGGTGGCGGACTTCCTCAATTTTGTTAGCCAGTTCCCTAGCCTTGTCAAACTTTTCGATTTCCTTCATCTGCTTGACGTGAAACGTGTCAGCAAGCCAAACGTATTTCATCTTCCCAGAAAGTTTGTCCTTCCAACTTGCTATCCACATGAACTCAGGGTGCCACACTGTCTCTTTCCAGTTTCCCGGAGGGATAGAGGCATCGGGGGAAAGGTTAAGAACGATGTCGCTTGTTGCTGGTCCACTTTTCCATCGTCCACGTAGGGGATGCTTTCCTCTTCCCATAAAGATGCAGGAGGGTTCGGCAACGTAATTGGCGAGTTCCACTCTTATGTCGTCAACAAATGCGTATCCGTACTTTTCTTTGTTAGCCTCTCTTGTCATTTTGCGTTGTTCGGCGAGCTCCCTTTTTTCCTCCTTAGAAAGACTGCGCTTAAACTCTATCTCTCTCCGAACGTGCTCTTCTATTATGGAGAAGTCACAGTCTTCTGGAAGAAGTTCATCGCTGATGTTAAGCGCCTTACCAAAATCTCTGAAGAAATTCTTGACGAAAACTTGATCCTCAACATACGGGGTTCCGAGTTTTTTGACCCAAGCGACTGCCATCTCCTCTTGCTCGGGCGTCAACTCCATTTTCTCCCCTTTCACAAGGATGTGGAATCCTTTCCGTTCGTACTTGGGGACCAGAATTCCGTTGTGGATGAGTCGTTTCATGGTATTCGCAACACTTGTTTTTCACGTTAATAAAGGTCACGGATTTCGAATTCATACTCAGGCGTTTTTGAAATGGGTTTGCTCTCAAGTGCGAATGCGACGAATGGAGTGATAGAATGACAAATCTTAGAAGCTTTTTAAAAGGTACTCAGTTAATCTTCTTTCTTGTCTTTCTCCTCTGCAGACGGGCTGAGATTTCGTCTTTTTTGTTTTTGTAACAGTCTAACGTATTCTTCTACTGATTCTTTGACGTCCCACCTCATAGGTTGGCTTCGAAAGGTCAAATCCCACCAATTCATAAACCTCTCCAGCTGAATCTTGACAAAGACTATAAGAATGGCTACTGGAATAATGCTAGTCACAACGAGATTGATTGGAAAGGGAAAGGCTGACAACAGAAATAAGCTGAGAAAGAACTCACAAACTAGGAATATCGGTATCACAACTACCCAATAAACTCCTTGAAGGTCTTCTGACAGGGATTCTAAGCTTAACTTGGGCAGCTTAAGGATCAACCGGTAGATCCAGGGTAACTTATCTTTATCCGACTTCCTTTCGCTCATTGTCGGTTCTTCCCCATGATATAGTCCATAATTTCGTGTAGCCCTTTAACCTTTTCTGAACCAGCCACGAAGGTGGGGGTGTCGTTGATTCCTAGGAATTTGGCTTTCATTCTGAACGATAGTGGGCAGTCTGACAGATCGATGACTAAGTGAGGTACGTTGGATTTTTCTAGTGTTTCGATGGCTTTTTGGTCTTCTTCGGAGAATATCTTTTGAGTCATTTTAGACCTGTATCCTGCACTGCACCAGTGGTCTCGGTGTGGCATGGTCCAAGAAACCGAATCTAACTTTGTGGACTTGACATAGAGTGTGGCTTCTTCCAACAGGGCACCATTAAGATATTGGTTTGGTTTAACTCTTAAGTTTGTCGAAATAGGGAAGAGTAGTCCGCTAGGGTTGGTGTGCTGGTCGTAACCCGCCTTCTGTTCAGAGACGGCATTCGGCTAAACGGGCTACCCGCACCTCATGCAGAACCTTCACAGGCGCCTATTCGCCCTTCCACCCTGCAGGTCGACCGTTTCACCGCTTCCACCCAGCATCCTCAACAACTTAACATGCATCATCGTCCTACCGCCGAGTGGACGTTTCGTTTCTGTTTCGGAGCCAAGACTCTCGTCTCACGCCCTTGCGAGCGTTGCAGTTCTGCTCTGGTGGGCGGAGTTTCCTCAAACGCTTCTGAGCGTTCAGAGCGTTCGAAAGCCGTCCGCCAGCTCACCAACCAAATAAGAATGAGAAATCGTCAAGAATAAGAGTTTCGCATCCCCAAACATACACAAAACTCTGCGTGGCGTCACACAGTTTCTCTACCCACAGTCAAGATCCTCACATAGTCAGCGGTGTCATCGCAACTGTCAGCCACATGCTCCATCTCCTCAATCAAATCCTTGAGCAACAAAATCGTTGCAGCATTCATCTTGTTAGAGTATTTAAGAAGAAGCGCCTTTGACCTCAGATAATCTTCGTCAACTCTGTTTTCTATCTCGTCGATTTGTTTTGCGAGTTTCATGGCTTCGGAAGGATTTGTGCCCAACTTCTCAATAGCCTTACGCAGGGTCGTTGCACACGCCACCAAATCCTTAGAGGTTGTTGCGAACTGTTCCCACATCTCTTTCACAACCTTCGCTTCCAAAAGAAGCGAGACAGCTCTTGCCCCATCCTTCACATGATCCGCCATCTCGTCCAGTCTTTTTACCAAGTGCATGATGTCTTCTCGATCCTTTGAAGGCAAACTGCCCCTTGTTAACTCCTCAAAAACTGTTCTTCTGAGTTCGTCGATCTCGTGTTCGGTGGTGGACAATTTCTCGATAGACTTTAGTGCCTCTTTCTTGTTTTCTTTCAAAGCTGCGTTGATGGATTTTTCCAGTTCCACCACCGTGTCTATTGCCAGTGCCATCTGTCTGTCGGCGATTTCTAGAACCTTGGATTTTCGCCTCTTGGTAAGCCATCTTTCCATTGTTGATCCACTCTTCAACAGACATCTATATCAATACTTAAATGATGCGTATTTAAGATTCTTGTGTCATTCAAGGGCTAACTCCTCTCTTAAACCCTTTTGAGGATACAGGAAAACAAAGATTTTTTCGATTGGAAACCCCACAGTAACCTTTTCTCCGGCGCTAAACCACTCCGTGGACAAAGATGGGCGAACAACAACTATCTGATCCCCGTTTTCGAGTCTAATCTCGTATCGTATGTTTGTTCCTTCGAACTGAACCCCTTCGACTTCACCAAAAAGCGAATTTGGTCCTTTTACTCTGCCTTTTCTGATTTCAAGGGCTTCTGGTCTTATGGCTATGGCAACTTTTCCACCGGGTTTGTGTCCTTTATCTAATGCTCGGAGAAGGAAGCCTTGGCGCAACTCGATAACGGACTCCTTCTTCTCCTTTACATCCGAAACATAGCCCTCCAAGAAGTTTGATTCTCCAATAAAATGAGCCACGAAAATGTCTTGTGGGCTCATGTAGAGTTCCTGTGGGTTTCCAACCTGCAGAACCTTCCCTTTCCTCATGACGGCTATTCTGTCCGAGATCGCTGTGGCTTCTGCTTGATCGTGGGTAACGTGTATAGCGGTCAGTTCAAGGTCTTTCACGAGTTTTCTTAGGTCGTATCTCAGTGCCAATCGAATCTTTGCGTCTAAGGCGCCTAGGGGCTCGTCTAACAGTAATAGTTTTGCTCCAGCAGCCAATGCTCTCGCTAAGGCAACTCTCTGCATCATCCCGCCACTTAATTCGTGTGGAACCGCATCAGCCCGTTCATAGAGCCTCACCATTTCCAGCATCTCGCGCCCGATTCGTGTGCTTTTGTCTTCCTCCCAAGCCTTCACTCGGGGTCCATAGGTTACGTTGTCCCAGACATCCATGTGTGGGAACAAGGCGTAGGTTTGGAAGACGAATCCGATGCCTCTGTCTTCGGGTGGGACATCGTTCACGAGCTTTCCTTCAATGTAAATCTCGCCTTCGTCTGGTTGAACCAATCCCGCAATCAACCTGAGAAGTGTGGTTTTGCCACAGCCGCTTGGGCCGAGGAGGGAAAAATATTCTTTGTCTCTGATTTGGAGGCTCACGTTATCCACTGCCATTATTTTGCCTTTAGCGAACGTTTTTGTCACGTTCACCACTTTGACTTCCGGCATTAGGATGGTAAGCCTCCAAAGATCGTTGGATATGCGATTTATGTTGCAGATATCAAATATATACGCACTTCTCTACACGAGACGACAACCATTGCGGCAATGATGTGGCTTATGCCTGTGCTCGTTTTGGTGGTTCAATCACGTCTTTTAGCTCTCTGATCGCTTTGTCAAGGGCGACAACATCAGCTATAGCCTTTACAGCGTCTACTGAAAGCAGAATTTCCACATGCCCCAAAAACGGTTTCTTGTAACCCAAAGTCTCGACCAGTTCATCCGTCAGCTCTATTCGCAGGTGTGTCACTTTCCACTCCACCGAGTCAATCTCGATGCCTGAGACAGTTCCTATTATCTTTGCTTTTGTATCAACAACCTTTTTTCCTTCTAATTCAGATGGACGCACAATTCCACCACCTACAGCATAGCGCTCATTTACATTTAAAAATACCTTAAGGCTTAGTTCAGCCAGATAAAATATTAAGCATGCTAGTATCTTCCTCTCCCTCTTATTATAAGTCGTAAGACAAGTAGTGTAACGAAAGAAAATAAAATCAAGAATCCGCATCCTAACCCAATTTCTAATGGTGATGCTTGCACACTTCCCTTTGGGGGTTTTACCCAATTAACTAACAAGACTGGAACCGTCTTTAAAGTAGATGTAACTGCCTTCGTTGCCCCTGTTTCGTCAACACTTCGTGCAAACATCATAATTGCCCCCGCGAATAGAGAGTATTTTGTCAGTGGCAGAATTATTGTCTTGAATACCGAGAAGGGTTTTGCTCCAAGAATTCTTGAAGCATTTTCTAGGTCTATGTCTATTCTTTCAATGGCTGCAACCATTGCTCTGACAAAATAAGGATATGTTATCGATAGATGAGCAAAAACTATCAGTCCAATTTCGGGGATAAAGGGAAAGTTCTTCCAGAAATCACCAAGTGAAGCACCTAAAGCAATAGACGGCACGATCAGTGGAACATTAACAAGTATGTCTAAAATTCCCGACAAAGTTCTTCCCACTCTTTTTCTGGCTATAAGTACGGCCATAGGTAAGCCAACTACAACATTGAGCAGAGTGACTGTGGCGCCAACAAGATAAGATAGCCCCAGACTCTGCCAGTATCCTTGCCAAACTCCAATTCCTCCAGTTGCATCATTTAGTGTTCCGCTTGTTATAGCAGAAATTGCAGGAAAAGCAACAAAAAGTGAAGGAATCAAAATAAGAAAAAAGAAGATTACAATTGAAACACTGTTTCGTAAAGTCACTGAGCTAATGTTGCTCAGTATTCTTTCCGTTCTGGGCCAAATTCTCTTAACCGGCATTTTCAATTTTGGACCAAGAACATGGATTGCTGCAAAGATTGTGCCTGAAACTACTATCAAGATTAAGCTAACTAAAACCCTTGGTCCCTCCAACTTTTCATCTAGGGCGTTACTAATGAATACTGGTCCATTTTCAAACGTCCCCGCAACCATTACAGTTGCACCTGTTTCTGAAAGAGACCTCGCGAACGCCAAAATGAAAGAAGCAATGAGACTAGGCATCAGAATTGGCAAAGTTACAGTTCTAGCGGCAGTGAAAGAAGCTGCGCCGAGGGTTCTTGATGCCTCCTCATACACATAATTATAATCTTGTAGCGCGCCCACAAGCACTCTTACCACGACGGGGTAAGAAAACGTGAAATGAAGTAGGATTACGAGAAGCCAACCGGGCGATATGATACTGGTTCCGAAAAGTGAAGATACGCCCTCAGAGCCATGCCAGAACAATCTTAGTGAGTAGCCAAGAGTGACGGTTGGCACGATGAAGGGGATGTCTGCAAGTGTGTCGATGATGCTTAGCCATCTTGTCCCGCCTCTCACAATGAACCATGCCATCGGCAAACCAGCAATCACATCAATTACTGAAACAAAAACTGCTATGATGAACGAAGCAGAAATGGCAGATGTTGCTCTTGAAGTAAGGTCTGGGTCCTTGACCACCTGCCCCATCAGATTCCATTTAAGCAGTATTCCCAGTATTGGCGGAATCAAAATTATTGCGAAAAAGAAGATGGTGGAGGATGAGTAGATTATGTATCGAATGACGGGTTTGGAGGAGAGGGAGTCGAGGAATCTTGTGAGCGTGGATGTGGTCAATTCTGGTTTCCGCCTAATCGTCTCGCCATTCCCTGTTTTTAGTCATTGCTTTTAGCCTTTTGACAGTAAAGGATTTTCCACTTAAAACTTATGATAAGAGGATTTTACATACGAAAAATCTTACATAATCTATCTCCCTTTAATAGAAGAAACAGGGCAATCACTCAAAAACACGGATGGAGAGTGTGGTCAATGTTTGAAGCGCTTGAAAAATGCTTAGAATCCAAGGTTGCGTCTCCCGCTGACTTGGTACAGATTCGGGGTCAAAGACGCCTCATGAACGTCTGCTCCGTTCAAAACGGTTTTGTCGAAGAGTTTTCCAACGTAACTCTGAGCGGTGTCGGCGTCAGAGCGCTCGTCGATAAAAAGTCTTGGGGCTTCAGCTCAACAAACACCTGTGACGAGGCAAACACTTTGAAAACGCTCGAAACCGCCGTTAAACTCGCGAAAGATTCGGCCAAATCAAAGACACAAAGGATAGAGATTGAACCGATCAAAGGAGTCATAAAAGATGTTTCTGCGAAGGTTAGAAAGACTCCTTCTAAGGCGTCATCAGAAGAAATCTCACAGATACCTTTCCAAGCTTACAAGGGAGCCAAAGAAGCTGGACCCAATATAGTGAACGCAACAGCCTCTTACATTGGGATTCAGGACGAAAAGTTCTTCGTTAGCTCCGAGGGAACTCGCATTCGTCAAGCCTCTATGCGAGTTTTGCTAATGGTTAACGCCGTTGCGAAAAAATCTGAGGTTATTTGCCCAGCTTCTGAGACTGCGGGTCACACTGGTGGTCTGGAGCTCTTCGACGAGAGGCAACCGTACGACATCGGCAGATACGTGGGTTTGAAGGCGGTTGACCTTCTCGGTGCGAAAGCGCCTCCTTCTGGAAGGTTTCGGTCTGTTATTCAACCAAATCTCTGCGCAACCCTGTTGCACGAGGCTATCGGTCATCCCTTAGAAGCCGACTTAGCCGTGGCTGGAGGAGGATTCGGGAGGCAGATCGGCGCTCTAGTTTCATCACCCTTGATCACAATCTATGATGATGGGTCTGTGCCGTCTGGTCTTGGCTACTTCCCCTACGACGACGAGGGAGTGAAGTGTGAGCGCACGGTTCTAGTTGAGAACGGCGTGTTGCGTTCGTTCATGCACGACCGAACGAGTGCAGCGGCTGTGGGGGTTTCTCCAACTGGCAACAGTCATGCTTGGGATTACAGTGTGGAGCCCTTGATTAGGCAGACGAACATAGGCATCGAATCAGGCGACTATAAGCTTGAGGAAATGATTGAGGACATTAGTGAAGGTCTTTTGATTGAGGGAACCTTCGGAGGTCAAGCAGATTCCAACGCAGACTTCACGTTTGGTTTCCAGAGCGCGAGGTGGATAAGAAAGGGAGAAAAGGCTGAGTTGCTGAAAGGGGCGAACCTGGCTGGCAACGCAATTCAAGTTTTCAAGACAATAGACGCTGTCAGCGACGAGGCTGTGCTCAGACCCGGTGCGTGCGGAAAGTATCAGTTTGCGGTGCAGGGGAGAATCGTGCCAGCCATTCGCTGTGAAATAACGGTTGGGGGAACAGGAGGCTAGACGGATGAAAAGATCAAAGCCGAGTTTGAACGAGAGATGGGTCTTGCTAAACGATGCAGCTGATAAAGCTGTTTCTCAGGTCATTAAGAGAGGAGCCACCAACGCCGAAGCATTCCTAACAGACACTCTAACAACCGAGGTCTTCATCAGGAACTCGGAGATATTTGCAGAGAACGTAACTTCCGATGCTGGAGTGGGGTTTCGCATAGGGGTGGATGGTGAAAAGGTCGGTTTTGCCTGCACTAACCTTGTTGACGAAAAGGCAGTGGCAGAATCTGCCCATAAAGCACTTGACATCGCAAAAGTAAGCGCTGCAGTTCCACATTTCTCACTTCCAAGTGTCTCAAAGATTCCAAGTGTCTTCGGTTTGTACGATAAGAGGTTTGAGGTTATTGGTGTTCAGGATGTTGTTGACGTTGCGAGGCGGGCTGTTGAGGCGGCTGAGGGTTATGATTCCCGTGTTGTGGCAAAGACTGGGGTGGTTTCTTATCAGATAGGCAAGCGGAGAGTGGTTAATTCTTTGGGAGTTGACGCAGAGGAGGAATTTTCTAAGTGTTTTATTTATTTTGGTGGGGCTGGGGAAGACGCAGGCGAAGTGACGCCTTTTTGTGATGACTATGAGTTTAGGCGTTCTGTTGACATCAATCCGGAGGTTGTCGGAGAGAACGTGGCTGAGATGGTTGTCGCCCAGTTTAAGCCTCGCAAGATTGAGAGTTTCGAAGGGACAGTGGTTTTTGAACCTGTGGCAGTTGCATATCAGTTGTTTGATGCGATTGTTGGCGCCTTGAGGGGAGACGCCGTTGCTAATAGGCGGTCTGCTTGGGCGGGCAAAGTGGGAGAGGTTGTGGTTTCTGAGAACTTGGCGATTGTTGATGACGGTGCGTTGGAAGGCGGTTTTGGTTCTCGGTGCTTTGACGATGAAGGATATCAGTCTCAGAGGACGGAGATAACAAGAAGGGGCAAGCTGTTGTGTTTCCTTCACAACGCCACTTCTGCAAGCGCTTTAGCGATGGGAAATACGGGTAATGCGAGTAGAGATGTTGCAGCTGGAGGGCTGGATATGACTAGGTCCATTATTGGCGGGGGCTACAAGTCTAAGCCCGGGATTTATCCTTCAAACCTTGTGATTCGACCCGGCAGCAAAACAAAATCTGAGTTAATTAGTGAGGTGGAGAAGGGTGTTCTTGTTGAAGCCATGTCTGGGTTTGTTCAGGCTGGGTCTGGTTTGGTTAGTGCGCAGTTGTCTCGTGCTCACTTTATACGGAATGGTGAGGTGCAGCATCCGATCAGAGGGGGAATGGTTTCGGGCATCGCCTTTGACTGGCTTAGGAGTGTGTCTGGGGTTGGGTGTGAGACGAAGCAGTCTCAGTACGCTGTTGTGCCTTCCCTGAGAGTTGAGGGAGTTAAGGTGCTTGGTGGTTAAGCCTCTTTGAGGTTAATCTTTTGTTGCTATGACTGTTAGGTGGCTTCTTAGGTATCCTTCGGTATCGTGCTCCTCGAGCTCCAGCTTCAGGATTTCGAAGCCTTTGAGTAGTTGGTGGATTTCGTTTTCGTCCACGAAGTGGTGGATTACTCCTTTTTCTGGTCCGTCTTCTTGGATGAAGGTGTTTTCTTCGATTTTTGTTCCTTTCCCGTGTTTGCTGCTTCGTTTTGAGTGAAAGTTTAGGAGTATGAGCCCAGTTTTTGTCAGGGCTTGGTGAGTTTCCTCTATTGCCTTTCTTACGCCTTGTTTGGTGTTGTGATAGATTGTGTAGAGGCTTATGACTGCGTGGAAGCAGTTGGGGATGTAGGGTAGTGCCTTCATGTCGCACTTTATTAGAGAAACGTCTAGTTTCTCTTTTTTGAGTTTGTTTCTGGTTTTTTTGAGCCCTGTTTCTGAGATGTCTATTCCGTGGGTTTCGAAGCCTTGTTTTGCGAGATAGACGGTGTGTCTTCCTGTTCCGCAACCCAAGTCGAGAACTCGTTTTACATGTTTGTTTTTCAAAAATTCCGTGAACTGCACAGCTAGTTTGTCGGGTTCTTCTGGGCTGTACTCTCCTCTTTTTAGGATTTCGTTCCACTTCACGTCTGAGCCTCCCGAATTAGTTTTGTAGTCTCGAATATAGTTTCAGATGTAGCCCTAGCAACGCTGAGTGTAAATATTGATTTCGTTTTCATAACCTATATTTTACCAGTGTGGTTCACTCAGCAGAGAGAATGAATCAATAGAGGTGTGTTTCATGAGTGTTAGGAAACTCGAACAGGTTGCGCCGTTCTACTTCTGCGTCGACATTGGTCAGTACACGGGTGTGAGCGCGGCTTCGTACGAGGACTTCTTGGCGAGCATTAAGAGGGTCGATGTGAAATCGTTGAGTTTCCATGTTGAGCGGGGAGACTTTGAGAAATGGGTTTTGGATGGTCTTAGGGATGAGAGGTTGGCGAAGGAGATAGGGAAACTCAGGAATCGAAAGCTTCGGGGGCAGGCTCTGCGGAATCGTCTCTACAGCATAGTGTCTGAGCGACTTAAAGAATTGACCAAGTAGTGCGTGCGCGTTAACCAACTGGTTAGGGTAGGACTATATAAGCGAAAACCGATAACACAAGTTGATAGGAGTAACGCTGAAAACGGTATTTCCTTTTTCTTTGTCTTGTTTATAGTTACTTTAGGCACCATTTCAGAGTCTTTTGGAAAGTCTTGCTAGACGCTCATGTTCAATGAGACGGTTATTTTAGAGGAGGTTGGTATGACTCGACGGTGAAACTGATTCCGTCTGCTCCTATGCCTTGGAGTATTATGAAGTAGTCTCCTGGAACACCATGCATGTAGTGTGTGCCTCCAGACCATACGAGGGGACCACTGAGAGCTGGTCTTAGGTCAACAGCCTCTATTACGTACTGACCTGGCTTACAAATTAGGAAACCAGCCCATCCACTCACACTCCCGTGTCTGCCTGCCTCTGTCCAATTAATCCTCCAAAGTTCTCCTTGGATAGAAAAGACCGAAGATACCCACTCCCCATCTACTGAGAGGTTGAAACTTGCTACGATGTGCCATGTCTTGTTTTGGAATAGTATTGACTGGATGTCAGAGATGTTGGATTGTATTGTTGAGATTTGTGGTTGATATATGGCGACTCCTAAGCCGTATCCTCCTCCTAATCCGATCAACAGGGCGATAAAGACTAGAACGATAGGTTTCTTTTCCATACGCATCACCTCTTCGTTATCATTCATTTCCTTTTAGTTTGTACTAAAGATTTAAGAAAGAAACTTCTCTCCTTGACAACTTCTATGGGGGGTTCGCCGCCTAAACGGTTATAACCTCAGTAACGATATGGTCTTTGGTTCATCATGTAGAGAGGGGTGATGCTGTATGGTGTTTTGCTCTAGGTGTGGCGAGGAGATTCCGAAGGATGCGGATTATTGTCCCAGTTGTGGCGTGAGGATTAGGAGAGAGGTTGAGATTGAGGCAGGTGGTCCGTGGGATGAGGTTGAGGCGGCTTTTGAGAGGATGGGGGAGAAGTTGGAGAAGGCTTTTGAGAGGGTTGGGATGGAGATTGAGAGAGCCTTTGAAGGTGAGAGCGAAGAGGATGAGGAACTGGTTGTCTGCCCAGAATGTCGAGAAGAAAATGTTGCTGGTGCCAAGTTTTGTTATAGGTGTGGTGAGAAACTACGCTGAGGAAGAAAAGACCGGAAGTAATTCCCACCGTGTATCTGGTTTTGGTTAAGGATAACAAGATTCTTCTTTCTCGAAGGTATAACACGGGTTTTCAGGACGGTAAGTATAGTTTTCCTGCTGGTCATCTCGGCGGGGATGATGAAACTTTTAGTGAGGCTGTGGTTAGGGAAGCGAGAGAGGAGGTTGGGGTAGAGTTGGATTCTGCGGATTTGGAGTTGGTTCACGTGATGCACAGGAGGCAGAGAGAGCCGACGGATGAGAGGAGAGTTAACCTGTTTTTTGCTGCGAGAAAGTGGAAGGGTGAGACTAAGATTATGGAGCCTAGTAAGTGTGATGACTTGCTGGTTTGAGTTGGGTGGTCTTCCGGATAATACGATACCTTACGTAAGGCAGGCGATAGGCTGTTTTAGGGAGAAGATAAGATATAGCGAGTATGGATTTTGAAGAGGCTTGTTCTTGGCGAGGCTTTAAGTAGGTTGTAGCGTGCGCATGCTTATCTTGACTTCATAAATCAAATAAGAATGGCTTTTCAACCGAATTTTGATGGTTCATGAGAAGAATCACTATACATTACGTGACTGGTTACGCATTGGGTTTCGCGCTCTGCTTTGTCGGATTAACTGTGCTGGTTGCGGTGTTGTGGAAGGCATGGCCTAACGTTTCCGCTTCACATGATGTGTTCTCAGCTTTAGAGGCTTATCTCTGGGCAGAAGAGTTTGACTTTGGTTTCGGCGTTAGGTTGAAACTGATGCACTTGACCGTGATGGCGGCTGCCACTATAGTTTTGGGAGTTTTCGTTCTTGCGTTTAGCCGACAAGTTCTTTATGAGAGGGAAATGGTTTTGTTGCAGTGTCCTTTCTGCAAGAACCAGTGGAAGGCGAGTCGAGCGAGGGGGTGGGGTACGTGCCCCCACTGCAATCAATTGGTTCAACCGACCGTGGTGAAGGATTAGAAGATAGATAGGATAAGCGCGTGCATAACACTTTTAACTTTACCGTACCATGAATTTAGTGGAAGAAAATTGCCGCGCAAGGGAAAATCTAGGAAGCAAGGGCACAAAGAGCGTGCACGCCGTAAAAGAAGGAAAAAGAGGGAACGCCCTCCACAATAGTTCTTACTACTCTTTCCGCGCGTAATAGATTTTGAAGGATGAAGTGGGTATGAAAGTCTTATATGGTTTGAAGTCACAGATGTTTAAAAAAATATCATAGAGAGGTGAAAATTTGGAAGATTGGAAGATAAAGATTTCAGTGCTGTGGCTCATTGTGGAAGGGACTTTTTTGGCTTGGCTGATATTGATGCTTATGGAGCCAGGTGTACTACAGCAATTTCTATTGACAGGAGAAATGGAAGGCATGAAAATAGGACCTGAACTGTTGCTACTATTCGCAATCGTAGGGTTGGTACCATTGATAATGGCTTTCCTGTCCCTGACCCTAAAGAATTCGACAAATCGTTGGGCAAACATCATCTTGGGCATAGTCTTTGTCGTCATTCCACTCGTTGTATTAAGTGAGGCTGTGGCACAATCATCTGCATGGGCGATACTAAACACGCTTTCAGGAGTTGTGGCTTCAGCACTGATTGTCTGGTACGCATGGAAGTCTAAACAGAAAGCATGAGCCTTACATATCGAATTCTTGATCTACCTCTTTTCATTTTTATGAATAATTTATAGTGAAAAATGATTTAAGGTGATAGAGGATACTGTTTGTTGGCGAGAGTTTGACGGTTAGAGAAAGAGACCCATATTTGTGTGCGGCTGGTTCGTTCTTTTTTCCTGGGTTGGGTCAGGTGTATTGTGGAAGGATGTTGAGGGGAATAGTTTTTCTGATTCCTGCTGTCATCTTGACGATTCCGTTTGTTGTCCCTTTATATTGGACTCCGTTGATGTATTGGTCCAATTTTCTTTTTAAGATGATAGATTTCTTTGTTCGAGTGATAGCCACCTATGACGCCTATAACGTAGCCAAATTGACTAAAACCGTTTGACCTTACTGTGACACCTTCTTTTTGGAGTTTAGGTTGGGTGAGCATCCGAGTAAGATGTTTGGGATGGAGATGAGTGTGGAACTTGCAGAGAACGGATGCAAAATGACAACAAAGCTAAAACGAGCTTAGCGAGTTATTCTATTCCTTCTTTTTTCTTTCACTTCAATATAAGTTGACACTTTGAACTATGAATTTCGGCTCCATATGCGCACTGCAAGGAAAGAGATAGCTCTTATTTCATCTTTCTGTAACTTTCATATTCTTGCCTGGTCTTCTCAACTTTCTTGAGAAGTTCATCATGATGTTTCATAATTGCATCTCTCATATTAATAAAATCTTGATGCAGTTTATTCATGAAATCAGAGAAATATGAACGATGAACGATATCAACAAGAAATCCCTCAACTTCTTGTGTGTAGAAGGAGCGACGATGAGTTTTGATTAGAATATGTTTTGTATTTTCTGGCTTGGGTTCTCCAGATTCGAGATTTACTTTATACATCCTCCCATCGAAAACTATTATGGGAAAAAACATTAATATGCTAAAACCTTTTTCGGTTGGTCTGGGTTCTTTGGGTGCCCCCTTTTCATATAGAATAAACTTAACCAGCTGGTTTATGCCTTCGAAAATCGTCCGCCTAGACTTGGACTTATCTTTCCTAACATCAATCTCATCATAGGCGATTGCTGCTTCATCAAAGTCGTCATAGTGTAAGACTATCCTGTCAAAGAGAAAAGAATCTACCGACGACGCTATGCCGGTTTGGGAAAGTTCGTCAAGATATTGCCCAGAAGTATGAAGACTTGTTGGATGGAGTAATGGGCGAGTGAAAAACATCCAAGCATTTGTTTCACTCTTTTTACATTCAACTGTTATCTCAGTTCGCAGATAAAATGGAGACATTCTTTTGGCTAGATCATCATTAGTAAAAACTTCAGTATTTATGTCAGGGATGGCATAAATGTCAATATCTCTATCCTGTTTTGTTTCCGCATCAAAGTAATACTCTGTGTTGAAGACAATGTAATCTTTGTCCAACAACTTGGATATTTCTATCTCCAGAGGATAGCCGGATTCTTTCACCTTTTCAATCAGGTGCTCTTCAAGAGTCTTCTTTTTCCCCACTTTCATTTGAGAATCAACTACTCTTTTCAATTATTGGCCTCTTTTTAGACATGTATTGTGTATAGTTCTTTAGATTAGCTGGAATTCCATGAGCCTCTCGTAAATGTTCTATTCGACTGGGTACTTTGTGCTTCTTGCTTCGGTGAGGGAATCTTGTAATCCTTCCTTCTTCAGCACATTTCTTACAATATTGGTATTTTTTCATGTTGCTCCCAACTTCTGTAATAAAAGCGTTCCATAAATGTTTTTATTTGATTCTCCCTCAATAGACCATATGCTTCCAGTGCCATCTCATATGATAGCACCATTGTCCATCATTGGATTGGGCATATTCAGTTTCATCATAAGGTCAGTTGCTGAGTTTCAGCTTGAAGGAACCGGGTCCGATTTGGCTCTAATCTCTTCATCCCTCCAACTCTCTCTCATTTTTGCAAGAGTGCATGAGGTTGATGGTGAGATAGTCACAGTTTTGCAGACTGATATTTTTCTTTTCATCATTTTGCTCTCGTTGTGGGGTATGTCCATAAAGATCGTACAGAAAGCATTGCAGAGCCAGCGACGAATAATCCGAAATTTCCTCAATCCTTACACTCTCATAGCTTTCATTGTAGGAAGTGTGGCTCTCTCACTTGAAATTTACTGGAGGTTGCAGGTTGGTTAGTCCTTTGGATGGTTCTCTTTTCATCACCTTGGCTTTAGGATTGGCTGCAGGTTTGCTTCTTTCTTTCCTTGCAGAACTCCTTAGAAGAAGAGTTAGAAAAAGAAGAGAGATTACAGATTTGATCAGAGACCTAGTGAAAAGCGAAAGAGATGTCGAATATGCTGATGCAGCAATTGCGCCAGTATTAGAGTCAGAAGACAGAGATAAAAAAGCTACCTTTATAGTCTTGACTGGCGAGGTTGAGAAATCCCTGAGGTCACTCGCATCCAAGACCTTCGATGTTAAAAGAAATGTGCCTCTCCGTGAAGTTATAGACCTATTGTGTAAACGTGAAATCTTAGATAGTAAATGGCAGCGATCATTTCGATACCTTTGGCATATTCGCAACAAAGTAATTCATGGTGTAAGTGCCACAGACCCTGAGATTGAATTGGGTACTACACTTGCAGCCTCCTTGCTAGTAGACTTCGAGAAAATAAAGAAATCCAAGGATGTTAAAAGTTAATTCCTTTTGCGCTAGCGAGAACAGAAAACTTGAATAAGCCTGTTCTCAAAATGTTTTGGCACGTTTGCTTCTTAGCATATCCAAGATAAGAGATATTATCATTATACAGACTCCCCCATAAAGCAAATAACGTGAAAGAGGGTGACCTTCTGGACGATACATGGCGTCTAAAACAAACGTGGACATCATTACTGCAAGCCCAACACCTCCCAAAATTGGAAACAGGTTGAATCCCTTGGTGAATTTCTTTATTTCCTTTACACCAACAATACGACCCCTCACCACGACAGAGTTGCCAAATTTAGCAATCAATGCTTTGATCGTGATCGAGTCTGTCGGATTTAGAAGGCATGGTGTGATTTCAAGTCTATTTCCTTTAAGGAGCATAGATGCTTGCAAACTAACTGGTTCTGTTTTGACGACTTCAGCTGTGAGTAGCTGAGCTTCTTCGCCAAAGCCTAAACTGATTGGAACTTCATAATCAGCCGATGGTATCGGCAAATCGCCTGAGTTGATGAGTTTGATGAGAATCAGATGAGCTTGGTCTACTGGTTTTTTGTTATATATTATTTGCAACTCTCGTCCAATTTCTTCTCTCATACTTAGCAAAGGAGTGCAAGAAATAACGTTGTAAGTCAACGATTTGCGTCGGCGTTGTTTTCTATATAGATAAACAGAGAGAAAAATGGCTATAAGTGCAAGCATAGCTCCTATGAATTGCCACATTGGGTCACGTAGAATATCGGACATCTATGGTTCTTCTCGTGTACACTCTCTTATAGGTTCTTCTATGTCCTACGTTACTTCGATTCAGATTGTGCCGCTAATACATTGTATAAAGATACATTTTTTACAATCATATCTTCAAATTTCAGTCGCACAAAATTTTGTGACTCTTTCCTGAAGAAAGACATAGAAAGATTATTATTTTGTCAGACGGCTAGAATTGTTGTTTCTCTAGGTAGTTAATCTATTGTTTGGCTTGTGAGATCAGGAATTTGGATGCCTTCTTGCGGGCTTCTCTGTCAAAAACGATCTCTTTCGTTAGTTTAGCCAACTCTTCCTCGGGCTTCTCAGGCAAAGGCTGAACAATAATCTTGTCACCAAACGGAACAACAGCCACCTTCTGCCCAACCCTCAAAGGAAACAACCTCCCCCAACAGAACGAGCAATAATACGATACTTATCCTCAACTTTAACAATATCCAATTCCTCATACCATAAGTTTTATCTAATGCGCACACAAATCTAACTAATAGATAAAAGTGTAGGAGAACCAAAAAATGCGACCAGAACCCGTTCCTGCATTGAAGGGAAAGGATGCAGAACGGTTCTTGAAAGCGATTCAAAAACCATCATCTAGTGAAGACTACGCTCTTTTCGAAAAGGCTGAAGAAGTCTTTAAGAGCATAAAAAGAGTGAAATAGCTTTTAAGAAAACTCTGACCAAATTTCTCTTTATGCAATCTCAAGACCAAATTGATTTTCGCAAACTGAGAATCAAAATCCTAGATGAGGTTGATGACCTTTCCAGTTTTTCATGCACGGAAAACGATATAATGGGATTGGATGAATTCATACACAAAGAAGCTCTCCAATATCAAAAAGAGAAATTGGGCGTAACGTATCTTTTTCTTCTTGGAAAGGAAATAGTTGGTTTTGTTACCCTAGCTATGGGTGAAATCGAAATCGACAAAAGTAGAATCCTATTGCCTTTTTCTGTTCCCTTCAAAGACTTTCCTTCACTCCTAATCGGAAGATTAGGTGTACACAATAATTACCGAAAGCGTGAAATAGGAAAAAACATTTGCCTGTGGGTACTAGGCTTTGCAAAGGAAACGTCAAATGAGATCGGTTGCCGTTTCATTCACGTCTTAACTCAAGGTGACATCGTTGATTTTTATGAGAAATGCGGATTCGAGGCCGTAAACAAGAAAAAGAAAAAAGTGATGATGTACAAACAAATCCCAAGATAACGCAAAAAGCCCCGAATACCTATCCCCAACCTCAACAACATCCAAACGAAATCACCATCACAGAACCACCCAAACAACTAGAAAGGTTTAATCCTATTCTTCATTTCCGTAGGAATAATTTTATAAGTAGGATTAACTTTCATTCTATCAAGAGGCAATGAAATGCAATCCATAGTAAAAGTAACAAGAAGAGGACAAACCACAATCCCCCAGAAATTCCGACAACAATACGGAATAAAAGAAGGAGACCAACTCCTAGTAGAAGCCACCAAAGAAGGACTACTCCTAAAGGTAATTCCAAAACTCGAGAACATGGCTGGAATCGACGCAAAATACGGAAAAGTAGAAGAAATCAAGAAAGAAATCGACAAGATGAGAGAGGAATACTAACCTGAAAGAAGTCATAGACACACGATTCCTGATCGAATACTTCTACTCCGAACAAGAAGAAGTGAGACGCAAAACATCCAAAAAACTAAAAGAACTCACAGAACACAACGAAGGAATACTACCAACCATAGCCATCAACGAAATCGTCAGAATCACATGCGAAAAAAGAGGAAAAGAAGAAGCAAACACCCGCTACCAAACACTCACAACAAGCAAACTCCAAATCCAAAACCTAACCCCCAACATCGCCAAAGAAGCCGGACTACTAAAATGCCGATACAGAAACGTCCCAACAGGAGACTGCATAATCGCCGTAACAGCCATCACCCAAGGAGCCAAAGTCCTCTCCGACGACCCCCACTACGACACAATAAAAGAAACAAAACGAACATGGATATGAAACAAAGGTTATCAGATGATATCGTAGGTTCTCGTGCAACAGACCCTAAAGCAACGCCTATTCCAAAAACACAGAGCCAAAATCAAACAGTCTCCGTCCAGTTGATAATGATAACCAAAATTTTTCTCAGCGTTTTCAACAGAGAGAAGAAGATGAAGAAGAAACAAAAAATAATTTTGACTCCCCCTTCGCTCAGACAGACTCTACACAACCCAAATCTCCTTCATGCACACTCTTCTGCTAATTTTCCCCACAAACCATCCACAGAATTAAAGCCCTCATATCTAACACAAAAACTCACCCGAAACAACCACAACAAACAACAAACCAACCACCCTCAAAAACCAACAAACCCAACACAAAACAAACCCAAAAACAATCCCAATCCCCCAAACAACCCATAAATCCACCTTCTCTACACCTCCCCCCTCTATAGAGAGAGGTTCACACACGCACACAAAAACCCACAAACCACTAATCCACTAACCTTATTAACCACCAAAGTAAGGATACTAATTGCAAAGGCGCCTTTGAGGTCGAATTCTACCCGCCAATATAAGACCTCTACTTTGCAATCAGCAGATGCAGTCATATATGCCAAACCATATATGACAAAGGGAAAAGCAAGTCACCTCCTCACAAGACTTGCAATGACACCATGCAAACAAACGCATACAGACCCAATCCACTCACACCAAACAAACACCAAAGACACCACGCCAAATAAGCCCGACATGCCACGCCGTCTGGAGAATGACCAGGCTTGAACGCCGAAGAAGGGCGCGGCAAGCAGCGAAACGCCACGGGTAGACGCATGCATTCATAGATCCGTGGACACCCAAATGAGACTTCTCGTTGCGAAATCCGAAAGGACTTCGTGACGTTCCGAAAGGAACGGGAACCCCCTGAACTGAAACATCTTAGTAAGGGGAGGAAAAGAAACCAAACGGGATTCCCCCACTAGCGGCGAGCGAAAAGGGAAAAGTCCAAACCAAACTCCACAAGGAAACTTGTGGCGAATGTAGTGTTGCGGGACCAGCCACCCTCTCACTGGCCAAGCCAAAGTCGCCTGAAACGGCGCACCAAAGAGGATGAAAGTTCCGTAGGCATAAACCAGAAGAAGCAGGGCTGGAATCCCAGACTATCACACCCTGGTTTGGGTGTGAAAAACCGGAAGCCATCAACTTCCAAGACTAAACACGCCTCAAGACCGATAGCGCACTAGTACGGTGACGGAAAGCCGAAAAGTACCCCGGAAGGGGGGTGAAAAGAGCCTGAAACCAGACGGTCACAGACGTGTGCAGCCCAGAAGGACAGACTCCCCTCAAAGAAAACCACGGCAACATGGCAATCGAGAGGGGACGACCAGGGTTGCACGCTCCGTCTCGAAGCACGGGCCGGGGAGTTCACAGTTGTGGCAAGCCTAAAGGCTTAGACAGCCTGTAAGCAAAGGGAAACCAAAAAGCCCGCAACTAGCCTCGCGCTAGCAAGGGGCGAGGTCTGAAAAGGCCTGAAGTCACAACCGTGACACTAGAAACCGGACGATCTAGCCTTGGGCAGGGCGAAGCCAGGCGAAAGCCTGGTGGAGGCCCGAAAAGGTGCTGATGTGCAACTCGCTCTACTGACCTGAGGCTAGGGGCGAAAGACCAATCTAGTCCGGTGATAGCTAGTTCCCTCCGAAGTGGGTCGCAGCCCAGCCCCAAGCGAGGCAGCTGACGGGGTAGAGCACTGACTGAAAAGTGAGGGATCGAAAGGTCCCGCTTTTCTCTCAAACTCCGAATCTGTCAGCACCGTAGACCTTGGGAGACGGGTTCATGGGGGTAAGCTCCATGTCCGAGAGGGGGACAACCCAGACTGAGGTTAAGGCCCCAAAGTGCTGGCTAAGTGTCAAACCGAAAGGCGTCATCAGCCCCAGACAGCGGGGAGGTAGGCTTAGAAGCAGCCACCCTTCAAAGAAAGCGTAACAGCTCACCCGCCGAGGCTGATGGCCCTGAAAATGGACGGGGCTAAGCCAGCCGCCGATACCCCAGGGTGCAGTTCAGCACTGCAATCTGGTAGGAGGGCGTCCCGACTGGGCGGAAGCCAGATCATAAGGTCTGGTGGACCGGTTCGGGATTGCAGATCCCGGTGGTAGTAACAGCAAAGAGAGGTGAGAATCCTCTCCGCCGAAAGGGCAAGGGTTTCCCAGCAATGCGTCGTCAGCTGGGGGTAAGTCGGTCCTAAGACTGAGCCTAACCGACTCAGCCGAAAGGGAAGCCGGTTAAGATTCCCGCACCACAGAGGTACACGTGGCAACACAAGCCCAACACCTGACGCTTCGGGGTAGACTGAGCAAGGCTGTCGCCTTGTTTAACCGTATAAGCCTGGGGAGTGCCGTAATGGCGAGAAGCAGGCGAAAGCGGGAATAGCTGCCCGTTTTTAGGGCAGTTCAGTCGATCTCTGGAGCCCATGAAAAGGGTGCTGGGAAGAACCCTCTGTGCCCGTACCAAGAACCGTCACAGGTGTCCCTAGGCGAGGAACCTAAGGCGTGTCGGGTGCACACCAAGCGAGGGAATTAGGCAAATTAGCCCCGTAACTTTGGGATAAGGGGTGCCTGCGGTTTTGGCTTCGGCTGGGACTGCAGGTCGCAGTGGCAAGGGGGTCCCGACTGTTTAACAAAAACACAGGAAGCCGCAAGCCTGAAAAGGTGTGTACGGCTTCTGAATCCTGGCCACTACAGGTACCTGAAACCTGGGTTCAACTGGGCTAAGGGCCTGCTAAAGCCGGGAGTAACTCTGACTCTCTCAAGGTAGCCAAATGCCTTGTCGGGTAAGTTCCGACGTGCATGAATGGAACAACGAGGACCCCGCTGTCCCCGCTTGGTACCCGGTGAACCCACGTAACGTGGACGAACAGTCCACGGACTCCCAGCGGGAAAAGAAGACCCCGTGGAGTTTTACTGCAGCCTGTCGCTGGGATATGGCTGTGGATGCAGAGTGTAGTCGGGAGCCGCTTGATCCCAGTCTCTCCGGGGGCTGGGGGAGGCGACAATGGAACACCGACCTTTCGCAACCGTGTCTCTTACTGGCGCCTTTGGGCGCTGGAACAACGGTAGGTGGGCAGTTTGGCTGGGGCGGCACCCCCTCGAAAAAATATCAAGGGGGCCCAAAGGTCGGCTCAGGCGGGACAGAAACCCGCTGTAGAGTGTAAAGGCAAAAGCCGGCCTGACTGAATCCTCCGAGGCAAGGGATTCAGAGGCGAAAGCCGGGCTTAGCGAACATCCAGATCCCCTTTGGTGGGGGTTGGATATGACAGAAAAATTACCCCGGGCGTAACAGGCTCGTCGCGGGCGAGAGTCCACATCGACCCCGCGGCTTGGTACCTCGACGTCGGCTCTTCCTATCCTGGCCCTGCATAAGGGGCCAAGGGTGAGGCTGCTCGCCTATTAAAAGGGAACGTGAGCTGGGTTTAGACCGTCGTGAGACAGGTCGGTCTTTATCTGCTGGGAGTGTTGGTCGCCTGAGGGGAGAGGGTCCCCAGTACGAGAGGAACGGGACGTTGTAGCCTCTGGTTTACCGGTTGTCCGATAGGGCATTTGCCGGGCAGCTACGCTGTCGTGGGTAAGGGCTGAAAGCATCTAAGCCCGAAACCATTCCCGATAAGAGGCGGCCAATCCATGACGTGAGACTTCGGCAACGAAGCCTTGGTCATGGACGAGGGCTCCCATAGAAGATGGGGTTGATGGAGCCGGGGTGTGCGCACTAAGACTTCGGTCGAGGTGTTTAGCCTGCGGCTTCCAATCGCCCGAGGTGTCGGGCTGAAAAAGCTTGGTGTTTGGGTGATATGAGGTGGATTAGGGGCGCTGAGAAGGTTTGCATGGTGTCTAATGTTTTGTTTTGGGTGTCTGTCTGTCTAGGTCTAGTATAGAGGGGGGTGGGTCAATTTTTTTCATCATCATCAACTGTGAACAGAACCATAACCCAGCGTTTGGTTTTGAGATGGCGTTGTTTTGGGTTCTGTTTGGTGCTGCAAAACGTTTTATTGGTGGGTATTAGAGAATGCTATGGAAGAGTGTTTGACGTTGAAGGGACTTGTTGAAGAGTTACGGGATAAGGTTGTTCCTGTGTTGCGTCGTAATGATGTTGTTCGTGCAGGGGTGTTTGGGTCTTTTGTGAGGGGGGAGATGAGGAAAGGCAGTGACATCGATGTTTTAGTGGAGTTTAAGGGGGAGAAGAGTTTGCTTGATCTTGTGGGGTTGAAGTTGGAGTTGGAAGAGGTTTTAGGGAGAGAGGTGGATGTTGTAGAGTATTCCACTATTCATCCTCTTTTGAGGGAGAGGATTTTGAGGGAACAGGTGGTGATGTTGTGAGGAAGGAGATACGTATTTTCATTGAGGATATTTTGAAGAGTATTGAGAAAATAGAAGAGTATGTTCATGGAATGAGTAGAGAGGAGTTTTTTCGGAGTAGTCAGGTTCAAGATGCTGTTATGAGACGATTGGAGATAATGGGGGAAGCCGCAAAGAAGGTTCCTGAGGGTTTTAGGAGCAAATATCCTGAAGTTCCTTGGAAGCTGATCGCGGGAATGAGGGATGTTCTTATTCACGGTTATTTTGATGTAAATTTAGAGAGGGTTTGGGTGATTGTGGAGAAGGATTTGCCTGATTTGAAGCGGAAGATTTCAAGGATTTTGAAGGAGATGAACAGGTGACTAGGTGCTACTTCTGTGGTGGGGAGGTTGTGAGGGGGAAGAAGACTTTCACCATCACTCGGGGAGATTACTATGTTATTATTCGGGATATTCAGACGGATGTGTGCTCTGGGTGTGGGGAAGCTTATTATGGTGTTGAGCAGGGGAGGGCTATTGAGGAGATTTTGAAGACTTTGGATGATCAGGTGAGGAGGCTTCAGACACCTGTTCCATCAACGAAATCATGATTGCTTAGCTGTGAGGAAACAAAATTATTTTTGTTCTTCTTCATCTTCTTCTCTTTGTTGATAGCGTCTGGGAAAAATTTGGTTATCATTATCATCTGGTGAGCGGAGTAGCGGTTTTGGCTTTTTGATTTTGAAGTGGGTGTCGTTTAGGGTTGTGTTAGCGTGAGACCTGTTGATGTCAGTTGATAACATTTTGTTTTTCAAGATTGGCTTGTGTGTATGCGTGTGAGAGACTACCTAGATAGGGGGGAGGGGTTGTTGGTGACTTTTACTATTACTCGTGGGGATTATTATGTTGTTATTCGGTATGTTCATGCGGATGTGTGTTTCTCGGTGTGGGAAGGCTTGTTATGGTGTGGAGCAGGGGAAGGCTATTGAGGAGATTCTGAAGACTCTGGATGATCAGGTGAAGAGGCTTCAGACACCCGTACCATCCACGAAATCGTAAGAGGTCAAGATTTGGTTTGGGTTTTGTTGGTTTGAAAGTCTGTGATAGGATTTGATAATATCAATGAACTGTGGTATTGTCACAATGTGGGCTTTAGGTAATTTTACTCCCCTTCTGCTGGTGTAATACGATCTAACTTCAGGAACACTTAAAGGTTCCTTCATCGATGTAAGAAGCACAGGCACAAATCTATTTGCGAATAGTTGGAGTTCTTTTCTAATTTTATTGCAAGACGCTATACAATTAGCTACAATGCAAATTGTGTTCATTTCTTGCAAGTTTTGTTCTACTCTTCGCTCAAACTCCTCTTTTGGGAAGAAAAGATCTCTTTTAGTAACTTTTCTATCATATAAGTAATCTCTAGCCTTGCAAGAGACTACGAAAAGAACATCGCCACATTCGACTAATCTGTCAACTTCGAAACCTTCCTTCCTTTGTAACTTGTTGAGCCAAAGCTTTATCTCAGGATAAGCCTTTGCCGATACTTTCCTGCTTCCAAGATTCGTGGTTGGTAGCTTACACTCGACTAGCTTGAAATCGACGTACCTTTGAAATGTTTTCCCATATTGGTCAGCCCATTTTCCATGAACACTAAGTTTCGGGTGTTCCAATAACAAATCGGTTGTCCATGCGCTCCAGAAGTGGTTTGAAGGCGTAAATACCCAAGTCATTAAAGTGTATGCCTTTTTACCACCAACCTTAACCGGGATTAGTGGGGACTTCAGAAGATCTCTTTCTGGTCTATATTCAAGTAATCTAAGCCATTTTTGAGTATCCCTTTGAGTCATGTGCTTCGAGAACTCTTTTTCAAGTTTCTTGCGTTTTATGTATAAAAAGGGCGTGGAGCTGATTGACCATTTTACTTTCTTGAGATGATCTTCTGATACTTCCTTAAAATATTCTGAAATGTTAGTAAGATCATCTAGCTTTAGATGATAGATTGCCTCGAAACTCTTTCTCAACAACTTACCTACTCTAGCTCTTTTTTCCTGAAATCTGCCACTGAAGAGCCAGTTTGTCCAGTTCGCGTCTATGCTTACGAGTTCCACCCATTTTTGAAGTGCCTTGTAGAAATAAATCGAATCTTCGTCTTTAACTTCCACAATTTGACCATCTTCAATCTTGATTTCGCGAACAGGAGATGTTTTTTGTATGTAATAGATATTAGATAGAAACCCAATTCTTATATGTTCTTTTAGAATCGAGAAAATCTCTAAGAATTCATCTTTGCTGACAACTTGTACTGCTGAGAATCTGCTTTTCAAGATTATATCAAGCATAGCTCTCATTGACATAAGCAGTCTATAAGTCGGAATGTCTATTTTGTCGACATAACCATCTCGTTCGATTAATAGTTTGTCTCCTACTAGGTAGTTCATTGACTGCAGCAGCACGAACAGGAATTTGGCTTCTGTTCCCTTAATTCGTTTCCTGAACTTTTCTTTTTCAGTGATCAACTGCTTCTTAATAGCTTCTTCGACCTTCTCTTTTCCACGAATGATTTGCATTAACGAATACCTAAAGACATAGAAAGAACAGAAGAAATGAACTTTTCCCTTAGAAAAAATGCATGCTTACATATTGGAAAAGACAAGAATCTGATCCAAGACTCTGTAATCAAAGTTGGGCTACATCTTGATTCAGCCCGCCAGCTGGCGCACTGAACGAATGCTATTCTTCTAAACCATAAACGTAGATCGGTACTTGTATTGCACTGCGAAAATATGGTAAGTATTTGACGACTCTCTCAAATTTTATGCTACCCTCAAATCTCTCCTTAAAGTAATCCCCTGTCACTACAATGTATACTCCAACATCAATTCTATCCAAAAATGAATACGAAAGCATTTGGAATTTGAGCATGTCAATTCCCAAGAATGACGAATGAGAGAACGCAACTTCAACCCCAATTCTATCTTTTATGTAATCTATTTTGGCTGAAGGCTCACCAAGTTCTTCAAATATCTTTTCTTCAGGACTCCAACCTCTCTTCAAGAATTCCTTTCTGAATCCTGCATTCAATCTGGGTCGAGAAACTTCACTCGGACTAAGATCTATGGACTCGATTATATCTTCGATCTCCTTTTTGAGCGATAGCTTACTATTCAAAACTTCTTCAGCAAATCTGTACGACCACGTTCTAAATCGCATATGACTAAATAACCAATTATTCCCTAAAAACATTTCATAGAATTCCCAAAATCCTTCATTGTTATGGTTTTTTAAGATGTGTGAGGAAGTAGAAAATCTCTTATAAGATCTAGAGGACGTAACATAGACTTGTTGTTTGACGATTGGTGAGATTTTGGCGAAGAGACCTTCGTGTGTAAAGGCGATTCAAGACGTTGCCAATTTCATTTCTTCGTTGGAAAAGGACTCTCACCTCTGCCGAATCGTTGATAATGGGTTGGACGTGCTTAGGGAGAACATGTTTGCTGGGCAGAGGATTGAGAAAAAGAAGTTCCCTAAATACTATATTCAGAGACACGGGATAAACAACCTCTACAAGTACAACTTGGACGCGGGAAATCGTCTTGTTTACACGCTTGTTGCTGATGAATCGGGCGTAGCAGTTGTGGTTCTTGAAATCTTAAACCATAAAGAGTACGAGAAGAGATTCGGCTATAAGTAGCAAGCTTAGGGTTATCTGAGTTTGATGCTGCGTTCAAGAAGCTCTTTCAGTTTCGGGTTATCTGGGAACACCCACACTATTCTGCGTCCATCAAATACTATCTTGTTGGAACTCTCGAGGTATTCGAGTATGCGGTTAAAGGTCTGATACTGAATCTGCTTTGGCAGGCTCTCCAGTAACTCTTTCTTGGTCGGGTATGACTTGGCTTCTCTGATGGCGTTCTCGACCATCAATATAGTGTCAAGTTGTGGTTCATGAAGAACCTTCTGGACCACCGCATTTTCACCTCTCAACGGCTTACATTCACTAGGCATATGGCACTACCATTATATAAACTTATACAATTATCCAACCCATAACCGGCAACCCTAGAAACCAAACTACACAATGATTAAAATGCACGCATAATCTTTAAAATAAAAAATGTTGGGTTTGGTTGCGTTAACCTTCCTTCTTAGGCCACTTCCACGCATACCACACAATCAACGCCAAAGCCACAAAAGACGCAAGCGCCAACAACACCACATAAGCCTTGTGCGTCATAGGATCAGTTAAATCAAAGAGTTCAAGCCCAGCAAAGACTATACCCAAGATGACGTTTGCCCAGCGATTTATCGAACCCTTCAAAGTCAGAGTCAAGAAAGCCATAACCAAAGGAACCAACAATATAATCGCGTAGACCAGCAACATTCCTTCAGGATCCATTCCCATCCAGATCTCTCCAGTCTCTATCATCCCTATCGTACCTGGCGCAAAGAGCATCAAAATAACAGTGGTCAACGCAGCTACTTCCTTGAACAGCCACAGCACCGAAATCCGCACCTTCCAAATCAAATCATCCAAAACTCAACCAACTCCTATCATTTATAATCGAACCATCGGTTTTGTCAACATGCACTAATAAGCTTTCTGCACACACTGCCCCTCTAAATAGTCTAGTCTTGGCTTAGGCGTTAGGTTTTGAGTTGGGTTGTTATTCAGATTCTGAACTCCGCATAACTCTTATATCGTGAGAGACAATATTACTGCTTAGATATATGTCCCAAAAAAGACATATTGTGTATGTGTATAACAACAACACAGGTGCCAAAAAATGTTAAGCCTATTAGTAATGAGTCTCTGGCTAATCCTAGGAGCATACAGCCTCTGGTTTCTATTCAAAGCAAAAACACTCCACCCCCTAACCCTAGACGACCTCGCCCTAACCTGGAAACTACACAAACAACAGACAGGATGCAAAGCATCACGCATCCGCAGTCTACTCATGAAACACGATGAAGTCGTTGGATTCAAGTGCAACTGTGGCTACAAGTTCATACAACAACGCTTAATCACTCAAAAAGCCCACAACTACGCACAAACAAGCATACAACACCTGCTATCATCCGTCGGTGCCAAACAATCACCAAAAACGGGTTCCCTACAAAATCAGAATCTTCCCTACGCATACATCGAAAGCGTCTAGTAGAAGAAGGAAGTAAATCGTGAAGTGCCCATATCCAGACTGCAAAAGAGAATTTGACAAACTTCTCATGTTCATTGACGAATTCAACAAAGCACCCCGAGAGACCTACTACGCCTGCCCACACTGCAAATCAAAAGTAGACATACTTGTCACCAAAGATACTTTCACACTCTCTCGTACATGCAAAAGAAAAGACATTCCTCCCTCAAATTTCGTTTGCCCGTACTACTTCGGATACATATCCTCATTATGCAAGGGATCTCCCATCCCAGAAACATGCTTAACATGCACACGAATCACAGAATGTATGACTAGAAACATCTAAGCACGTGCATGTATGGGCGTCATGTTTTGAGTTGTTTCGCGGCTTTTGTCTCCGAAGCCCCCACAACAAGTCCCCCCTCTTCAACCCTCCAACCCTAACCGACAACCCAAAAACCACCATCATCAGTTTCCCATAATAACGATAAGCTTAAATCATGTTCTCATGTAGTCACAAAGACATCAACTTAACCTTCACAGGTGAACGCCACTCATGACTGCCAGCAAAACCACCCTCAGAATCCCACCCCCATTCCTAAACGACCTAAAACACTTCCTCCAAACCCAAGGCTTCCACCACACCCGCTGGCAATTCTGTAAGCCAGGCCAAGTCTTCGGCTTAGTCAAACGACTCAACTACAAAAAACAACTCCACATCAGAGCCTTCATCGACGGAACACTAAAAGCAGAAGAAGAAACATGGCGCTTCCTCATCCCCCTCCACCTCACCACCAAACCAAACATCGACAACGCCATCAAAAAACTCCAAACCCTACTAAAAAAATACGTAACAACCCACAACAAATAACACGCAATCACCAGACAAGGATAAAGAGATTCTAGAGTCTAAAGAGTAAAAGTTTAATCCAACCAACCAAAAACGACGACGACCAACGACGACCACGCGCGCTTGCCCCTCGCGACTAATAGTCAACCAGGCTTGTGAGAGCACGCGAGAGGGCAGGTACGTGACTTTCGGGCATCAAGATAGGTTTTTATTTAGAAAATCATAAAGATTAAGATAATGAATAAGATAAAACTCGGAAAGACTAATCTGGAAGTATCTCGAATAGGTTTAGGAACACTTGCTTTTGGTCATAAGATGAAAGGTATTCAAGACAAAGACGAAATTCATAGCTGTATCAATTTTGCACTTGATAATGGTATCAACTTGATCGATACTGCAGAGGAATATTCTGGAGGTTTAACAGAAAGGTTTATTGGGGAAGTAATCAAGAAACGTGGAGATCGTGAGGATCTAGTTCTAGTTACTAAAGTTTCACATAATCACTTGGGATATAAAGAAGTCATAAAAGCGGCCAATAACAGTCTAGAAAGACTACAAACTGATTATTTAGACATATATTTAGTTCATTGGCCTTGGTGTTATTCTCCAATTTCTGAAACGATGAAAGCAATGGACCAATTGCTAATCGAAGGAAAAATACGATATGTAGGTGTATCGAATTATCATAATGCGTTGGTGCAAGAAGCAATGAGCAGCTTGCAGAATGGCGAAATAATAGCAAATGAATTGGAATATAATCTAATAAATCGAAGCATTGAGAAGGAAATCCTCCCCTTCTTAAGACAACAGAGAATTGTTGTGCTAGCATATTATCCATTGCTAAGCGGTTTTCTAACGACAAAATATGATGAAAATACGATATTACCGAAAAATGATTTCCGGAATTATTGGGAACTTTTCAAACATAAGGAGAATTTCACTAGATCCAAGGTGCTCTTCGAAACAATAAGACAGATTGCTGAAGAACATGACGTTAGTCCTGCTGAAGTAGCTATTAATTGGTTGTTAAAAGAAAAAGATATAATACCAATACCTGGAGCAAAGAAAAAGAGCCAAATAAAAAGCAATATTCATGCTACACAATGGTGTTTAAAAAAGGATGAAATATCTCGATTGACAGCGATTACTGATAATCTTGAACTAAATTGGGATTGGTTTTAGAGAAATTAGTATAAGATGAAGCCCTTCGTTTCCGATTTGTCGCGGATAACCTTGTTTTGGCGGGCACTATAAATTATTACATCAGCAATGGCAGGCTTTGCCATCGTAGATGTGGTTGGTTGGATAAAACTTTATCCCAACCAAGGAAGAAGAGGGGAGCCATTCTTTTCAACCTGTTATTTCAACTCAAAAGTATGGATAGTATTGAGCTTTGGATATTTCTTGAATAAATGAGCATTCACTAGCTCTATGGAACTGACAGTCATTTTTCCAAACTCTGTATCCCTCAGCTCTTCTAGGCAACCAATTAACCTAGTAAAATCGTTATTCTTCTGAAAATGCATTATGCTGATGTGAGGCAAAAAACTTGGGTAGTCAAATTTCCTCTTTCTTATCTCAGGTATTGCTTGCAGTCTTCTAAATACTTCTTCAATTTCGCCTCTGTCATGAGCCTCCACAAAGACAACATCAGGGAAGATGTTGAGTTTAGAAAGGAATACATCAAATTTGCTGAATGGTTGCAAAACCCCTTTCGCTTGATTGATTATTCTCTGCAAATTCTCAATCAAAATATCGTCTTCATATTCTTCTGATTTTCCTAAAAATCCAAGTCCCGCTACTGATATGTGAAAATAGTCTTTCGGGAAGGGAGCAACACAAGAAATAGTGGATAGTTTACTCTGAATCTCAACTATCTTCTCAATCAGTCCCACATCTCTAATCCTTATATGAAAAGTCAGATATTGATTTCTTCCTTTAGTCCAATTATTGTCAACCCAATATTTCGTTACATTCAACTGGATGTTCTTTCTTCTTTCCCAAACATCTGTGAATCTGTCGTTCATGCATTCAATTAACAGTCTCTCTTGCCTAAAGTCTTTTTTTGAACTATGCAGTTCAGCTACAAAATTTCCACAAATAGAAGCAGCTGGCATTGTCGTTGGTTGTTGTTGGATAAAACTTTACCCCAACCACCAACCAAAAAACTACGTTTTGTAGGCAATTTTTGGTTTTGCGGAAAAGTTATAGCCGAACTATTTGCCCAGAATCGTGTTTAACTTTTCGAGGGCTTCTTTGTTCTCTTTCCAATAGAGCAATTGCAGAGCGTCTTTGATGCCACACCATCTGTATTCACTATGCTCTCTTCCGTCAAGCACTACCTCTTCTGTGGAAGACACTTCTACACCATAGACGTATTCCTGATTCAGGTTGGGGTCTGAAAACTCGAAATAGTATAACCCTTCAATCACTCTAATGAGATTCTTTATTCCAGTTTCTTCCTCAATTTCTCTGTATAAGGCTTCTGTTCGGGTCTCTCCTTCTTCCAAGCCGCCTGTAACAGGTTGCCAGTGCCAGAATCCATTTCTATCAGGAAGCCGTTTCAAGAGCAGATATTCTATTGAGTCACCATTTCTTCGAAAGATTATCGCTTCGACTACTTGTATTGGCAACTGCATGGCAAAAGAAAGTTACGGCTGGCAGTAAAATCTGTTTTGGTTTTGCGGAAAAGTTATACCCAACCCAACAGAAAAATTAATATTGACGCCGCCTTAGTCTATATCGGTGCAACGGTGGCTAGCCCGATTGGAAGGTTAAAATAAGCACGGTTTTTCGACCTTTTTCTATTCCTCAGGTGTCACCATAAGCCCATTTTGGTCCGATGATGAAATTGCACGTCTCTGAATATTGATGTTGGAAGAGTAATTCTGTTCGTTTGCAGAAAGAAGTAGTCTCAGATATCTGAGCCATGACCAGTTGATTTTAGGACCTTTCTGTTCTACGCTTTTGAAATATTCTTTATGAACGAGTTTGACCACGTCACTCTTGGAGATATCTATGTTAAGCGGGAATACGGGAGATATCTCCACTTTTGTAAATACCGTGTTGGACTCGTTCATCTTCGTTTGAATGCACCGTCGTTTCTTTTGTTGGTTGGTTGGTTGGATAAAACTTTACCCCCAAACCCAAACAAATTGTACTAATAGAATGTGAACACAACTTATTTTTCTTGTTTCATTTCAGTCATGCATCTTGTAATTTTTGCGCACGTAAGACATGTTTCTGGAACGACACCGCCTTTGCTGAATAAGGATAAATACCCAAAATAGTATGGACAGGTTCTTTCGGATGGAGAAGAATTGCTTCCTTTTCGTGCATGAAATTTAAGCATGCTCCCTTTGACATTTATGTCTACTTTGGATCTGCAGTGAGGGCAAGCGTAATACGTTTCTCTAACCATTCCAGAATCTCCAACTAACATAGCAAGTTTGTCAAAGGTTTTTTCGCAGTGAGGACATTTCAATTGTTTTCCTTCCTGTCAACCAATGTTAAGCTGACTTTTCACCGCAAAAAGAGTTGTGAAGTATGAAATCAGATTTCGCATCAACTAGCGCGCGCAATAAGTGTTAAAACGGCATGCATGCATAGAATGGTAGATGTTGGTGTGATTTATGGAGAAGGAACCGATTTTGGTGGTTGATAAACCTAAGTTCATTGTTAAGCTTCATGAAGACGTACTTGAGGTAGATCTTAAGGAAGGGGCTAAGAAAGAGTTTGAAGACATTATTGAGGCGAACCCAGTTCTTAGAAAAAGCTTAGGGTTTATGTTTCAAACGGTTATCCCCTCAGATGTTGCTTTGAGCGATATGAAATCCGTGGAGGTTAATGATAAGGGTGAATTGAGAATAGTGGTTCCAAGGCACAGAGACATAGTCATTCCCTTATCTTTTGGTGAATCTCAGGAACTCGCTGAGCGGCTGAACGAATTAATACCATTGGCCAAAACAAGAAAGACTGCCAAGAAGAGAAGGTTTTCTCTACATTTATGGTGGCCAGATTTTTACTCATACGTTGCTGTGTCTGGAATGTAACAGGTATAAGTGTCCAGATTTACTGGCGTGTCCTTATCGAAGCCACGATTGGTTGTTTATTTCTGGCTTTTGGTCCAACCTATTCTTTTTCTTCCGTTGGTTGGGTAAAAGTTTAATTCTCTCATGAAGGCGTTTCCTGATTATGTGGCGACTCGGATTCTTCTTCCACGAAATGGCCTTCGGTTTACTGTCGGTTTTCCTTCCACTATACGTAATGATAATCGGCGATTCAATAGTCTGGGTGGGAATAATGACTGCCACAGCCATGTTTCTGGCAATCCCAGCCTCCTTCCTTTGGGGTTACACATGCGACAAAACACGGCGCTACAAACGCTACATTCTCATATCATTCTTAGCCTCAACAACTATCCTCTACCTCTTCACTCTCACAACGAGCGTAGGCTTACTAACAATCCTATACGCGGTCATGTCAATCCTTCACGCAGCCCATGAACCACCAAAAAACGTGCTGATAGCGGAACTCTACTCACGCCAGGAATGGGAAAAAGCCTTCGCACTCTACGAAGGATTCACAGAAACTGGATGGCTTATCGGGCTACTCCTGGGATTTTTGACTTCATCTTATGGCTTTAAGCCAACATCGATACTGCTGTTGTGTAGTGGCTTAAACTTAATTGCCCTGGCAGCATCTCTGATCTTGATAACAGACCCACTCTTCATTTTTGAAAGGAGTTTAGTGAGCATAGAGAAGACGATAAACTTTGCATGCAAGGGTATAGCTATTGCGTCCAAGATCTTGGATGGATTACCAGTAAACGAAAGACCAAAGAAAGACAACCTCAGTGCCTTTTGCAGTGGCTTGGTCCTCTTCTCTCTAGCCACAAGCATACTTTTCACCCCGTTACCGATATTCTTCTCTAAAGACCTATCTCTATCAGTGAGTGCTGTTTTCGCAATGTATGTTCTAAACTCTGGCGGAGGAGTTGTAGGCTACTTTCTGGCAAGCAACAAATCAACTTACCAGTCAGAAAAACCCCACGTAAGCAGAATTGTGATTTTTCGAGGTGCACTCGCGTTTTCTCTGATGGCAGCCACACTCATGTCTGCATACAGTGTGGTGCTATCAACAATAATCCTAACCTTAATGGGTTTCGCTTATGCCTTGTTTCTTGTTTACACCCTTTCGTTGTCCATGGAACTCATACCCATCGGAAGAGCAGGTTTGTTCAACGTCTTGGTGGGTTTGGGTGGAGCATGCGGTTCATTTGTCGGCCCTTTTCTTGCCCAGACACTGGGATTCATGCATGTGTTTCTAATCGCAGGCTTAATTTTCTTCATTGCCTACGTGACATTTAGAATTTCTGTACAGTAGAATGAACCAAAAACCTTCTTTAAATCGATAAACTCAAACACCTGAGTGAACAGGGGGTAACCGACAACAACCGAAACCAAAGCCAGTAGATAAAAGAAAACTCTCTCAACCATACCCCCTGTTCCAACCACAAACCACACTCTTCTCCGCGAAAGAGGGCTCAGCCAAGCAACACCCCTAACAGTCAAAGAATCCAAAACCAAATGCCCAAAATAACCAACAAACAACCCCACTCCACCCCAAAAACCAAACCCCAAAACCACACCAAAGATCAGGTAACCCAAAACCAAAACAACCACAGCCACCCAAACGGTGTGAAGAAAACCCCGTTGCCCAACCATCCTGCCAACGCCCCGCCTCAACCACCTAGGAACCCCAAACAAACTGTACAACAAACCCACAGGATGATCCAAGTCAGGCAGAACGCTCCCGATAAGCAAAACCCCCAAAACCACCCCACTAAGACTCTCGTCAAAACCAATCAACCCAAAACGCCAAAACAACAGGAAGAGAAACAAACCAAAGAGAACGTGAGTCAAACCCATCACAGCGGAGCCTCTCCCAAAACCTATCCCACAGTAAATCATTAGTAGCAGATAAAAGAAACTAAATTGTTCGGTGGATGTGAAGTGACCAGCAAACTCTACGTCTGGGGCGAAAAAGCAAGAACCATTCCACCAAAACCCGGCGTCTACGGACTCTACAACGAGGCTTACGAACTCATATACGTGGGTGAGAGCCCAAACCTTCAACAAACCTTCGCTGAGTATCTAGAAACAAATTTCGCCCATGACCCGTGCAAGCAAGCCACAAGATACTACAACAGAGAGTTCACCCAGAACCACCAAAAAAGAAAAAAGGAAATCCTAGAAGAATATAAAAAGAAATACGGGACACACCCAAAATGTAATATCATAATAATTGAGGAACAGAAAATGACAGTTGAAAAGACAGTTCCACCCGACAAAGGATTCCACTTCTACACTGAAATCGCAAAACCAACTGGCAAAATGGCCACAAGCCTAGAAGACTTCACCACAAAACTCAAGGAAATCCCAATCGCTTCAGTGGAGTTTCACCAGAAACGCGGAGACTTCGCAAAATGGATACGAAACATCTTTGAAGCCTCCACTTTAGCAGACGCCATAGAAAGAATCAAAGCATCCGGCGAAGACCTCAGAAAACAACTCATAGAAACAATAACCAAACCAGAAAAGCCCATCTTAGCGAATTGTCCAAAGTGCGGAACCGCTACAACTCCAACAAAAACATGGAGCATAATCGGAAAACCCGTTAAGACTGGAGTAAGACCAAAACTAACCTTAGGCTCCTTCAAATGCCCAAATTGCGGTAAGGCTTTTCGTCAAACACTCGCAAAAGAACAGATAAAAGAATAGCTCACTAGCGTGTCGGATTCACGAAAGCATATCTTCACTCTGAAACTACCTTGCTCTAGTGGTAGCATTCGCCTTCAGAAGCCCAGAAATAAGAGGATTTCAGTGGATTCCTTCCTATTTATAAAGCGTTTTCTTTAAAACAATTAAGACCAATGCTATTCCAGAAAGAGTTGAACCACATATCGTTAGTGAATTCGTCCATTTCAAGTGTCCTTTGAATGGTCCGTACCATCTGGCTTCGCTTATTCCTCCCTGATAATTGTTTATCCAAAATATGTCCTCTATTTCGCAATAGAAGGCATACCTCCAAGGGGCATCCACGATGTTTGAGTGATGAATTATTGCTATCTGTGCCAGTTCTGAGTCATCGTGGGGGCAGAGCATGCTGCGGAAGGTTCCGTCTGGTCGTTCTGTTGCGAGATGGGCATTATCTAAGATATAGTAGAGTTTGAGTTTTGAGGGAAGTAGAACATAGAGTGTGCAGCCAACCAGTATTGCCACAAGGACTCCATACAACAGCACTTCTTTTTTATCCATAATGATCAGCATAGCAGCTCTCAAAATACTATTTAATACTACAGTTTAGAACAGTTGAGAATGACCTCTGATGCGGCGGGCAGGATTCGAACCTGCGAATCCTTCGTGAAGACATATGCCAAGTTTTAAATTTGAAATTCGATGAAGTCGTTTATTCGTTTGAAAAAATGCTGTTGGTAAATGTGAGGCTTAGGGGGTTGGTTGTGCTTGAAGTTCGTTCGAAACTTGGGAAGGTGATTAGGTTGGATGAAGATAGGTGGCAGCATGTGGTGGAGCATCCTGAAATGGAGAAGCAGATTTCAAAGATAGAAGAAACTCTTGTTGATCCAGATGAGGTAAGAGAAAGCGTGCGTATGTCCTCCATGTGGCTATTCTACAAGTTTTACCCAAATAGTCCAGTGTCGGAAAAATATTTGCTCGTTGCCGTGAAAGTTTTGGATGAAGAAGGTTTTATAGTGACGGCTTTCTTTACTGATAAAGTGAAGAAAGGTGGCTTGATTTGGAAAAAGAGTCGTTAAGAGTCTGGTTTGACCCTGAAGGCGACCTGCTTGAGGTTGAGTTGGGCAAGCCTAGAAAAGGTTTCTTTAGAGACGTAGGCGACGACGTTTTCCTTAGAGTGGATGAAAAGGGAAATGTGTTAGGATTCGCCATACTCAACGCCACCAAGAGAATGAAAAAAATTAGAGAAGTGGAACTGCCCATAAAAGCATCGTTTTCAAAAATAAAGCAGACAGCAGCAAAATAGAAAATAGAACTAGATATTTTTAGGCATTTTTCTTTTCATAGGACGAATAGTGCAGCGGGCAGGATTTGAACCTCCGAATCCTGTACAAGAGAGTTTCTTTGAAGTTAAGAAGAGCGTGAGAGTTATCGTTTTGGTTAACAAACTTATTTGGCATTCCTCTTAACGCGAAGAATAGCAAGTTTCTATCTTGGTGTTGAACTTTTGAGAAGCCAAAGGGCTGGAAAGATTTTATACCATAGAGTCTGGTATTAAACAACCTCTCCGTAGACGAGCGTTGAAGGTAACCGCATGCCAGAGGAAAGGCTTTACACCAGCACCGTCCTTGTTCTAGGCTTGGTTTCGTTTATTGAAAGCCTCGCTTTCTCGTTGCCACTGTCCTTTTTTCCCCAATACGCCATCTCTCTTGGGGCATCAGTGGCCTTCGTGGGTTTGTTCACCTCTAGCTTCATGGCTGCGTCTGCTTTAATGTCGCCTAGATTAGGCGGACTCTCCGACAGGGTTGGAAGAAAAAAGGTCATGCTCTGCGGTTTAGTGGGCGACGTTGTCTTTGGAACCCTGACTGGGCTGGCGCCTTCGTGGCAGTGGCTCTTGCTAATCCGAACCCTGAACGGTGCCGTAACTGCAGCCGCCACGCTGCCTGCTGAGGCGCTGCTTATTGACCATGTTTCACCGCACAGAAGAGGTGAGGCAGCTGGATTCGTATTGTCTTGCGGAATGGTGGGAAGGAATCTGGGGCCTATCTTCGGCGGTTTCATGCAGTTCTCGGCTTACGCTTCTGGGCTGTCCAGTCTAAATGACAGTTACAGGATTCCGTACTTCGCGGATTCAGTTCTGGCAACATTCGCCATAATCGTGGTTGCCTTGAAGCTGAAAGAGAGGAAACCAGAAACGAGGCTGAGCGGGCAACAGCCTGCAGGAAAAACAATTTCAGTTGTCGCCGGAGAGCAAGCTCGGAGGCTTAAGCTTTCAAGATCTTTCAAGATTGTGTTGATCTGCACATTTGCCAATGGCATAGCCTTAGGCTTCATATTGCCAGTTGCTGCTCTGTTCTTTCAAGACAAATTTGGCGCCGAACCTGTCGTCATTGGCACAATATTAAGTTCAGCTGGGTTTGTGGGTCTGCTAGCCAGCTGGGTTGCGGGACGCTTCGCTGACAAGTTTGGTCGAAAACCACTAATCGGCTTAGGTGGAATATCCGCTCGTGCGTGCGGATTGGCTCTGCCCTTCACTTCCAGCGTGACCGAGGCCACGTTCGTCTTCATATTCCGCAGCTTGGGCTTCAACACGTTTATGCCGGCTATGCAGGCGCTGCGAGCCGACCTCGTTCCAGCAGAGGAGAGGGGCAGACTTTTCGGACTCTACAACACGTTCTTCAACGCTGGCGATGTCGCTGGTCCCTTGTTGTCCGCTTATCTCTACGACCTTTACAGAACAGAGACTTTCTACGTGGGAGCAATAGCCATTCCAGGGCTCGGCATGCCCTTCTACGTAAACTCGATCATAGGTATAATCACAACGACCATACTATTGCTGTTCGTCGAAGAAACTGGAAAAAAGAAAAAATGAACATAATGTGGCGGGCTGGATTTGAACTAGCGAATCCTACGGACGAGATCTTGAGTCTCTATTGTTGGGATTCGTAAATTACCTCTTTGCGGACATAGTCTATGGCTTCTTTCACGTCCCTCATGGTTTTTTCGACTTCTGGGCGCATCTTTCCTCAATAATAACCATACTGGTGCAGGTAAAGAAAAGCCGAGTCACCGATCTCAATTAATCTCCTCCGTCCTATCTTATCCAAGATTTCCCAGCGTTCTCCATGCGAATCAGGCTCTGGAAAACCGCGTTTCTGAACTAGTGTAGCTGTGGCTTCTACATAAGCATGAAATATTTTCTCGCAACCTTCCCTCATACGAGTTAAATCGCCTTTTCGGCGACCCTTTTCGTACTCCTTAGTGCCAAGCGCATAGAATTCTTCAGCACTGTTAAGATGGTCTTTGACCTTCGCCACGGTTTCACCAATTATCCATAAGGTATGCGAATGTTCTTTAACCTTATGCTCATGCATGCTAATTGCTCACAGAATGGTGCAGCGGGCAGGATTCGAACCAGTGAACCCCTACGGGAAAGGAAATTCATTCTGATATTACATCGGTTTGAACCTTATCGCATGAAAATGATTCCTTACGTCCACACCTTCTTCATTTAGAATTATGTTGTATGTTTCTGGAATACTCTTTTGAATCTTGTTTCCCAGTTCCTTCCAGCAATGCGCCCATTGACCATGAACAAACCATGTTTTTCCTTTTACCTTCACGTCAGGCCATGAGGGAATTTGCTTTGGGTTGTTCGGTATTATATTCACCAACAACGCGAAACCCGAATGATATTCTCTCGCCACACTCCTAATCATATGTAAGAGTTTATCGGAGGGACTTACCCAAGGGTCCTGAAGATTAATAGATTTATGACACCCATGAATTTCATCCATAGTGAAGCACTCTGCAAAACCAAGATATTTCGCATCATCAAAAAATGCTACATCAACCTTAATTTGATGTAAGGGGCGCTTCTTTTTCTTCCACCTGTTGTCACAAGAGTAGGGGTTCAAGGGTTTTTCGAATTGCACTTTAAACTCAGGTATTGCAATCATATTTGACTTTAATGCACTACTTATCAAACAGAATTGAAGCAGACTGTGAAGACTTTTCTTGGAACAGAGGTCGTAACGTGTTATTGTTTCTTTTGTGACTAGTCCAATCCTTGCGATATGTTTAAGCGTTCCTATGAAGTTGTTAATCAAGCTATCATTGAAGTTCATTTTAAGTCGTTATGGATTTTACATGTTTAAATTCTTTTTTAGAGCATCTACTGCAGATTATCCATGTCCGTTTGACGTATAGTCAAAATTCGATTCTAAGAACGTTTGGTGCAGGGGGTGAGATTTGAACTCACGAACCCCTACGGGACGGAATCTTGAGTTCTATTATTCATGGACTTATCAAACCTAATAGATCGATTATAGTAAGAATCGCTCCAACTACAGTCACCATAAGACCCATTGCATATATTTTTCTATCAGTCCAGAATGGGGGTTTTTCTCTTGAGAGTGTGTTTATTGCTTTTTGGATACTTTGACCGGCTTTTACTTCTTTCCCGAATCTTTCATCTTCTGGCTTAAAACCCGGATACACAAGGATCACTGCACCTATCACACTAATGACAACTCCAAGTATAGCAAGCCACATAGTGTTACCCTTCTAATATTCACTTTGGTGCAGCGGGCAGGATTTGAACCTGCGAACCCCTACGGGAAAGGATCTTGAGTCCTTAGTGGAGTGCACAGCAGTGCGCACTCTTTCGCCTTTGACCTGGCTTGGCGACCGCTGCTTCCCCTTTCAATCTTCATAGCTCCGCTTCATTTAATTCTTTCCAAATGACAATGCTTATTTGATATAAGCCACTTGTTTATGATTGAAGGAAACGCATCAAGCAGTGGATATCATATGGGCTTCACATACGTCAAGGTTAATCTGTCTAACCCAGCCCTCAAGGAAAAGAAGCGTGAAGTAGAACTTCTAGTCGATACTGGAGCCATTTTGACCGCTGTTCCTCGCAAAATCCTCGAGGAACTCCAAATCAAACCAGTCGGCAAGCGCACATTGCGTGCGTTTGGGGGACAAATCGTGGAGAGGGAGATAGGAGCCACACTAATCAACTACAAGAAAGTATACGCTGGAATCACAGTGATATTCGCCGAAGAAAAGGACACACCAGTCCTAGGAGCCACAGCCCTAGAGGCACTGGGCTATCAAGTGGACCCCGTAACAAAGCAACTAAAGCCCACAGAACTCCTGATGATATAGTCCCTTCTTGTTTCTATCATCTTTTCCAACGCTGAAAACGCTCGATACGTGAATCTTTTATTGATTCCCCCCTTCCAACAGCCTTACTCATTTGCCACTGACTAGAACCACTCCACCTAGGCATACCCGTCTCTCTGTGTCCGTATCTCTCCATGTCTCCGTCCCTCACTCACTAACAAACCACAAATATATTTTAAACCTAACAGATTCTAGATAACAAGAGGTATCATCCATGAAAGCTGGATTAAAGATTCGTGCACTCACAGAAAACGATTTAGACGCAGTGGTGGAGATCGACAGAAAAATCCTCGGAAAAGCGAGACGTGAGTACTGGAGAAGAAAAATCGGCTACGCCGACATTTATCCGAGACCCGCATTAGTCGCAGAAGTAAACGGCAAGGTCGTGGGCTTCATATTAGGCTATGTGAGCGGATGGGAATTCGGAGTGCCAGACACCGTTGGATGGATCGACACGATAGGCGTAGACCCAGACTACCAAAACCAAGGCGTAGGGAAAACCCTCTTCAAAAAACTAATCGAAAACTTCAAACGCACTGGAAAGGAGGCTCAGCCAGAAGCAAAAGAAACCCAGATAGAGGGCGTAAACGTTGTCTACACACTGGTTAGATGGAACGACTGGAACCTCCTCAGATTCTTCAACAAAATGGGCTTCAAAAAGGGCGACATGATCAGCCTCGAACTAAAAATAAGATAGGTCACACAAGATCACCATGATCTCCATAATCGGCGCAGGAAGAGTGGGAAGCGCAGCGGCGTTCAACATCCTAAGGTACAGAGTCAGCGACGTCGTCCTAATAGACATCGCGGAAGATTTGGCTAAGGGCGAGGCACTCGACATGATGCAAGCCGCGCCAGCGATAGAGTTCGACGGAAAAATCAGAGGAACCAACGACTTCAGCGAGATGGAAGGCTCAGCAATTGTGGTCGTGGCGGCGGGCGAGGCGAGAAAACCGGGAATGACGAGAATCGACCTCGTGAACAAGAACGCCAAGATAGTCAAGTCCATAGTGAAGGAGGTTGTGAGATACGCTCCCGACTGCAAGCTCATGCTTGTAACGAATCCAGTTGACGTCATGACGTACATAGCCTACAAGGAGTCAGGCTTCGACAGAAACCGAGTCTTCGGGATGGGAAACATCCTCGACACCCTACGCTTCAGATCCTACATCGCGATGGAACTGAACGTTTCGAGAGAGGACGTCCGCGCCTTGGTCATTGGGGAACACGGAGACTCCATGGTTCCTCTCGTGGAATACGCTTCTGTCTCGGGGATACCGATAACGAAATTGCTCAAAAAAGAGCATATTGACAAGATAATGAACTTGACGATAACTTCTGGTTCTGATGTCATCCAGCTGAAGGGATCAACGATTCACACGCCAGCGGTTGTCATTGCGATCATGACCGACGCCATTCTCAGGGGAAGGAACCGGGTGATGGGTGTCTCCACGTACCTACGAGGCGAGTACGGATTTTCCGACATCTCAATCGGTGTGCCAGTCGTCCTCGGAAGAAACGGTGTCGAAAGGATTTTGGAGCTCGAGTTGACGCCTGAAACAAGGAAACGCTTTGAAAAGTCTGTCTCAATCATAAAGGAAACCATAAGGAAACTAAGCGAATGAGCCAAGCCGCGAAGACGTTTCTTTTTCGATATATTTTGGTTTCGGAATAAAAGTATATCATATAGTAATATTCAATATATGTTAAACACGCGCCAGGAGAACTCAACAAATGAGCAAACACTTGTGCGCCCAATGCAGCCATCCGTTCTCACACCCACTCGTGCTGACCAACCAGAGCGGAGACTCTTCAGAAACCTACTACGCTTGTCCGTACTGCTTGTCCAAAATGGACATGGATGAAAAAGACTTGGTCGCAGCCTTCAAAGAGGAGATGAAAACCACTATGTTCGGGGATAGCCCCGAGAGAAATCTCGAACGCTCCGAAGAGACCGGCTCTGGGGAGGCTGTTAGGAAGAACATTGTGATCCCTGATAAGTGCCTTGACTGTGCCAATCTTCTGCCCTGTGTACACACATTGATCACGTTGATGGAGTCGAGAAAAGGAAACACAGAGAAACAGTCTTCTGCTTGTAAATTTCTCTAGTCGCACAGTTTCCTCAACACTCTTCTTTTTAAGATACGACATACATAATTTATTGCAAGAATAGACTGGAGGCTGAAGTTGAAGGAGATATTGAAGAACTGGGGCAAGGAACTCTGGATAGCCCAAGAGAAGGAGTACGGCGGAAAAATCTTGATCGTAAAGGAGAACCACGACACTTCGCAGCATTTTCACAAGGATAAGAAGGAGACGATTTACTGCTTTAAGGGACAAGTCGACATTATCTTAAGCGATAGAATAGTCACGTTGAAAGAAGGAAACGACATAACCCTACTTCCCAAGACTGTTCATAGAATAATTGGCAAGAAGGACTCGATTCTCTTTGAGGTGTCGACTCCACAACTAGAAGACATAGTGAGAATAAACGAAAACAAACCAACACGCTGACAAAGAATGATGAACCTTACCTAACCGATTGTCGTTCCGATTTTTTTCCCTTTCAAAACCAACAGTATGTTCTCTGGCTTAAACCCGTTAACCACAACAGTTTTGACTTTGCTTTTTTGAAGAATCTGAACCGCCACTGGATCGAGAATCTGCTGTATCCCAGCCTTGTGTTTGTCTTCTTCAAAGAGAGTGAACAAATCCTTGAAGCTTAATTCGTCAATTTTTGTTGCTTCTGGAAACTTATCAGGATCCTTGGTGTAGATGCCCTCTTGATCCGTAGCCTTAATCAGCAAACCAGCCTTCAACTTCTCCGCAACCATGGCTGCCACCGAATCAGTGGTCATGCCAGGCTTAAGACCACCCATAACCACGATTTTGCCTTGTTTGAAACAGTTGACAGCCTCTTCGATGGAGACTGGAACCGTGCCACAACCCGAGTCGCCTAATCGCATGACAAACAATAGGGCGAACAGGCGTGAGACGAAGATTGCAACCCAGTCTTGGGCGGGCTCAGTTAAGCCCATCTCTCCCGCAACCCTGATGAAGTCGCGGGCTAGTGCTCCTCCTCCAACCACCGCCACGACTTCATGCCCTTCCCCCTTCAGTTTCTTTAACAACTCAACATACTGACCCATTAGTTTGGGGTTTGGTGGAGAAGCCACCACCGATCCACCGACGCGAATCACAACCTTCACAGAGGCGCCTCCTCTATAGTGTTATGCCCACACATAATAAAATTCACCTAAAACTTTTGTTAACCTTGAAATACAGGACAATGTAAAATTATCGTGTCCTCTGTGTCGGAGTGAAGGAAGCCATTGACTGAAATCGAAATAGTCTTCTTGGGAACTGGTGGCGGAAGATTCGCAACCATAACCCAAAAAAGAAGAACCGGGGGAATCCGCATTCTTTCTAAAGGCGTCAACGCCCACCTAGACCCTGGACCAGGAGCCCTCGTGTACTCTTTGAACATGAACCTCGACCCCCAGAAGATTTCCGCTTTATTGGTTTCTCACAGTCACCCAGACCATTACACGGATGCTGAGGTCTTGGTTGAGGCTATGACTCACGGCACAACAAAGAAACGAGGCACACTAGCTGCGGCTCGCAGTGTTCTGTACGGAAACGAAGTCTGTGAGATGGCGGTGTCGAAGTATCATCAAGGCTTAGTGGGACGGCTGATTGAGGCAAAACCTGACGTGGAGTTTGGGTTAGGCGACATCAAAGTTGTTGTTTGCAGGGCTAAGCATTCCGACCCCGACACTGTGGGTTTCAGGTTTGAAACTCCAGATTTGGGCGACTTCGCATACACCTCTGACACCGAGTATTTTGAGGAGATGGAGAAAATCTATGAGGGCGTTAGACTTCTAGTCCTCTGTGTTTTACGACCTTTGGGAACCCCTTGGAAGGGGCATATGACAACCGACGACGCAATCAAAGTCGTGGAAGCGGTTAAGCCTGAGATGGCTGTTCTGACGGATTTTGGGATGCAGATGATTTTTAGGGGTCCCGATGACGAGGCGAAGTTGGTTGAGGAGAAGACGGGGGTTCCGACTGTAGCGGCGAAGGATGAGATGCGGATAAGGCTGAGTGGAAAGATTCAAGTGGAGACGGTTAGGAGGAAGCAACCGAGCCTGGATAGGTTTATGGCTTCCGAGATTTAGGCTGTGAGGAGTTTCTTTTTCGCTATTATCTTTTCTATCTTCTTTTTTGCGTCTATTCTTTGATAGATTGCCAAGGCTTGGTTTAGAAGCGAGTAGGCTTTTTCTTTGTCGCCTTCTTCGTTTCTGTCTAGGTGCGTTACGCCGTATTCGTACAGGAGTTCAGCGAACTGGATGACGTACCATTTTTGGGCGTTGAGGGACTTGTATCCTTCAAGACTCTTTTCGAAGTGCTGTACAGATTGTTCCCAGTTTTTCTGTTCCCTAAAAAGCATCGCCTTCAACATCTCAGCGAGAGGAATAACTAATCTGTTTTTTGTCCTTGTTGCGTGTTCGTAGGTTTTCTCAATCAGTTCTTTGGCTTTTTCAATTTCACCCTTTTTCAGATATAGTTTTGAAAGAGCTGGAAATACATCGGAAAGCTGAGTAGCTGTTTCTCCTGCGGTTTCATACATGCTGTTGACTTCTTTTAGGTATTTCTCAGCCTCCGCATAGTCCTCCATTTCCAAAAACAATTCTCCTAGAGATAAAGTAGCAGTTGTAGAAAATTGGTATTCTCCAATCTTTTTCGCGATGTCACAGGCTTCTGTCAAATATTGAAGACTTTTATCCCATTCTCCCAAAATTTGATAACACCATCCAAGACCACCGATTGCGCCTGAGATTTGAACTTGGTATTTGAGTCTCTTGGCTAACGCTAAAGTGTCTTCGTAGATGGAAACGGCTTTCTGCGTCTCTCCCATAAACATATAGGATATTGCTAGTGTAGAATTTAGCCAAGTTGAGCCGTGCAAGGCACCGGTTTTCTTTGTGAATTCTGACCCTTTTTGAGCGGTTTCGAACATCTTTTGAAACTCTCCTGTAACCCAGTAGAATTGGGAAAGGTTGTTGTAGAAGGTGAAAATCCAAAGTGCATTCTGATTTTCGAGAGATATTTTCAGTCCTTGCTCACCGTATTGAGAAGACTTTTCGATTTCCCCTAACTTCCCACTCAACACTCCCAGATCGTTATAGCAGGGTGCAAGAACCTCGGAAGCGCCTAATCTCTCTGCCAGTTCAAAGGCTTTCTGTACCCAAGACAAGGCTTCAGCAGTGGACTGGCCGGTTCGCCAGAGCATGTGCCCAATATCTTCATACAAACTGGCTAATTCAACGCTTTCAGGCTCCTTCTCAAGTATCTCTAAAGCCACACGATGATGCTCAGAAGCCTTCTCTCGGTCACCACCAGCGTCCCACAACCATCGTGCCATTTGGACATGAAGACTTGCGATGTTTTTCTTGTCTCCTATCTGATTCCACAGTGTTAACGATTTGTTCAAGTATTCCATGCAGGCGTCAAATTGCCCCATCCACAGTTTGAGTTCGCCAAGCCGTTGGGTTATACGAGCCTTCTCTTCCAGATTACCCTCCTTCTCTTCGAGAAGTTCAAGAGCGTGGAGAAGATAGGAGAAAGCCTCATCATAGGCATATATATTCCTCGCCTTTTCCCCAGCCTTCAAAAAGTAATCGAGCGCCTTGTCTTTGTCACCGCCTTCCAGAAAGTGATAGGCTAACTCGCCCAAATGCTCATCAATCTTCTTAGCGTATGCCTTCTCTAAGGCAGACCCCACAACACCATGAACCTTCATATGTCTTAAAAGGCTGACCTCCTCATGCACAACATCCCTCACAATAACATCAGCAAAGGAATATACACCTTGCCCACGGATAACCCTCTCATCAACCAGTCCAGTCTTGAGGATTCTCTCCATCAACTCAAGCAGTTTATCCTCTTCAATGCCAGTAACTTCGCGTAGCGCTTCAAAAGCGAAATCCTTCCCAACAAAAGAAGCCATAGTCAACACGTTTTGACATTCCTCATCCAACCGCCCTACTCTGTTCTTTATGACGCTCTTGACGGTCTTCGGAAACTTGAGCCCAGAAACTTCCTTAATCCTCCATCTGTTCTCTTCGCGGTAGATGACTCCCTCTTCCTTCAGAGACTTCATCACCTCTTCAGCAAAGAACGGGTTGCCCCTCGTCTTCTCATAGACCAGTTCACAAAACTCTCTTGGCACCTCATCCTGCTCCAAAATCTGCTTAATCATCTCTGAAACGTTATCGAAGGACATGCGTTTTAACGGAACTGGCTCAAGCAACCGTTCCCTATTCAGTTCTGTCAGGACTGGAGACAATGGATGCCTCTCATCAATGTCGGTATCCCGATAAGCACCCAAAAGAAGCAGAGACTCGTTGCTAGCGCCACGAGCTAAATAATGCAATAACAAAAGCGAAGACTGGTCAGTCCACTGCAAATCATCAAGAACAACCAACAACGGCGCCTCCTTAGAAATGTTTGTGACAAACTGCGAGACCGCCTCAAAGAGACGGTTGCGCTCATTCTCGGGACCTATCGGTAACGACGGCACAATTGCGCCAAGCTTCTGCTTAATCTCGGGAACCAGCCTAGAGACTTCGCTTGGATAAAAACCAATCACCTTATACAACTGCTCAGGAGTGCAGGCTTGCAAATAGTCCTTAATCACTTCGCTCCAGAGGACGTAAGGCGGCACACCGTCCATCCTGAACAAGGCTGGGCATCTCCCAGACAAGACCTGCATCCCACGCAAGCGTGCGTATGCGCCTAACTCTCTAGCCAGTCTCGTCTTACCGATTCCCGCCTCTCCGTACAGGAAGACGACTCCACCTTCGCCACGAACCGCCCTATCCACAGCCTCTCTGAGAAGGCTCATCTCCTCAACCCTATCGATGAGTTGAACCTCTCTTACAGCAATGGGACGGGGGCTCGGAACAACAACGACTGGCTTGTGAGAAGGTACCAGAGCTTCTCTCAAATACCCCTCAGCAATCTCTCTCAACACCCTAAGCAAGTCTGCCGCGGTCTGATATCTTTTCTCAGGCTCTTTTTCCAAAAGCCGCAGGATACACTCAGTCAGAGCCTGTGGAACCTTCGGATTCAGTCTGCTCGGCGAAACAGGATAGTCGTGAATGTGGCTAAAGATGACTTTTACAGGGTCTTCGCCTGGGAAGGGCGGTCTTCCTGTCATAGCCTCGTAAAGCACTGCCCCAAAAGAGTATAGGTCTGATCTTGCGTCGGCGCCTTTTCCCAACGCTATCTCAGGAGCCACATAAGCAACCGTACCCACAATCATTCCTTCCTGCGTGATTCTGGGTTGACCAAGCATCTTAGCCAAACCGAAATCCATCAGTTTCGCAGTGCCATCTTGCGTAATCAGAATGTTTTCTGGTTTGATGTCCCGATGCAGAACGCCCTGAGAGTGAGCGTACTGAAGAGCACCGCAAACATCCATGCCTACTCTTAAGACTGTTTGTGTGTCGCACTTGCCTTCTGGATATGTTGCCATGAGGTCTCGTAGGCTCATTCCATCAACGAATTCAAGAACAAAAAACCGTTTCTCGTCCTCTCTGCCGATGTCGTGGATGGAAACAATGTTGGGATGGTTGAGTTTCCCCACGGCTTGAGCTTCACGTATAAAACGTGGATACGCCTCCTCGTTTAAGAACTCACTTTTAAGCATTTTAATCGCAACAACACGATCCAAAACGGTATCTCTAGCCTTGTAAACCGTGCCCTTTCCGCCCTCACCGAGCTTCCTCAAAATGGCATATCTACCGTTCTGCAGATGCTTAAGAGACGACAAGAAATCTCCTCTCTGCTACCCCTTTAGTCGCACCTATCTATTTTATTGTACAATCTTAAAAGGAGTATGCACCCTTATTTTTAAGAAAGAGTTTCATCTCTGCCTTAAGAATGAGAGGTGAGTTTATCATGAATAAGAAAAGTCTATTGGAGGAGAAGCAGCCCAAAGTCGTGGAAGCATTTAGAAAGTTGATGGAAGCGTCCCTAGCCGAGGGCGTCTTACCCGTCAAGGTCAAAGAGCTGATTGCCATAAGCGTGGGACTAGCAATAAACTGTCCAGACTGTGTTCAGGGACACACGGAACGGGCTATCAAAGCTGGAGCCACTTCAGAGGAAATAGCCGAAACTCTCTCAGTGACCCTTTCATGCCTCGGTTGCCCAACCTTTCCAAGGGCTAAAACAATAGAAGAAGTGTTGAAGAGGTCAAAGAAATAGTACCTCGTAGCATAACATTATCGTTTGGTGAAGAACGTGACTTATGGTGACACTGAAAAACAAGTGTTGATGAGACATCAGTTCATCAATCATGACGAACCAGTCATTGAGCGCGAAGGCGTGAACGTTGATGATTTTTACACAGATGAGGTAGTGAAGAGATGTTCCGAACATTCGGTGATGCTTGACATAGGGACTGGCACTGGGCATATTCCTTTGCAGATTAGCCGAAAAGGTCCCGCTGGGATTTACATAGTCGCCATGGATGTCTCCAAGGCAAGTGTTAAGATTGCCAAGAAAAACACGAGAAAAAAGAAGAACATCGAAATATTGAGGGGAGATGGCTACAACCTCCCCTTCAAGGACAACTCGTTCGAGTCAGCAATCTGCAGGCTAGCGCCACACAGCATCAAAGAAATGTACAGAGTCTTAAAAAGCAAGGGATGTTACGTTCTCTATGATACGGACACACCTGTGGTTGGAAGGAACTCGAAGAAGTGTTCGGCGACCGAGTAATGCTGTTCTGCGAACAAGAATGGTGGAAAACCCCACCGAGCCGACTGGAAAAGTTGAGAGAGTGCGGGTTCAAAGAAGTGTACGAAGTGGACTTTCTCATAAAAGAATACTACACAATAGACCAGATTCAAAGAAGAATGGAATTCGACCCCATCGTAAGAGAGTTTGACAGAACAAAGGACAGAAAAAAACTTGAGAATTTGAAAAAGAAGTATGGCTCAGAAAGGGGTATAGGATTAACAGGAGAACCCCTAATACTTTTCGGAACAAAATAAGCTAAGTCAAAGACAATCATAAGTTGACCATATTCCACTTTACGAATGGAATCTTCTGTTGGAAAAACTGGTATTGGGAGAAGGCGATTAGCCGAATAGTGCTCCAAGACCTTCTAGTGCTGCCTCTTCCTTCTTCTTCTCCTCTTCTTCCTTCTTCTTCTTTTCTTCTGCTGGTTTCGCTGGGGCTGGTGCCGACGTTGGAGCAGCAGCGGTGGGCGCAACCGCCATAGGCATCATGGTTGGAGAGGACTTTATCGCCTCATCAATGTTGACCTCGCTGAGAGATGCGACTAAAGCCTTCACTCTGATAGGGTCTGCGTTGATACCCGCAGCATTGAGCACCTCGGTCAGGTTTTTTTCGTCGATGGGTTTTCCAGCCTTGTGGAGGAGCATCGCAGCGTAAACGTATTCCATTATTCTTTCACCTTCCCTTTCTTTTCACAATCCGCCTTTTCAACCTTTCTCTATCGGACTTAAACTCGACATCTTAGCACTCCCGTTAAGTGAACACCATTTAATAAAAGCTTATTGTTTCTACAAGAATGTGTGATTTACCAATGGTTAATGAATATTTATAGTCACGGTTAAAAAGAAATTAATTGAAGAAAGGTGCACTATGGCGCTTTTTTATGGGATGTTGCCTCTAATTCTTTGGCTCGCGTTTCTATGAATTCAGTGACTTTTTCTTCGCTGTATATTTTTGCTTCTTGTTGCTTTTTCAGATGTTCTTTGATCGTGCTAAGAACATTGTCTATGTTTAAGGGTTTAAGAATGTAGGCATCTGCGCCCTTGTTCACAGCTTCCATGGCGTTTTGCAGTGATGGATAGCCGGTTATGATTATTTTGACCATTGGTGGAATAGTTTCTTTCATTGCTGTCAACAATCTTGTTCCTTCAACGTCGGGTAGGCGAATGTCCACCAGTGCAAGGTTGAAGAATTTGGCATTAGATTTTTCAATTGCCACTCTCCCGTTTTCGGCTGTATCAACAACGTATCCTTGGTCTTCCAGTACAGCTGCCAGAGTTTTCCTTATGCTTTCGTCGTCGTCGACAACGAGGATTCTGGCACGTTCAGTCACGCGTTTTCACCCCCTCTATTTTGGGTTTGATTGGAATGGTTACTGTAAACGTGGTTCCTTTGCCAACTGTGCTCTCCACGGAAATGTTACCTCCGTGGGCTTCTACGAAGCGTTTACAGATGGACAGCCCTAATCCCATTCCTCTTGCCTTTGTTGAGAAAAATGGTGTCCCAAGTTTCCCTATGACATCCTTTGGTATGCCCGATCCGGTGTCAGTGAAGGCTATCTCCAAACCGTCATTTGATTTTCTGCTTGTAATTGTTAATGTACCGCCTTCAGGCATGGCGTCAACAGCGTTTTTAATGATGTTGACGAAGACTCTTTTCAGCTTCTCAGAGTCAACCTTTATTTTTGTTTCGCTCTGGCTTGAATCTAACACTTGGATGTTTTGGGGAAATTCGACCATGGATAATGCTTCACTCATGATTGATTTTACGCTGGTTTCTACAATCTCTAAATGTACATCTCTGGAGTATTCTAAAAGATCGGTTAGAATGTTGTTCGAGTGTTCTATGTCTTTGTCAATAAGCTCCAGCATTTCCTTTGTTTTCTCATCAACTCCTGAACCCAACTTCATTTTCAGGTAATATGTAGCGCAGGCGATTCCTGTCAATGGGTTGCGCAGGTCATGGCCAACCATAGCAGCTACTTGTCCGATGACAGCGAGTCTCTCAGCCTTAAGAAGTTGCTCTTGCGTCTCTTTCAACTCTCTGGTTCGTCTCTCAACAAGTTCCTCTAGATGCTGAGAATACTCCTCCAGTTTTTTCTCCATTTGTTTTCGCTCCGTGATATCTCTGTACAATCCTATACTGCCCACACGTTTGCCTTCAACCCCAATCGCGGCAACAGCTATGGACACTGGAACAAAAGATCCGCCCTTCCTCCTTCTAACAGTCTCATAATAAAAGCATCCTTCGAAAGCTTTTTCATCCAACATTTCTGCCTCTTTCATCTTGTCTTCTGGCACCACTACATCATTGATGTGTTTACCTTTGATTTCGTCCAAAGAGTATCCGAAAAGCTCGGTGAAGTGTGGGTTAACATCCAAAATGTGAAAATCTTGATCCACATATACCGCTGCCTCAGGATTATCCATAAATAACGCTTTAAACTTCTCTTGGCTCTCTCGAATCTCTCGTGCGCGCATCTCTAAGCTTTTAGCGTGCCCTACGTTGCTTATCGCAGTAGCAGCATGTGAAGCCAAAATCTCAAGTAATTCTTGACTCTTTTCGTCAAAAGCATCTAATCTTTTACTTTCTACGTTCAGAACCCCAAGGACCTCACGCCCAATCTTGATGGGCACTGCGAGTTCGGAGCGTGCGCCCATTCCACCTTCGACGTAAGCCTTTTCCTTGCCCATGTCTGGAACAAAAATAGGCTTGCTAGTTCTTGCAGCCCTAACCGTTATGCCTCTATCTCCATCTAGTGGTAACTCGAGTGACAAACTCTTTGAATATCCTCGACTAGCCACCAAGCAAAGCATTTTTCCTTCCACCCTAAGAATTGAAGCATACTCAAATCCTAAGGTTTTTTCCGCAGCGTTTAGCGTCAGTTCATAAATCTCTTCCATGCTCTTTGCCGTGTTCAAGTTCCGACTATAGATGTTCAACGCAGAAAGACTTTCCTCATAACGTTTCCTTTCTGTGATGTCTCTGTACAGCCCCACATAGCCTATGGGTTGGTCTTCAACAGTGATGGGCGCAGCAGATACAGACACTGGAACTAGAGTTCCATCTTTCCTTTTTCTAATAGTATCATGATACGTGTATGCTTTCTTGGCTTCTCTATCCAACATTTCTCCCTCTTCCTTTCCTTCTTCTGGCACTATTAGGTCCAAAAGGCGTTTACCTTTGATTTCATCTAAAGAGTAGCCGAAAAGCTCACTGAAACGAGGATTAATATCTAAGACGTGAAAATCTGAATCCACATAAACAGCAGCCTCAGGATTATTCATAAATAACCGTTCAAACCTCTCTTGGCTCTCTCGAATCTCTCGGGCATATGCCTCCAAATTCTTAGCATATTGCAAGTTGCTCATCGCAGTGGCAGCGTGAGACGCCAATATCTCAAGTAAGTTCTGATCCTCTTCGTCGAAAGCAGCTAATTTTTTACTGTCTACGCCTATAACACCAAGGACTTTTTCTCCAATCTTGACGGGTACGTCGATGGCTGAGCGTATACTAGGCATAAATACAACCCAATCCTCATTCTTTTCTGCATCTGGAACGTTGATTGATTTGCCAGTTCTCGCTACCTTAACACTTACGCCTTTTTTCGTCCCGTTTAATGGCAACTCCTTGGAAAAGGATTTTGGATATCCTCGATGATCCACAACGCGAAGCATGCCTTTGTCCACAATCATAAAAAAAGCGATTTCAAACCCTAGTGTCTTCTCAATAGCGTCCAGTGTGAGGCGGTAAATTTCCTTCATGCTCTCGGCCATGTTTAAGTCTCGACTGTAAGCGTGCAATGTTGAAAGCCTCTCCTCAAAACGCTTCCTTTGTGTAATGTCCCTATACAATCCAACAATTCCAATAAGTTTGTCCTCAACTCTGATCGGAGCAGAAGATACGGACACTGGAACCAAATATTTATCCTTCCTCTTCCTAACAGTGTCGTAATAAACGTATCCGTTTAATGCCTTTTTGTCCAGCATTTCTCCTTCTGCAATCTTGCCTTTTGGCACTATTACATCGTTGATGTGTTTGCCTTCAACCTCGTCCAAAGAGTAACCGAAAAGCTTGGTGAAACGAGGGTTAATATCGAGAATGTGAAAGTCTGGAGCCATATAGACAGCTGCTTCAGGATTATCCATAAACAACCTCTCAAACTTCTGCTGACTCTCTCGAATCTCTCGCGCGTAGGCTTGCAAGTTCTTAGCGTACTCCAAGTTGCTTATCGCAGTGGCGGCGTGGGACGCTAAGATTTCAAGTAGCTCTTGATCCTTTTCGTTGAAAGCATCCAATTTTTCACTTTCTACGTTTAGAACTCCAAGGATTTTGGGTCCAACTCTTATGGGTACGGCGAGCTCGGAATATATGCCGGACAGGCCTTCGACGAAGTCTTTATCCTTTCTTACATCTGGAACTAGAATAGAATTGCCGGTTTTCACTACCCTGATGGTTATGCCCCTTTTGCTGCCGTCCAGTGGTAGTTCAAGTGGAAAGGGTTTTGGATATCCACGTTGATCCACTATACAAAGCATGCTCTTGTCAATCATAAAGAAGTCTGCATACTCAAACCCTAGTACTTTTTGCATAACATCCAAGGTTAGTCGATATATTTCTTCCATGCTCTTTGCCGTGTTCAAGTTCCGACTATAGATGTTCAACGCAGAAAGACTTTCCTCATAACGTTTCCTTTCTTCTTCCGCTTTCTTTCGTTCAGTAATATCTCTTGCAGCAAGTTGGAAACCGACTGGAACCCCAAATTTCTTGATTACTCTGGTTTCTACTTCCGCCCACATCCACTCTCCGTCTTTGCGCTTGAACTGACCCTCCAGAATGCGACTGGGTTTCCCCATTACTCTCTCCTTCATCCGTTTCTTGAATAACCGCAATGTTTCTTCGGACATGATACCAAGCTTGAAACCGTTCTCGCCAACGAGTTCCTCACGCGAATAGCCTGTGGCTTCTTCGAATCTCTTGTTGACGTAAGTGATCTTTCCCCTGAGATCGGCATTGCATGTGGCGATTGGAGCTTCTTCCATTAGGGTCCTAAAACCTTCCTCAGATTTCTCCAGTGCTTTCTCGATTTTCTTGTGTTCGGTGATGTCGATGAAGTTCTCTATTAAGTACTTGTGACCTCTCCACATTGTTGCTGTAACAGTCTTAAGAATTGGAATCCTCTCCCCATCAGCCCTCAATAACACACGTTCTGATTTGTCCACAATCTGTCCCAGGTCACTGATTGGACATCTGCCCTTTTCAGCTGGACAGATAAAGTTGTGACATACTTTTCCGATGACTTGCTCTCTCGAAGCACCTATTGTTTCCAGTGCTTTGGGGTTTGCATCCACGATCTCATGTGTCTTCTCGTCTATGACTACAACCCCTGAAAAGATGGAATCCAAAATTGTTTCTAAGTAGTTTTTATTTTCCCTCAGCTCATCCTCTGCCCTTTTTCCTTCCACGACTTGGCGTATGCCATATACCAATTTACCGTAAACTGTTTCTGGACCGCCAGTTTTGTTGAAGTAACGATCCGCACCGAGGTTCAGTGCTTTTATCGCCACTTCTTGTCTACCTCTCCCAGTGAATATGATGAATGGGGTATTGTCGCCTTTGTCTCTCAATTCTTTGAGGAATTGTAAGCCGTCTTTTCCTGGCATCACGTAGTCAGAAATGATCACATCGAATTTTTTCTTCTTCATTGTTTCCGTGGCTTCTTCAACAGAGGAGGCAGTTTCAACCTTAAACCCTCTCATTTCTAAGCATTGTTTCACGACCTTCGAGAATGGAAGATCGTCGTCTACGTACAAAACCAGTGTTGGCGCTTGCTCGACTAGGTCTACAACGATTTTGGATGACTCAACAGCAGATTTAGCCAAACCCATATCGACTTCCTTTTATAGGCTTGATGTGTGAGCGTTGAATTTTTGCTCTTAAATTTTCTGTCTAAAAGGCTAAAAAACACTTGTGGAATCAGTATATGAATTAGCAATTTATTTTTAATTCAGATTCAGAGTGTGCGTGGATCTAACTATTTCTTTTTAGTTTCATAGATAAACTTGACGCTGCGAGATGGGCTTGTCTAATAAGATCAATTACTGTTTCATTGTTTGGAATGGCTTCACTCAAAGCCAGCGAATAGGCTTCGTGGTGGGCTTTCCGTAGAAGGAAAACGATGTTTTCTGGAAGAGGACAAGCAGTGTTTATAGACAGGTTGAAGGCGCTTGCGTGGGCTTGCACGAACCCTCTTTTAGTTTCTTCCAAATCGAGTTGCAACTGGTCCTCTGTTATGATTAATCCATCGTCGTACACAATCCTCAAACTGAGTCCGATTTCGACTGCCTTTATGCCGAGTTTCGACAACACCCCAGCCAATCTGGTGTCTATTGCGTCTCCTTTCTTAGCTACTAGGGTGTCTCGTGATACCCAGACACTTCCAGCCTCTATTCTGGAGGGCAGACCAACGGCAGTTAGTAGGCTGATTACTGGGCCTGGGGGCAATCCTGTGTTTCCCGCTGGAACTATAACGTCTTCTGAGGCCACGTCTCCTGTCCTCGCGATGGCTTTGACCCTGCTCTTTTTGAGGAGTAGCGTGAGTTTGAATGGGTTTAGGTTGGTGAACAGAAATACGTTTGAGCCGCTGAGGTGAGCATCGAGTTTTTCGAGTTCTGGTTTGTCCTTGCACTGGCTTATCGCCCTTCTTATTAGGGTGTTCTTGACGACACGAAGATATGCGCTGTTTTCTAGTTTTCTTTTCAGTTCTTGAAGTTGACTAGCCCTCACCTTCTCGAGACCCGCGACTCCCAGAGCCCTGTACTGTTGTAGGAGGTTTCTTACTTCTTCGACTTCTTGTGTTTTTTCCAGTGCTATTTGGCGTGACATCGGATTTTTCCCTACGGAGTTATTTTGATTGGTGGGCCCATTGCGGTTTTTAGGTTGATTGACCTGATGTTTTTGATTCCTTTCTTGAGTTTTCCTTCGATTCTTCTGATGACTGTTTGAATGTTTTCGGAGATTTGTTCGTCGGGCATGTTTTCTGTTCCGACGAGGCAGTGGAGAACTGGTTGTCCTCGTAATCTTACGGCTATTGTTTTTCTGTTTTTTTCGATGAGTTCTGTTATGTTGGCTGTCGGGGGGACTGGGGTTGGCATTTTTCCTTTTGGTCCTAGGGTTGCGCCTAAGACTCTTCCTACTATGGGCATTAGGGGGGCTTCTGCGATGAAGGAGTCGTATGTGGTTGAGAGTTCTTTTTGTTTTTTCTTGTCGCCTGTTAGGGCTTCGAGTTCGTTTCTTTCGATGACTAGGTCTACGCCGGCTTTCTTGGCTTTTAGGGCTAGCTCACCAGAGGCGATTACGCATATCTTGTTTCCTTTTCCAGCTCCGTGTGGTAACTCGATTGTTTCTTGGATTTTTCCTTCGGGTTTTTTGGGGTCTATGTCTTGTAGGTTTATGATGAGTTCGATGGATTGGGTGAAGTTTCTTTTCTTGGATTTTTCTTTGAGTTCTTTGATGGTTTGGAGGAGGGTTTTGGTGTCTAGGGGCATTGTTGGAGCCTCGTGGCAATGAAGGATGTGGGGTGAGTTATAAAAAGATTTAGGGAGTGTGAGTGTGAGGAAAAAATTTTTGTGTGGGGAAGGCTAAGATTCTGTTTGTGTTTTGGTTTTTGTTTTTGGTTTGGTTGTTGTTTTGGGTTGTGTTTGGGTTGGGTTTAGGGTGATTTATAACATACTTAAAGGTGATTTAATGGGCACTTATTGGGCAATTACAGCGTTTCCCACTTCGAGTTTAGGGTGTTTTGTTCAAAATCGAGTCAGGCGTGTTCCACTTGCGAACTGAATAACTCTGTGCTCTTCATTTCCTTTATGAAAGATGGAGAATACTTCCTTTTCGAGTTCTCTAAAAGTGTGGGAAGGCTCATTTGGTGGCGAATCCCGCCAGTATAGCCCTGAGTTTAGCTGCTTCTTCGACTGCGTTTCTCCATTCGATAGAGTCTTCCCATATCTCGTGTTTTTCTGTGAAGACGCCCTCGGTTTTTATTTTTTCTTCGATTTGGGTTAGTGACATCTTGTATTTTCTTTGGAAGCGTTTTTCTATTCCTTTGAAGAGGGCGAGTTCTTTGAGTAGGTGGGAGCGTAGTTCTTTGGCGGTCTTGTTTTCGAGGGTGATTGTTTTCATTGTCAGGAACCTTCACACACTTGAAGAGCACAGAATCCTATAAAAGTTTGGACATGTTGAAGTTTATTGTGTGGTGTATCGTCTTTGGCGAAGACTGTGAGTTTAGCAGTTGATGTTGCGGGTGTGGTTAGCAGAATTGCTAAGCATTATGACTTAGATTTGCCTTCGAAGATTGTGATGTTCCATTATGATGAGGATACGGATACTTTGTATGTTCATTTCGAGTATCCTTCAAAGAGTGTTGACAGCAAGATTGTGGACAAGCACGGTGAAATCATACTGGGCTTGGATCAGAAGGGCAAGACAGTCAACATGACAGTAATAAACGCACTAACACACAAACACAAGTAAACAATGTCATTAGTAGGCTCATTCTTATTCTGTGAGGTGGAAGCGGTATGGTGTATAAGGTAAAGTATGATGCTGAAACGGACGTTCTCACTGTTGTGGTTGCCGAGAAGGGCAAGCTTGTGTATGCGGAAGAGGTAGGTGACATAGTGGTTCATTTTGACGAGGATGGGAAACCGCTCTTTATGGAGATACTCAATGCAAGCAAGATAATACCGTTAATGGTTCAGGGCTTAGCCAAAAAAGAAGTAACAATAACATAAGCTGCTATGGTATCTATTTTATTTCAATGCGTTTATCTTTACCCTTTCAGAATCTAGCCTTTTTTTCGTGGGTTCGGTCAGTAAGACCATCACCCATAATGTTTATTAAATCGAAAATGGCTTTTTAATTCGGTGAATCTGATAAATGCAAGAAAGTCGAGTTGGCTCGAAGGGAGAGCTGTTTCCTCCTAAGGAGATTAGAGAAAGATTAGGGCTTCGTGCTCATGTGAGGGTTGTTTACAAGATTGAAGGTGGAAGACTTGTTGTTGAGCCCGTACCAAGCCTTGAAGAAGTGTTTAAGGAGCCCTCGTCGGTGGAAATATCCCGTGAAGAATTTCACAAACTTAGAAAGGAGCTGTCTCGGAAGGCTGAGTCTTGAGAGTGCTGTTGGACACAACCTATTTTTTGCCCGCGATAGGTATCTCTGTGAAAGACCTTCCAAGAGATGCTCCGCTCAAATTGATGCAGAAGGGACATCAAATCTCCATGAGTGATGTAAGCATCTTCGAACTTGCAGCCGAGGGCGCCAAGCATGTTGCTTTAGGAACCGTTGCCGCTGAGAGAGTGACAAGGGGCATAAGGGCTGTCGTTTACAGTGACGCGGTTGAGATTGTTTCGATGCGTGAGACTACTCTTTTGCTTACTGCTTTCAAACTTAGAGGTATGCTCAGCGACTTTATTGATTGCCTGCTTCTTTCATCGGCTATAAACCTGTGCGATGTCCTGATAACTGAAGATGAGGACATTCAGGACCTGAGGAAGAATAAAGATTTTAGTGACTTAGTCGCGTCTATAAATCCCAAGTTTAAGGTTCAAACCTTGATGGAAAACTTGCAGGCTCAGCGTTGAATGTCGCTGACTTACGGCACATAAAATAAATGGTGTGGCTTGATTGGTGAGGACTGTTGGTTTAGCCGTGGATGTTGCTGGTATTGCGCTTGAGCTTTATTTTTAATTTGCATGTTACTGAATTGTTAGTTAAGACATAATGTTGCTAAGACTTCGGTCGAGGTGTTTAGCCTGCGGCTTCCAATCGCCCGAGGTGTCGGGCTGAAACTTTTGGATTATAAGCGTCTGGACGAAATTAAAAAGAGGAATGCGCAAAATATGGTCATAGAAGGCGTAGTAAGAATGGTGTCTGCATGTGTTGCATTTGTGTTTAGTGTTTGTATGTTGTTAGTTGAGCGTGTGAGAGACCCCCTACCGAGAGGGAGGGAGATGTTGTCAAAAAGGTTAAAACTCAATTTTGTTTTTGCGTGCGGTCTCTATGATTTTCTGCCTTTGTGAGACTGGGTCTAGGTTTGCTATTTCTTGAGCTACATCTAATGGAAGATGCACTAAGTAGATACCAAAATTATCTGCTAATCTTATTGCATCTTTGTCAGACCCATGAGCAGTGACAATTAATCCATGAGGTCTTTTGAGTTTAGCTGTCATGTCATCTAATTCCGCTTGAAGAAACTGAACCACATAGCGGTCAATTTTATCTTTTGTTCCTCTCTGGTTTCTAGTTCTGATATCCCCAATCAAAGTAGTGTACCCCTTAGTGGCTAAAATATCTGGATAGTAATTTAAGCCGGAGTCTCCCACTACGAGTATTTTTTCGGTTTCCTTACCCTTAATTTTGTACTGCACTTCAAAACCATGGGCAGCTAGGATGTTCACCATTGCCTTCGCTAACATGTCATGTTTACTCAGGGACAAGTTTGACTTGACTCTCCCGTATAATGATTTGCAATTCAAACGGTGTAGCTTCTTCCTTTTCTTTCAATGAGAGATCATTTTCTAAGAGTTTAGTATACTTTTTCTTGAGTGACTGTGAAACTTTAGCTTTTATAACAGGAATCAACCGCTCCTCTATTTCATAACCGATGCTATTTCTTCCTAGTTCTTTCGCAACTTTTGTAGTTGTTCCAGAACCGAGAAAGGGGTCGAGAACGGTTTCACCAACGAAAGAAAACAACTTAATGAGTCTATACGGAAGTTCGTCTGGAAAGGCAGCAACGTCCTTCTCTATTCTATCTAGAGGAAGGACGTTTGTCATCTCCCAGACGTTAAGATACCATTTATCCACAAGATATTCGTTGATGTCTATGCGAGATAACTCTCTAATCTTGGGATCAATGCTTTGATAATCAAATTCTCCGTTTTGAAAAATGAGGATGGTCTCAACTATGTTATCGGGGTAATAGTACATTGGGTAAGGATGTTGAATAACAACCCCACTGCGCCTACTTTTTCGGATGTAACCATCAGGTTTTCTCCAGATCAAGGAGTCTCTATAAATGAAGCCTTCCTCAACAAAAATCCTCGTTACATCTGAGATTATTGGAAATTTCTTTCCGTCAACGAGCATATCGTCACAGTTTATGCAAGCAATTCGGCCATCTTGTAAAACTTTCTTTATTTCTTTTGCAACATCTCTCATTAATGACAAGAATTCACTGTACTTTGTGAAATACCCCCTGTAGTCAAAAGGAGCATTATAATAAGGTGGAGATGTTACGACAAGGTGCACTTTTTCATTCTCGATTTCCTTCATCTTCCTAGAATCGCCTATAACAACACGGTGAAGAGTTTTTGGAAGAGAAGGCATTTGGAATTTTTCACCTCTGCGTAAGTTTTTACTCTTTCAACCTTTAAACACTTTCTCTAAAAAGACAAAAGGGCACTCGAGAATTTTGAAATTTCCCTCCAAGACAGTGCAAAGACAAAATCAGTAACCACTGTGGGAAAATCAGAAAAAAGGAAAAGACAAATAACTTACAAACAGAACCCTAATAATAAAAATGTGATGACTATGTCAATACAGGATTTTTCTGAGATACTGGAACGGTTGAAACCCATATCCCTAGATCTAAATCGAGTTCTTTTGGACCCAAATAACCCACGATTAGCTGAAGTGAGGGGAACAATTGAACCAGAAGAAGGGATTGATGGCAACGGCGTTCAAGAGACAACTTTTGCTACTTTAAAGAAAGATGGAATTGATGACCTGAGAGCCAGTATTGCTACATCTGGTTATCTGCCTATACAGATGCTGGTTGTTCGTAAACACTTCAAACATGGCTCAGATAAATATGTGGTACTAGAGGGAAACCGTCGGGTGGCGGCGATAAAATGGATCATGGCAGAAGCTCCTCCGGGCGTAACTGGAGAAATTTTGGAGAAAAGAAGAAGCAAATTAATGAAGCTAGACTTGCTTTTGGTGAACACTACTACAGAGAAGCTGGAAAGAGATAGACTTCTTCTGCAAGGAATAAGTCATATGTCGCCAGTACATGGGTGGCCTGCTTTCGCCCGTGCACTTGCTTGTCTGTCGCTTGAGAAACAAGGACTTAAGCCTACAGAGATATCAAGGGCTCTTGGAGGAGGGGTCACTGCAAAGGAAGTGGGCCGTCTACTGCGTGCTTATAGTGCATATATGCAGATGGTTGAGGATGAAGATTATGGCGAATACGCAAGTCAGCATAAGGAACTTTTCTCGTATTTCTCTGAAGTTCTTGGAAAGAAGAGTTTAAGAAATTGGCTCGGATGGGATGACTCCAAGAGAAAATTCACCGACGATGATGCGTGCGAAACATTGTATGAACTCCTAGAGAGAAAAAAAATACGGAGACTGACGGACATTCGATATCTTCCGAATATTTTGAAGTATACTCCGGAAGCTATTGATAAACTTGTGGAAGAGGGGGAGTTTTCCATAGAAGAGTCCTTCGGCGACGCAATTAAAGCCGAACAAAGGGAAAAAGCACCCTTAATAATTGATTGGAGAGACCAAATTCGAAAGACAATAACTTTGTTAGAACGTGGGATATCCTTGCCATTTGCCCCAGATGATGCCAAATTATTTGAAAGTTTGACTAAATCTGCCAAGAAAAGGCTAAGGGATGTCAAAGTTTACCTTGGAAAAACGTAAACCGTTAAGCATGGAAAAGCTTGCGGATCATATAATAAACGACTTTTCTCCAAAAGAACGCTTTTGGGTGAGCGACTCCATAATTGAGGTCTTGCAAAAGTATTTTGATATCGATGAACTAACAGCAATAGAAACTGAAGAAGAGGTCAGGGAAGAAGTAAAAGACCGCATAAACGTCCATGTCGTTGATTCGGAAATTCGGGGTATACCACCAAGAGTCCGACTTCATGGTAATGAATTATTAGGAAAACAGCGACCGCAAGTTATGGATGAATTAGAGAAAGAAATAAAGAAATTAGATCCATTTGAGTTTCAACGTGTGTGTTGCGTTTTCATTAAAGAGATTATGAACTGTGAGATTATAAGAGTGCGACGCCTCGATGGCGGGGCAGACATCATAGCGAGACGAGATTTTTCTATAGTTGCGCAAGCGAGACTCCATGGCTCCGGATTGGTAGGAAAAAACGAGTTAGAAATATGGGCATTACAAGCTAAGGAAAATTATTCAGGTGCAGCATTTGTTTTTATTACGACAGTCTCGTATACTCTCCCCGCTAAGATCTGTGCTGAAGAGAAATTTATCAAACTAATAGATGGAGAACAAATCGCTTACTTCCTATCCAAACAGAATGCTACCTCAGCAACAGTTAGAGAATGGCTGGAAAATAAATGCAAAGGATGTATCGTCCAAAAATGCGATCTTAAACCTAGCAAACTTTCCTAGATTGCTTCTTAATTGGTTTTCTTGTTGAAGACCTTCGAGCCTTACTTACCTTCCACGAGTGAAAGCCAGTCCTCTATCACTTTATAGCAACACCCTACAACCTTATTTGGATCATATACAAGACCCGAGGTAGACCCCCTGCGCGTGTGAGAGTCACAACGCACTACTCCTTCTCCTTCAACGAGGCGTCATGCTTCCCCTCATCAACCTCCCTCTGCACCTCACGCGGATCCTTACCCTCCACAGTCACCCCCATGCTTATGCAACTCCCCAAAACCTCCTTCACCGCACCCCTAACATTTCTCGCCAACAACTCATGACGCTTAACCCCAGCGATACGCACAACCTGCTCCAAAGACAAGTTCCCAACCTTCTCAGTCTTCGGATTCCCAGAACCCTTCCCAACCCCCAACTCACTCACAATCAACGCCGACATCGTCGGAGTACCCACAACAACCTCAAACTCCTTAGTCTCCGCATCCACAATAATCTTAACAGGAACCTTCATCCCAGCAAAACTCTTCGTAACCTCGTTAATCTTAGTCACAATCGCAAGAACGTTCACCCCAAGCGGACCAAGAGCAGGACCCAAAGGAGGACCACCACTCGCTTGTCCACCAGGCACCAAAGCGTCAATCGTCTTCTTTTCACCCATCCTTTATCCCTCCTTCCTCGCCTTCTCCACAAGTTTCACGTAGTCCGCGTGAACAGTGATGGGCATAGTGAACGTCGCCTCCAACAACTCCAGCGTCACCTCCTCCTTCGTTCTGTCAATCCTCGTGATCCTCGCCCTCATACCCTTAAAAGGACCCCCAACAACCTCCACCATGTCCTCTTCGCCCAAATCCTCAATGACAGGCTTAATCACTATGTACCTCTCAATCTCGGAGAAACTGACGATTCCGGGAACCCTCGACCTCACGTGCTTGATCCCCGCAATGGCTTTCTCAACGAAGTGGGGTCCGTCAGCTTCGATGAACACATACCCCTTAAGCGTCTCCGGCACCAGAACCGCCTTTATCGGCAACTTGCTGGCTTCAACCCTCACAGCGAGGAGATTCGCCACATTCTTCTCCTGCCCCGCAGTGGTCCGAACAGCGAAGATAACTCCAAGAGGCTTCTCTTCCATTCTCCTCCTTCCTAAACTGACTCAGAACCCTGTCAAGATTCCCGCAATCAGTTTGACAAGGAACCCAACAACTCCCACGATAATGACCCCGAGAAAACAGATCTTTATCGAGAGCCAGAGCTCACTTCTCCCAGGCTTCGTGGCAAGCCTAACCAACCTCACAGACGACTCAAGGAAAGATCTCAATCCCAACGCTCATCGCACTCTCAAAGAACAACAACTGATATAAAAAGTATTTTGAACCCGAGCACATACCGTCTCAAACCTTAGACCCTCTGAATCGACAAGCCGACTTCATTCAGCGTCCTCACCAGTTTTTCTTTGTCCTGACCCTTAATCCCCTTCCAGTCCAAGACCGCCGTTTTCACATTTTCCACCGTCTTCTCGACGCATTGCTTAATCATTTCGGCGTCTACGGTGGAAACGGCGTACTTCGGGATTATGTGACCGAAAGCTTTCTCGGTTGTCAGGGCGATTTTGGTGAACTTCCTATTATAGTGGGGACCGCCAACACCTAAGACGGCTGGGTAACTCGACCCTTTACAAACAGCAGCCATGGTGGCGTGGGCTACAGCCTCAGCCGCCCTCAAGTCCTTCCATTCTTTGGGCGAACTACCCAACTCAGCAAACATTGTGGGAACGTCTAACGATGGACCGTGATGAGTGCACTCATAAGAAACCTCATAGTCGAGTTTCATCTTCTCCTTCAAACTCGCCATATTCACGAGCACATCTTTCATTGCACTCGCTGGGGACACAGAAATCTTCTTAGAAACTCCTCCAAACTCTGCTTCACCGAGGTTGCCTGGGGTGTGAACAGACAGGGTGGGAATTCCACTGACACTGCTGTGGCGGGATACGAAGATTAACAGTTGCGGGGTGAAAAAGTCGGTTACGAACTGCGTGTTAACGATTTCTTCATTGATGAAAAGAAGCCGTATTTCCTGACCCTGAATCCTCTTTAAATAAATAGGGTTTTGATGAAAGGATTCTGAACTCTCATCAAACCTGTAGTGTTGTATGATTTGTTGCGCGATGTTCATGCCAGCCAGGTCTTTCGTTGAAGCTACAATCAAAATCATGTGGGCACCTTTCATCAACAATATGAGTGGCTTCACAAAACTTAAATCAATAGGACCAAAATCAAAGCAAACTAACGCAGACATACAACCTAGCATAAAGCGAGCTTGGCGCAAAAACACATTAACCCTTAATACTGCCAGTTCATCATTTGTTTTCATGTAATAGGTGAACTGTGCTTCACTAAATCATTAAATACGAAAGGTTACGATTTCTTATGATCATGCGGTGTCAAATTTGGAGGATTGGGGGGCGCGGAAATCTCCTTTCTCTCAGCAATAAATCCAGTTTTTGTAAACTGTAAATCGCGCACCCTCATGCGTGCGCATGGATAGGCGAGGTGAAATTTTGAAGGATTGGGATGACGAGATTCATAGAGCGCTGGCACATCCTATCAGAAGATGCATCATAGAATGCTTGCAAGAAGGAAATGCTCTCTCGTTCCGTGAGTTACTGAAACACGTGGGCATCGGTAATCATGGAAAACTCGGTTTTCACATAAAAGCACTGACAGGATTAGTTGAACGTGAGCCTTCAGTGGGCAAATATCGCTTAACAGACAGAGGACAGTTGGCTGGCGAGTTGATTTGGGATATTCGCTTCATCGTTGACAGGGGCGGACGAGACTTGGCACACGAACCAACGAGATATGTCCGACATCTTAGGTTTGGAGACCACGCTATTCTCTACTACGATACAGAGGATGTCAAGCGGGAAATATCCTTCTCGTTCCTAGAAGCGGGGTTACCAAAGGGCGAAGCGATTGTGTATCTTGTATCAGAACATAGACTGGATTCGGAAGGTCGAGAAATCCAGAGACACGGGATAAGCGCCGATCACTTCCGAACGGGAGCATTCACAATCATGTCAGCTGACGAGTGGTATCTGAAAAAAGGTAAAGCCCATGCAAAAACGATTATAGCCAATTGGCAGACGCTTCTTAAACAGAAGCAAAAGGCTGGATTCACAGGACTGCGTGCCGCCGGCGAAATGGAGGCTTTCTTTGATCACGCAAAGACCAAGGAGTTATTGAGATACGAAGCAGCGCTTGGCAGACAACTTGCCTTTGACGTATGTGGACTGTGCCTTTACGACACACACAGGCTTGAGGAACAACAAATCATTAAACTGAAAAAGTGCCACGGTCACGAAATCTTCAAGGACACAGCTTTGAAAATGACGTAAATCGTGTGTCGAACTCACGCCTGAATTTGTTTTGGAGGCGTGTTCAACTTGGTTGATATGTCGCTTCAAAACGTAGTCGCAAGGGAACTTTACGAGAGACTTATCAAGAGCTTCATGGATGTGATAGTTTTGAAAAAACTGAAGAATGGCAATCTTATTGGCGCCTACGACGTGATTGCTTTGATCTACAGAAGATTTCGTATTTTCATGTCTTCTGGATCCGTCTATTCTCTCATGTATTCTATGGAGAGAAACGGGCTCATTGAAGGTACGATGGATAAGAGTAAGAGAGTTTATAAGCTGACCGAAAAGGGCAGAGAAACACTTGAAAATATTTCAGAAAGTGGCGACAAGATTGTCTTGCTTTTGAAGTCTATATTGGAAGAGTAACGTAAGTTCTTCACACCGAAGGCGTTCTTATCCGAGTCAGATAGGCATACGTAACAGAATCTATGCCTTGTTGCACAGATTAACTTTCAATTGATGCGTCACGCCTAGCTTTCTAAAGACGACTGGTTGTCTTAATGGATTTATATAGAGGACCATACAGAAGGTCTATCTACGGAGGAGAAAAAGACAGAAGACTATAGGGGATGTCGCCGTTGAGGTCGATTATGCACTTGTTAACCCTCAAAGACTGGTCCTCACAAAAAGTCACCACTGTAATTGAAAGAGCCATAGAGATCAAGAATAATCCCGAGCGATACTGCAGTTCTTTGAAGGACAAATCCTTGGCGATGGTTTTTCAGAAGACTTCGACTAGAACACGGGTTTCTTTTGAGGTGGCTATGACACAACTCGGAGGACACGGAATCTATCTTGACTGGAGAACCACAAACTTCGCACTGGCGGACATAAGAGACGAAACCAAATATCTTTCAAGGAATGTCGACTGCATCATGGCGCGGTTGTTACAGCACTCAGACTTAAGGGCTATGGCTGAAGCCTCAAAGGTTCCAGTCATAAACGGATGCGACGAGAAATATCATCCGTGCCAAGCAATCGCCGACCTAATGACGATTAAAGAGAAGAAAGGCAAGTTGAAGGGAATAAAACTTGTCTACATCGGAGTTCACAACAACGTCTGCAACTCGCTGATAGTCGGCTGCACAAAAACAGGAGTAAAAATCACTACGGTAACGCCTATAGTCAACGAGCCCGCTTTCGATAAAGAATTAGTCGAGACGGCTAAGCAAACCAGGCTCTATGAAACCACTCTAGACGTAAAGAAGGCGGTAAAAGACGCAGACGTAGTTTACACCGACACTTGGGTTGACATGGAGTTCTTTCTCGACCCAAAGTTTAAGGAAGAGAAAGAAAAGAGAGTCAGGCTCATGAAACCCTATCAGGTTAACAGAGAGTTGTTGAGGGACAGCAACGCCTTAATAATGCATGACATGCCGATTCACAGGGGCTACGAAATAAGCGCCGAAGTGATAGAGAGCCCCAACTCCATAATCTACGAACAAAGTGAGAACAGGCTTCACTCGACAAAAGGAATTCTGTTGGAACTTCTAGGCGCAACATAAAAACTCTACACAGAGATTTCTTCCATGTCTCAAGGTTTCAGAGGTCACCTCTCATGAAGGTCTGTGGAATCGTTGGTAGCCCTAAGAAAAATGGGAACGTTGACTTGCTTGTATCTCAAGTGCTGAAAGGGGCAACGAGCCAAGGAGCAAAAACACAGAAAATCTATCTCAACGACTTGAACATCAGGCCATGCCAGAGTTGTGGAGTCGACCCTCACCCAAAGTATTGCCTCTTCGACGATGACATGAAACTGATCTATGACGCTCTAGAGTCTTGCGATGCCATAGTGCTTGGTTCCCCAGTATATTTCGATACAGTCAGTGCACAAACCAAACTCATGATAGACCGTAGCAACTGCCTACTCCCATATGTGAAGCACCCCGATGGAACATACGGTTTCGAAAGAAGAATAGGCAAACGAAAGAAGGGAGTCTTCATCACCGTTGCTGGTACAGACCAAGAATTTAGCACGATTCTGAAAACAGTAAAGGGATTTTTCAACTGGGCGAACATTGAGTTGTTCGAAACAATTCTATACGCTCACGAGGATAACGAGGTAGGGAGCGTAAGAAAAGACGAGGAAAGAATGGCACGAGCTTTTGAAATCGGGGCTCGAATTGTAAAATTCGGGAAAATCTAAGTTAGTTTTGCGACGTGCGAAGCTTCTTTTTCTAAGAACTCTTATCCGCTAAATGTACCCATTGTCTCACCGCAACTGCGCATGCTTCATCAAGGAAGTAGTCGACTTTCATTCCTTCTCTTAGACCATGAACGAGTCCCGAATCTTTCAAACGTTTCATCTGCCAAGTCAACGCCTGAGACGAGATTTCGAGTTGCTGAGCCAAGTCACTGTGCGAAATCTGAACTTTTTCTAGCAAGATAGACAAAATCCTTCCTGCCGTTTGACGCCGAAGGAACGAAATCACAGTCATCTCGGTCTTTATGAATCGTTTAGACTCAAAATATCTTTTGTATCGTCCATCACGAAAGAATGAAAGCAAACCAGCTTTTGTCAAGAGGTCCAGATGATGCTGGGCAGTTCCTATGGGTAGGTTCAAACTGTTACATATGCCCCTGAATTGGATTCCTGGATTGTTCGTGACGAAGTTGTAGATTTCCATTCGCGTCGATTGGTTGAGGGATGCTAAATTATCGCGAAAAATCACTCCGACAAACAAAGGCGCAGTCGAAATTGTAGGAGAAAAATTCGAATTTTTCTGTGAAAAGGCTAATGTAAGGAATGAGAAACCAAGGATTAGAAGAATGAGGGATGAAGACACAATGACGTTACGTTTCAAATCCGCAAACTCCACTAAAGAAGTCGGTTTCCAGACTTTTATGGATATCCGTAAGTGAATGTACTAATGTAAGGAACCGTACCAGAAAACCTATCTTCCAGCACCAGAAGAGATAATTAATTAGACCTCCCCGGAAGTTTGGCGGATGGAAAAGAAGAGAAAAAGGAAAGAGCAGAAGCAACTTCTCGTCCTAAGAGAAAAGGAAACTGAAAGTGAATTGTTCGGGGAGCTGCTCGGAGTTTTGGAGGAACTGGAGAAAGAAGGGAAGCGTGTGGATGTGTAGGTTTGTCCTCGCTGTAAGAGCCCGAGAGTTCGAAGAGTCCGTGCTATGAGTGGCGACATGTCTGGTCATTTGGGGATTACTCCTGTAAAGTTTGAGTGCCTTAGTTGTGGTTGGAGGGAACGTTTGATTTTGAAGGCAACCAACAGAAGAATGGGTTGGAGGGAGGTTGCCGTGATAGCGGAGGCTCGAGCTTCCGTTGTGGACTGAACAGTGAGGTTCTGCTCTTTCACTATGGCATTCTAAGACTAGAGGTAGAAGCATGTCTTGGGACACGGTGTGGCACATCTACCTCGACTCTATCGGTGTTAGCGTAAACTTGTTGGTTCTTTCACTTGCGGTTCTCTTAATTGGGCTGTACAAGAAATGGAAAGGCGCCAAGACAAGGCTCTTCTCTATAGCTTTCTTGATCGCCTTTGTCGGCATCGCCTACTTCACCTTACACGGCAGAATCCTACAACTAATATTCCCGATTTCTCTCCCCGAAAACCCTTTCCACTTCATGACCATTGCCAACTACTTTACCACAGTGGCGCTCACTTTTGTTGTTTTCCCAATGCTGTTCCTATTTTTCACGAATCAGTTGGATGCTGGAAAACTCGGTTTTAGAATCCAAGATGCGAGACGTACAGTGCGTCTAACTATGCTTGGAGCATGCGTTAACTCGTTTATCACAGTGCTTCCCATCGCGGTGTCAATTTTGCTTTCATGGAGCTACAAGTGGCCTCCCTTCTCTCGCACAATGACAGATTCATTGCTCTGGTTTGTTCTTGTCGCTGGGGTAGCTACTTGGATGCAAGTTTTCTTTTTCTTGGGAATCCTATTCCATAACCATATAGACTCTGAAAATCCCATACTCCTGTTTCTCATATCAACTCTTACTTTCCTTATGTTCATACCCTTGACAGTTTTCACACCATTCTTCATCTTTGGGCTAGGCGTTGAAGCCTACATAACACTCAAGACAAGAAACGTTTACGGAGCAATGTTCATTCACAGTCTAGGAGTTGCCATAAGCACAGCACTTGTCCTATAAAAGGGTAAAATGTTATCTTTACTTCAGAATACCCGCAAACTTAAGATGCGTTGATATTTGTGTTCGACTGTGCGATATTCTTAAATCGTTATCCGACTCTTCTCGCTGTTAAAGCTACGCAGGCGCACGAATGATGCGAAAATACGTGATCAGTTTCATCGGGGGACTAATTGCCCTTTCAATTATGGCATGGCTAATCGTGACCTTCTTGGATTATCCAGAGGTCAAATCTCTCCCCTTGTACACTTTCAGCACAGTCTCCCGAATCATAATCACACTCTTAGTTTCGATTGCTTGGGGAGTTTCTTTCGGCATATTAGCCGCCACAAACAAGGTAGCATCACTAATTCTCACACCTTTCATAGACCTCTTACAGTCCATCCCAATACTCGGATACTTCCCGATGGTCATAGGTTTCCTGTTTGCACTTGGCCCCATAGGCGTTGAACTCTCCGTCATAGTCTTGCTCTTCACATCCATGGCATGGGCTATCTTCTTCGGAGTGTTAGGAGCCATACGCGGTATCCCAACGAACGTTACCGAATCTGCGAAAAGTTTCGGTTTGACAGGGTGGCGATACATCAGGCATGTGGTATCGCCCGCAATTACCCCTGCGGTGGTTGCGGGAGCAAACCTTGCATGGTGCGACGGCTGGTTTTTCATGATCGCCGCCGAATACATACAGTATCAAGGAAACGTTGTGCCGCCACCTTCTGGGGGATTAGGCTACCTACTCGCAAGAGCAGCCTACTTTTATAAGGACATGAGTCTTGCCATAATCTTGCTGATATTCATAACCTTCATCGTTGTGTACTTCAATACTCTAACTTGGCACAGACTCATGGAGCGGGCAAGCACAGGCACGTTCAAGCCAATCTTTAGAATGGACCTCTCAGGAGTTGGAAAACTCGGAATTGCAAAAGCACCCAGTTGGCTACATCTCGGAAGACTCCACTGGCCAAAATCCTTTTCTATCGCTTCTCAAAGGTTGCGAAAATATTCTCACATAGAAAAAATCATTGCCGCGGTTTTGGCTCTTTCAGCGGTTTTCTTTATTCTGTATACCATACTAGGTCGATTCCCAACATTGGCAATAATTAGCGAAGGATTCACCAATCATCCGGCAGAAGAACTGGCCCATCTACCATTGCTAGTTGCCTTCACAATGGGGCGTCTTACAATCGCATATGGGATTTCACTTGCAGTCGCGATCGGCATGGGAGTTCTGGCTGCAGAGCACAAGAAATTTGCAACCGTGTTCTATCCTCTCTTCGATATTGGGCAAGGAGTGCCAATTCTCGCTTTGTTTCCAGTTCTTTTTCTTGGATTAAACCAGCTCCTTGGAATACCAGGACTTGCCCTTGAACTCACATGTATCATAATGCTGGTTCTCGACATGATATGGTACATGTTCCTCAACATTGTAAGTGCAGTGAAAAACATCCCTACTGAAATGAAGGAGGTGGGTCAACTTTTCGGGTTTAAAGGCTTGAAAAGAATAACACACTTAGTCATTCCTTCCATATTGCCATCTATAGTCACTGGAAGCATACTTTCATGGGGGACAGGCTGGAACACAATAATATTTGCAGAATATATGCCATCAACGGACCCAAACATTGAACCACTTTCAGTCCAAGGTATAGGCTCGCTGTTAGATAAGGCAGGATATGAATTCGGAAACACTGTTCTCCTCATCTTTATCCTCGGAATAATCGCAACAATCGTTCTCTCCATGGAAGGACTTGTTTGGCGGCGTTTGCTCAGAAGATTTGAAAAATATCATGTAGAGGTGTAAACCTTGTCAGTGCTTGAAGTAGAAGACATAATGAAAACATTCACGATAGAGAAATCCAAAATCTTGGTCTTGGACAACGTGAGTCTATCGGTTGGAAACAACGAGTTTGTCTGTTTAGTTGGGCCTTCCGGCTGCGGAAAATCCACTCTACTCAGGATAATAGCAGGCTTGGAAAAAGCCGATTCAGGCAAAATAACGTTCCACAAGCAACCTATCACCCAACCCACTCCAAAAATTTCCATGGTCTTTCAGCTCTTTGGTCTTCTGCCATGGAAAACCGCGTTGGAAAACGTTGAAGTACCGTTGGAAGTTCTCGGGGTAGAAAAAGAAAATCGAGTTCACATAGCCGAAGAATATTTGAAAATGGTAGGGCTGGAAGGCTTCAAAAACACTTACCCCCACGACCTTTCAGGTGGAATGAAGCAGCGCGTGGGAATCGCAAGAGCGCTTGCCTTAAAGCCAGAAGTCTTGCTGATGGATGAGCCTTTTTCTTCGCTGGATGAACTTACCGCCAAAACCCTCCGTGAGTTGGTGCTTAGCATTTGGCGAAGCCCTGCCTTACCGACAAACACCTTCATAATGGTGAGCCACAACGTCGAAGAAGCAGTGTTTATGGCAGATAGAGTGATAGTGATGACGCCTCGACCAGGAAAAGTTATTGGAGAAGTGAAAATTGACATTCCAAGACCTCGTGCCCAATACGTAAGGGAATCCGTATACTTTGATTCTGTGGATGAGGTTGTAGAACTGCTGGAAAAAGGCAAAACCAAGATACAAGATGAAAGTCCTCTGACGTTGATAGCAAGCCGAGGGAAGAAGCCCTAACTTACAATCTTATCTGTCACGGCAGAGTAGAGAGGACAAGCTATTTTAGAATCATTTCTGTGAACTTTTCTGGATTAAACGGTTGCAGGTCTTCGTATCTCTGACCTGTTCCGATAAACAATATGGGTTTCTTCGTCACGTAGGTTACGCTTAACGCTGAGCCTCCTTTCACGTCAGCATCAACCTTAGTCAATATTGTTCCATCTATCCCCACAGTCTTATGAAATTCTTCCGCCTGCATAACCGCGTCGTTTCCAGTCAGCGCATCCACGGTAAGAACCGTTATGTCAGGGCTAATGACCCGTTTGATTTTCTGCAGTTCAATCATCAGGTTTCGGTTTGTCTGGATTCGTCCGGCGGTGTCTATCAACACAGCGCTTATTCCATGCGCTTTGGCGTGGCTGATGGCGTCATAAGCCACTGCTGCGGGGTCGGCTCCGTACTTGTGCTTGATCATGCGCACTCCGAGGCGTTTTGCGTGTTCCTCTAACTGCTCAATGGAGCCTGCACGATAAGTGTCACTGCAAGCCAGAACAACTGAGTAGCCGTTTTTCATGAGGAATTTGGCGACTTTCGCTATGCTCGTGGTTTTTCCGGTTCCGTTGATTCCCACAAAGAGAATCACGTAGGGCTCGTTGCTTTTTCGTTTTTCCTCAACCCTTTTTAACAAATCGCCTTTCTCGTTGGTCGATAAGATGTTAAGTAAGATTTCGTCGAGACTTGTCCTCACTATTTCTCTTCTGTCTTCCAGTCTTTTTATTTGAACGCCGTCGAGTCGTTTCTCCAATTCTCCGCAGACGTGGTCGGCGACAGAGACTGCCACGTCGTTTTCTATTAGGTTTATTTTGAAGTCGGCGAAGACTGGACGCAGTGCCTCAGCCTTTAATTCCGTAGTGGTGACTTTGTCAACGAGGTTGCTGAGGCCTTTCCTAAGTTTTTCGAACACCACTCGCTTGCTCCCTGCTCAGTTTTGCTGTCATCTCATCGAGTTGGGCTCTGTGGCCTCCGATTTTTTCCACCACTTGAGTTAATTGCTGTTCAAGCGATGTCCTTGTTTTCTCCAAGTCACTGATGCGGTTTCCGAGGTTTTCTTTTGCCTCTTTCACGGTTTTTTCGATAGCCACTCCAGCGCCAACCCCAACAATCACTTTGTCTGCGCTTCTGAGCGTTGCTTCTATGTAGGAGCCTCCTCCTATGGGAACCACTAGGGGCACTTCCTTCTCCTCTTTTTCCAGTCCTTCGAGGGTTAAGTTTGCGACTCTGAGTTCGGCGAGAGCTGCGTTTACTAGGCTGATCCTTGACTGTAGGGCTTCAGCTGTTCCTTCCAAAATCCTGAGTTCAACCACCAGCCTTCTGAAGGTTTCTTCCTCATTGGACACCTTTCTCTTCTCCAAGTGTTAGTTTCTTTATTACTGGACTTGTGATTTCCTCAGGACCTATCTCCTTGACCTCTTTGATTTTTATTTGGAAGCGTTTTGCTCTGTGCTTACTCCCGAAATCCTTGTAGATTTTTTCGATGGCGTCCTCAGGCTTCAAGGCTCTGATCTCTTTTCTGAAAGTGGTTTGAAAGTTTGGTTTCGCGATTTCTCCAGTTACTTGGAATACTTTGACTTTAGTCATTGAATCACCGTGTCGGTACGCCTCTTGAGAAGGTAACCTCCCTATAAATATTTTAAACTAAACCAGCTTGGGTTTTATCTGTTTCTTTCACTACATCGAGTGCTTGTCCGATTATGAACAGTTCAGGTCCAGTTGTTAGTGAGCCCGCTATGGCGCCGGATTTGTTTCCTATTAGCCCAGTGGCGACGTACGGGACTCCACAGTTTATTGTTCCAACATCCACTGGAACCCTTAACACTTCTGTCAGAACCTTTCGCTCTTCTTCTTTTAGTAGAGGATGGGCTAAGACGCCTTTGTTTGTGGCGATGGCGAGGGAACCAACATAGGGTAGTCCAGCGATTTCGCCACGAACCACTTCGACTCCTAACGTGTCTGCGACTGTTTTTGCATCCTCCTCTTTAAGTCTAGGGTCGATTAAGGCGCCGTAATCGTTTGCTAGAACCATGTTTCCGTAGGCGGTTCTTTTCGTTTCCATAATCGCGATATTAAGGTCAGAACACGATGTGATGGCTTGAACCTCTTCCTTGCGTGTGTAATGGGGGAGTATTATGCCATTTGCGTTGGCGCAAGCCAAGGCTCCTATAAGCACAGATTCCCCTATGGTAGTGCGGATAACCTCAGTCCTCAACCACTCTTCTAGCCTTTTGGATTTCGGCTCTGAAACCTGTGGGGGAACAATCACAATCTCGTCGGTGGCTAAAGAATAAACTCCTATGCTTGCGCTACCAAAAAGGTCGAAGAGAAATATCCCCAAGCCCTAGTCCTCTTCCGCCAAATGAAGAGTCACGGTTCCCTCTTTGTCCTTCACGGCTCGAACTCTTATGTTTCTTGGAGGATTCTTTATTCCACAACTCCAAATCTTCTCGTTCACTTCGTTGCTTACAACCAGTCTCTCCGCTTCTTCTTCTGTGGCTTCTGTCTTGATTTTCATGTGTTTCGTGATGAAACTCTTGATGATGCGTATTGCTCTTGGTGCCCGCTTCTTTGGTGGGGATATCCAGGCTCTGCTTAACGGTATCGTGTAGACTCGTTCCTCAACGATTTCTTCTTCAACTTCTTTCTTTTCTATCTTTTCGGGTTTTTCCTCTTCTTCTATCGCTTCTTCTGCTGCTTCCTCTATAGGTTTTTCTGAAACCTCTTCCTCGGCGACCTCTTCTTCTGCAATTTCTTCGGTTTCTTCTAATTCTTTCTCGACTTTGACTTCTTCGGCTTCTTCGGTTAGTGGCTCTTCCTCAGCTTTTTCAGTTGGCAGTTCTTCTTCGGTTTCTTCGCCCAAGTCTTCTTTAGCATCAGTCTTCTTCTTGGGGGTCTTCATTTCTGGTCATCTCACGCTCTTATTTTCCTTTGGTGCCAACGTCTTCTTTTTGGGTTGGCCCTGACCTGCCCAACGGTCCTTGCGATGACCCATGTGGGGACTGGTTTCTTTTGTTTTCCTGCTTTGGCTAACCTTCGTTTTTTTGCGGTTGGTTTGTTTCTTGCCATTTTAGACTCTCCTGATTTTGATTTCTCGTCGCTGAGACTGTAGTTTCTGCAGGATTTCTTTCAGTTGCTCGTCTGTCATTGGGATGCTTATTTTGTTCTGTTGTGCGAGTTGGATTAGTTGCAGTTCGAGTTGTTCTGCGAATTCTGGCTTCACCATTTTCAAGTTGGTTAGGCGTTGTCTTGCGTCAGATGTCAGAATCCTGCGTAGTATGGCTTGCTTTTGCATCTCGATTTGTTGTTCTGCTTGAAACCTTTGTTGTTCTTGGACAAGACGCCGTTGTAGTTCAAGCATTCTTCTTCGTCGCAGCTCCTCAAGCTCTTCTTCTTCACTCATTGAAGGCACCTAATACTTCTTGAGTTCTGGAATCTCCTTCTCTAGATCTCTCTTGATTTCCGTTGACAAGGCATCAAGCAGTGTCCTCCCCTCTTTGGTCATCACTCTTCCCTTGTTTCCAAGAGGCTTCACGAGAGCAGCTGCCTCCAACTGCTGAACAGCCTTTCTAACAGCGGCACCCCCACCCTTCCTTACATGTTCTGGCTTAACCCCACGACCAACCCTTCCTCCATAATCCGAACGGAGTCGGGATACACCGATTGGTCCTTCAATGTAAATCTTTCTCAGAAGAGAGGCACATCGGGTGAACCACCAGTCGGGGTTATCTGGGGGTCTCTGGGCGTGAGAGCCAGTCTTCGCGACAGGAGCCCAAGGGGGAAGAACTACCGCATCTATGTTGTCCTTTAGGTATCTGGCTAACTTATTGATCAGTATCGGTGCGGGAACGTCGTAGGGAGTTGGCAAGTCTCTTCTCCTGTTGTTTTCCTCAGTAATTCATGAAGCGTCTTATAAAGACTTTTTCGGCACTATTAAGGATTTATGACTACAGTAGCACGAGCCTTTCCGTGTTTTCATACTCTACTTTATTTTAATTGAATTTATTTAATCTCCTTCACAATCCTACTGCTCAATCGTTCGAAGTAAATATTCATCTTAGAGACAAGCTTCTGCCACTCTGAGTCTTGTGCGAATTCTTTGGCTTTCTCTTCGTCCTCATCCAGAGCAGTATAGTTTTGGTATTCAAGCCAAGTCTCATAGACCGGCTCACCTATCAAGGTCAAAAAATGTTTGACAGAGGTAAATTTTGCACCGTGCGATATGAGCCAATTATCTAACTGCTTTTGCCATTCCCAGACTTTCACCAAGTCCTTTTTCCCTTCTAGGGTAAATTTGTCTACGATTATAAGATAAATCATGTGGCACACCTCATAGCCGAAAAGTCAATTCTTTTGTAACGACTTATTTAAGCGTGATTGTATAAGGTTGGTTTAACGCTTTGACAAGCATTTTAAATATCTTGGCGATGAAATAAACTGTCATGATTCAGGATTTAATCAAGAGTGTGCCTAGTTATCGAGAGTTTCTCACTGTTGATGAACTCTATCAAAGCGACAAAGAACTCGCACAAAACTATCCAAACATGGTTAAGCTCAGAAAAATTGGAGCCAGCAAAAACGGTGCCTCCATACAAGCCTTAGAAATCGGTGAAGGCAAATATCAGGCTGTCTTGTTTGGGTTCCCCCACCCCGAAGAACCATCGGGAAGTCTCGTTCTCAACCACCTATCCGAGAAACTGGCAGAAAATGAGGACTTGAGGAAGAGATTCGATTACACTTGGCACATAGTTAAGTGCGCTGACCCAGACGGAGCAAGACTGAACGAAGCATGGTTCAAGAAGTTCTCTGTGAAAAACTTTGCACTGAACTATTATAGGCCTCCATCTCACAAGCAGGTGGAATGGAGCTTTCCCGTCAAATACAAAGGTTATGAATGGAACTCTCCTATCCCAGAGACGAAAGCCCTAATGAACCTGATAGACAAAACCAAACCCGACTTCATCAGCTCGCTTCACATGGCAGGATTCGGAGGAGTCTACTTCTACGTCAGTGACGATTATCCTCCTCTCTTCAAAAAATACTATGATGTCGTCAGAGCACAAGGACTACCACTTCATCTGGGTGAACCTGAAGTCCCCTATCGAGTGAAGCTGGCTGAAGCAGTCTTCAAGATGCCCTCCTTCGAGGACTCCTACGACTATTACATGAAGCAGTTAGGGAGGGTTCCAGAAGAACTCAAGAGAGGAACGAGCAGCTACGGATACGCACGAAACCTTTCAAACCCATTCACCCTCGTGAACGAAGTCCCGTTCCTGTTTCACGAGAAAGCCGCAAACATAACCCCAACAGAAACTGACAGAAAACAGTCCAAACTAGAAGAAATCGGGAGAAGAGAATCCGTTTACCGATTTATTCAGAGTCAATTCGAGTCAGTCGAAGGAGATTTAGACAAAACTTCACCGTTCTATGAAGCTGTTTCAGAATATCTAAAAAGAACACATCACGCACTTGCAGCCGAGAAGAAATGGATCGAAACAGACCCCACAATTCGGAGAAAAGCTACAGAAGCCGAAATCTTCGACTCCACCATAGGAGTCATCTTAGATGCGCTCTGCAACTACGGAGTCTTCATAAGGCTTTTGAACGCCTCTGCTCCAAAGTCTTCCAAGAAATCGGTGATTCTGCAGTGCTTAAAGGAGGTAAAAGGCGGGTTTGACGAGGCGTATGAAGAATTTGAAAAAAGGGCAAAGTATAAAATAATACCAATCCAGAAACTTGTCAGAGTTCAACTCGGCAGCCTGCTACACTCAGCAGATTATCTGAGGCAGGTGAGAATAAGACGATAATGAGGGAGAAATCATGAGTAAGAAGTTGAGTGACATTAAGAAGGAGGTATGGGAACACTTCAAAGACCAACAACACATCTTCTTGGCAACCTCAGAGAGAGATCAGCCAAGAGTTCGACCCGTAACCCTCGTCTGTCTAGACAAAAGATTTTGGATTCTCACAGGAACAAACAACGCAAAGACAAAGCAGATACTGAAAAATCCGAAGATGGAGTTTTGTCTGCTCTTTGAGAAAGAGGGCCATGATGGCTATGTGAGAGCCTCTGGACTGGCAAAAATCATCCGAGACAAGGAGACAAAAGTCAAGTTAGCGGAGCACTGTGACTTCTTCAGTGAACACTGGAAAGGTTCCGACGACCCCAACTACACCTTAATAGAACTGCATCTCACCGAAATCGAATACTTACGACCAAATGAAGAAGTCGCCAAAAGATTCACTCTTTGATTGCACCTTTCACTTTTTCCCTTTTGCGAATTTTATAGAGTATGATTGTGTGACCCCGAACATCAATGAGAGTTGACTCAGTCTGTTGCGCAATTTTCGACGCGACCTCTCGGGTTTCCCCTTCAATAAGAGCACTTTTCAAAACTTTAACCTTCACCATCTCTCTCTTTTCTAGTTGCCGAGAGATTTCGTTGAGGATATGGGAAGATGCTCCTTCTTTTCCGATCCATATCGTTGGTTTCTCGGTGCTTAACTCACTCTTTATTCTTCGCTTCATTCTTGGCGTTATCATATTTTCTCCTACTCTTCAATGGTATGCGCGAATGTTTGCCACAGTTGAAGCATGTTATCACAACGTGAGGCTCTCTTTTCGGTTGGATTCTGACACGACAATTCACACCTGGCAAAATAAAACTTTTACAGTGCCTGCAAATATGGCGCTTATACTCTTTCGGTAGCCTCAACCTCATAGCCATGGCAATTTTCCTCGCCACCTTAGCATAATGTTGAGCCAATTCTGGGTTTTTGTGGACGACTTCCTTAGCGAGGTGAAAAAGCGTGTGAACTCGGTTCATGGCTATCTGTTTCGTGGTGCTCATTCTGTTAGGGTTCTCCACATAATCATTAATTTTCACTGATATGAGTTTTCCCGCGCAATTAGAGTGTATGCGTCACCATGACAATTACAGAAATGGGTTATGTCGATTCACTGTAATTCAGGAAATTGTAATATTGTTTTTTATGCAAGGATTTCATTATTTTGTGCGAAAAGTAAAATAGACAAAACTCTTAATAAGATAATGAGGTAGAAAAAGTGAACGAAAAGATCGCCTCTATCCTGCTAGTGTGCTTGGTGACTCTGTCAATCATCTACTGTTACAGCATCACCGTTTTGCCTTGCCATGCAACCCACTACAAAGGCATTGTGCTTTCTGAGCCCACCACCGTAACCAAAGAAAACTGTCAAAATGTAAAACTGTCCTATCTAAAACCAAACCTGGGTGTCTTAGGCGATCCCATTGATGACCCACGACCCCGTTGATGCCAACTTCAAGTAAGTCCCACCACTAGACAGACGTATTCCTAAAGGAGGTAATCCTATGAGTAGGCTCGAAGACTACGAGTGGATGCTTCGATATCTAAGAATGTTAGATTCGACTAACGCAAGAATATTGGAGGGACTTAGCAAGCATGGTCCAAGGAACTTTTTGGCACTAGCCAAATCAATAGGATTACCCCACACAACCGTAACCTTCCGTATAAGAAAGATGATGAAGAAGGGCTTTCTTAAAATAAGGACTGATCTCGACTACTCTAAGCTAGGGTTGATGAAGGCGGTTCTCATCGCGGAATCTAGGCTCGGACAGGAAAAGAAGTTGCAGCAAGTCATCAACAATTTGGGTTATTGGACCTACATGACCCGATGTTACGGAAAATACGACGGATACTACACTACATTCGCCTTTCCGGCAGAGTATAAAAAGGAGATGGAAGAATATCTCAACAAAGCCGCGCAACTAAAAGCGTTTTCACGCTACGTATTTCACCACACTACCAATTTCATTGAAGTCGCCCCCAACTTCGACTGGTTTGACTTTCAAAGCAAATCATGGAACTTCCAGTGGACAAGTTGGATTAAGGAGGTTCAAAGAGCTTCGGAAAAACTTCCTCCAAAACTCATGGAACCCAAAACCTATCCAATTCGTGTAGACGAAACCGACATACTGATTCTAAAGGAACTGGAGAAGGACGGAACCACCAAATTCACCAAACTTGCAGAAGTGGCGAACATAACATCGCAGGGAGTTAGATATCGATACCATAGACATGTCATTGGGCGTGGTCTCATTGTTGATTATGAAGTTGCAACACTTCCATACCCAATTCCAACATCTGACATGTGCAGTTTCATAGTTGACTTTGAAAATGAGGAAAAGTTAGCCAAATTTGTCAACAGCTTGCAAAACAAACCTTTTGTCTTCAACTATGAAAAAGCCATTGGTCAACCCTCTCTTGTGTTTCACACGTACACTCCAAAAACCGAGTTTTCAAGATTCATCGACTCACTGAACCGCCTAACCGAGAAAAAACTAATCAAAAGTTTTCTCTACGTAACGTTAGATGTTGCCTCGTTCAGGCGGCAAACCATCTCGTACGAGTTTTTCAAGGAAAACAAATGGACCTTTAACTCTGAGGAGAAACTTAGGAGATTAGAGGAATTAATGGAGAAGTGAACGGTCAAGAGTCTGTTTTGGGCATGTTTTCTTTTTGGCAAAAAAACCAGTCTTTGTGGAAAAAACAAAAGATTTTTAAGATTGAAGCGACAAAACCATTCATAGTTTTTATATGAAGGGAGAAGTAGGCGAAGGGGACAGGGAATGGAAGCTAGAAAAACTGAGGGATTTTTCTATTCTCCAATCTCCTTTCTCTTTCAGCGCTCTAGCTTCCATTCGTCTAAACCTAGATGAGTTGGTCTATTTATTTTTTGTCCAAAAGTCGGAACGCTTTTCACAACGTTGAAATTGTATTAGTCGTTACAGTTTGGTGTGGTTAAGTTGCTAACCCTCATACTGGCAGAGTCAGCCCTTGAAACAATCCCCAAGAAGTTGTGGAAAAACCCAGTGATTAAGCGTTACTCGGAGAAACGTGGAAAGTCTCCAGAGTTTCTTCTTCTCGATCGGTCTTACCACCATGCCGTGATGAGGGCGCTTAAGGGAAACGAAAAAAGGGGACGCCCCGACATAGTGCATTTCGCTTTGTTAGAGGCTTTAGCCTCCCCTCTCAACAAAGAAGGATTACTAGAAGTTTACGTCCACACCGTCAACAACTACGTGATTACGGTTAATCCTCAAGTTCGGTTGCCAAAAAACTACAACCGGTTCATCGGTTTAATGGAACAGCTATTTGAGTTTGGGAAGATTCCGCCTACTGGACAACTGCTTCTCACCGTAACACGTCTAACTTTGTCCCATCTTCTTCAAAGAATTAAACCAACCTTTGTTTTAGCCTTTACAAGAAAAGGGTCACTTCACACCTTGGAAGACGCTGTTGCCAAAATTTCAGATGAAGAAAAGCCAATCGTGATGATCGGTGGTTTTCCTCACGGTCACTTCTCCAGCAAGGTTCTCAAACTTGCGGATGAAGCGGTTTCTATAGATGTGGAAATGCTTGAAACTTGGACTGTGACTGCTAGGGTGATCTATGAGTATGAGCGAGCCATTTCTTTACCGAAGAGGCGACTGAGTGGGTTGGTCACTTAGAAGACGCCTTAGTAAAGCACCGTTGCTCTAGGCTGAGGCGATTCAACTCCCCAAGAATCTCTGGACAACTATTAAGGCACCTCTGCACCAAGTGCAGATACCTGCCAACCCTAACGCTCTCAGCACTCACCTTCAACACTTTCCCATTCACAATAACATAATGATGAGAGATGGGCATGGTTTTTGTCAAAAACAAAGCTTGACTTAGTGCGGCGTGCAACCCAAAGCAGTGAGGGGAACCGTCAACAGTCAAAACCGTGACGTTTTTGGGCTTGGCGCATGCAAGAATCGTGGCTAATTTGCTTACGATCAAGCCATGGTTTTCTGTTTCAGGGCAACTAGACAAGACTACACGTTCTTTTTCGAATTTTTTGTAGGCGTTTGGAAAGGTTGTTTGGACGCATTCACCAACAACAAGCAACGATGACTCCTTCAAAAATGGGGCTTTCACCCAGGTTTCCACTAATTTCATTTCTTCCACCAAAGCTAAGTCTAAAGCCTTCGCCTTATATATCATGTTTAGGCTACGCTTGGAAATTTGACTTCTCTTTGTTCAATGATTTGTCTATGCGCGCATGTTCATAAGAGGATAGTTATCTCGGTTGTCTTTATCTATCACGTGTGGGGTATCCCCAATCCCGTCACTATTCGAGTCCTCGCCTTTGTAGTCGCTCCAGTAGTTGCCTTCCGTACCATTGTCCCAAGTGTTACATGAATCCATGGTTACTGCTTGTTCTGTGTTATTAATGAAGCTGTTATGGTAGACTGTGTTACCGTTTGACTCTCCGAGGAACAGACCCATCTCGTTGTCTTTTATCCTGTTGGAGATTATGGTGTTGTTGTGACTAAACAGCAAAGAAAGCCCATCCATCGTATTTACGACGATATTGCCGGCGATAACACTGTTGTTCGAGTGATCTAAAAGAATGCCTCCAGATCCATTTCTTATTGTAAATCCACTAAGTGTGACTTGACTCGCTTTGATGATAACTATGACTTTGGTCTCTCCATCTCCTTCAATTATCGTTGTGTTGCAGTTTTCGCCTACGAGTGTCAAAGGCTTGTCTATGCCTATGTGTTCATGATATACTCCAGAGGCGACAACTATGGTTTCTCCGGAGACCGCAGCGTTAATTGCTTCTTGAATGGTTTCATAATCTTGTGGAACCCTTATTTGTGTTCTAACTACAATGTTTGTTGAGGCTGCATTGTTTTGCGTGTGTTCTTCGTTTGGCACTGGTTTGACGTATGCGGTTACATTGTAGGTTCTCTCTTCGGTGGGCGTAAACATATACGTCAAGTCGATGGACGAACCCGCTGTCAATAGGCTTGCAATCCTAAAGTTAACCACTTCTCCGTCGATAAGAAGTTGAAAAATCACATCCGTTTCGTTGCTTAGGCCCTTGTTGACTGCTGATCCGTTGATCAACCAAGGGGACCCAGGTTGAAGGTGAATTGGTGCATTAAGATAGGCTGCAATCTCGTGCTCATACATCTTGCACTCCACATAGCCATCAATAACGTTATGGGCAATATCGTTAATGTTTTTACCGTCGTCCTTGACAAGCTGAGTGCAACAGAGTTTCAAGACGCAACTTCCAGTTGATATTGCTTTGAAGCCAACTGTTGCGAGTGTTCCATTTCCACTTGCTCTAAAACGAGAGCCTAAGGGGCTTTGTACTGCAACCCACACGGTAGGGATGTCTTGTCTTCCAGGCACTCTTGTGGAGATCTCTTTTCGGATGACAAAGGAATCTTTTGGAAAGAAATCGCCTATATTGACCTCAGTCGCAGTAACAACGGTGTTGTTGTATTCAAGTGCAAAGGCATACGCCACTAAGTCAGTTACGTTAATTACATCTATTTCAATCGTAAAACTATCGCTGGCTGTTAGATTCATAGTCTGTGGAGACACTGTAATTGTGGTCCATCCTGGAGTTGTAGGTGGAGTTGTAGGTGTGGTTGTAGAGGGAGTTTTAGGTGTGGTTGTGGTTGTAGGTGGAGTTGTTGGAGGCGCCGGTGATAGCGGTTCAGGAGTTGAGGAATCGTTCATTGGAAAAGAAGGCGTAATTAAAGGAAACTCTTTTTCTTTGGGAACTTCAGGGGTTATTTCTGCGTCAGTATAAGCAGATGTCTTATTAAAGGCTAAATTCAATCCTAATAAAATTGAACCCAAAATCATGCTTACCACGCAAAAAACAAACACCAGCTTCCGACAATAAGTCATCTAATCACCTAGTGTTTGAAGCTATAAAGAAGTATTTAATGCTACACTTTAGAACAGTTAAAACAAGTCACTTATTTGACCTCATCGATTAGATGTTCTCTTTCGTCAGCCGTCAAATCTAATAAGTTTCTGTATCGGGACAACCTAAAGCCGGGTCTATCTGTCTTTCCAACAGGACAAAAATTGTAGCAGTATCCACAATAGAAGTGTTGGTCACGTGTCTTCTCCCTTAGTTTTAAAATGAAGTTGATGCACCTGTCTCGGTCATGACCCGTAGGAGGACTAACATCCTCTCGAATAGCCTTCGGTGGACACAAATCGACGCACAACCGACATTTTAGGCATGGATCAAAGTCCATCAGTCTTGTGTCTGGTTCTAGGTTCGCATCCGTTAGAACAACTCTTAAATTGACTCTTGGCCCGTATTTCGGAGTTATTATGATCCCGCACCGACCATAAACGCCCAGACCAGCCTCATAGGCGGCAAGTTTGAAGGGAAAGCGAGGGATCCACTTTTCTCGGTTAAAATAGCCGGTTGGGACAACGGCGCGCTGTCCTTTTTCTCCAAGGTACTCGGCCACCTTATATTGCAGCCAATCGCAGAGAATACTCATAATTCTGTCGTCTCCAGCAGTCTTGTTCTCTACTCTGACAGAGCGATAATAGTCGAGTCCCACATAAACAGCAAAAACGACCACTGAATTGCAGTTTTCCATAACATCTCTTGGGCGACAGCCAGTTACGGCATTCTCGAACCCCTTACTTGCATCTGCAACCCCTATAGCATAGGCGCCAAAGCCCTTCACAAACTGCTCTAACTCATTTTTCAAATCAGAGAGACTACCTTTACGCATCTACATTGCCTCTCAACAAGTCATAACCATCTTTTTGTATTTCCAGCAAATAAAACTGGCGAAACGCTAATCCTTTCTTGAGCATTTGTGAAACCTTATTTCAGCTCTAGTGACTGTTATCTGAAACTCTTGGTAATGCTTATATTGTATGTTTATGTTTATTTTTATGGTGATGTATATGGCGAAAACCACAGTTGTTCTTCGTGAAGATGTTTACGAGGTTTTGAAGAAAAGGTATGGTTCTAGGGGGCTTTCGAAGGCGATAAATGAAATCCTGGCTGAGGCCTTGTTCAAAGGTGATAGCATGTTTGGTACCATGAAGAAGACTTCGCTGAAGAACTTGAGAGATCACAGGGACCGTGTATGAAGTATGTTATCGATTCTTATGCTTGGTTAGAGTATTTTATGGGTACGGTCGCGGGCGAGAAGGCTAGAGAGATAATAGAATCTAGCGAACATGAAAAATTGACACCGACAATCTGCTTGTCTGAAATATACGCAAAGATTCTGAAGGTAGAAGGACTTGAGAGGGCTGAGTTTCAGAGAGTATTCATCAAAATGCGAAGTGCATTAGTGCCGTTAAACGAAGAGATAGCTGTAGATTCTGCAAAAATTGATATAGAGATAAAAAGAAAAATCAAAGGTTGGGGATTAGCTGATTCTATAGTTCTTAGTACTGCAAGGCTGAAGAAAGCAAAAGTTGTGACTGGTGACGAACATTTTAAAGACCTGGAAGAAACCGTGTACATCTAAATATAACTTTGACAATGCAAGAAAAAAAGCGATTTCTTTGATATGCACGCAGTTTTCAAAATTCGTCTCTTCCGAAACATTCATCCGAAACAGTTTTGGTGCGGCCGCCGGGATTTGAACCCGGGATTGCAGGCTTGGAAGGCATACACCACGAGTTGTCTGTGTCCTAACCAGGCTAGACCACGACCGCACTTGACACCCCGTCTATCAAGTAATATTTTTAATGTTCTTTTTAAACTTAAACCATCCTAAATACACAAGCCTAATACATTAAAACCCTTAAACTCAGCCTCGTTCATCCCTCCTAGGGGTAGTCTCCATGTTGATGGCTACAAAATGGATTTCAAGGTAGTAGGCGCTTTATGAATAACCTGGAATCTCATACCGCCACATAACTGTTTCATTATTTGTCAGTGGGTATCTGTCTGCGCCAACATTGCCGTATTCCCACATTTCTTTCTCAGTGTTCCAGCGATACCACATCCAGAAATAAGTGCCACTTTTCCATACGCCATTTATTGCATCCACAAAAGAGGCTTGGTATGCTGGCCAATAAGTAGAATTAACGATGGCGATCGTTTTTGTTGCTTGTAACAGATTGCATCCAAGGGGTACAATTGCGTCGTTACACCAAACCACTGTCCCATTCCATTCTTTGTAGTCGACACATATGTTGACTCGCATTACGCAGCCTCCGTATTTTTTAAGTAGTTCAGTTAAGTTTTGAAACTCCATATAATAATATCCAGCCACAGAACTCATAAGCACAAGGGATACTAACCATCCTAAACAAAATATCACCAAGCTTCTCTTTGATAACTCCATACGTTTTCACCTAACAAATTACCTATGATCCTCACTAAGCCAAAGAAGGCTGTTCCAAATAGCACAGTATTTGAGACCACATGGACTATGGTAAACCATGTGCCAAAAATTAAGGCGGCAATTATAGGTGTGTTGGAGGGCAAGGCCCATCCAATATTTGTGATTATGTCATAGATTAACGTAAAAAAAGCCGCGAGGAACGAGACTTCCAGATTTAAAGTTTTTGATGTAGAAAAGTTTCTACCTAAAGATTTGCGGTAGAGTCCCCCCATAAACCCCATCAACGCCATCCCAAACATTTGGAAAGGCATTATTATTCCAGCGAAACCCCAAGAAGATAGAAATCCGTTAATAAACATTGTTAGTGCCCCAAGAAACGCTCCAAAGAGAGTACCGAATAAAAATCCGACTAAAAAGCAGATAATTGAAGTAAACTCGACATTTGGCAGTCTTGGGGCTAACTGAATCCCCACACAAAGCGACGTCATCACAGTTAATAGTGCAACGCGCCTACATTCCATGATCTTCACCATTTTCATAAAAAAGGGTGGTATTATGGGTCTGTTTTTCCGAAGTTTCTTGCTACCACGTATATGTCGCGCATGTCGACTTTCCCGTCGTCGTTTATGTCTGCGTTTGGGTTCCATCGCGGATGGCTGGGGTAGGAGCCGAAGGCTTTAGCGACTAGATAGATGTCTCTCATGTCAACTTTGCCATCAGGCCAGCCGCCGGGTCCAGTCACATCTCCTACCCATTTGATCTTAACAATGTCGCTTCTGATGAAGCTCTCTTTTTCAGCCCAGATTGGTGGGTCAACTAGTATAGTAATTATCGTGTAACCAGTCGCATTCGTGGTAAATTGTGTGCTGAGGAAGTGTACTATTGCTCCTTCAAGAGGATGCCAAAGTTGTTCCGTATCATCAAAATATTCAACGAAAACCGTAACGGTGTCTCCCCGTCTTACTATAGTCTTGTCAACAGTTATTTTCAGAGGCAAATCTGTCCATTCACCATAGTATAATAGAAGATCCTTGTGTGGAGGCGGAGGAGAAGACGTCACATTCCATATGAATGCACCCATGCCGACCCCAGGCATAACGTAGTCTATGCGGTACATCCATCCTTTTGTTCCAATGGCTTCTTCACCAGCTACTGAATACAAATAAAGGCCCCAGGCTGTTTGTTTGACCTTATAATCGAAGCCTCCGACTTCCGCCGCTTTATCCAAGGCGCCCAGAACAATTGGCTCCGTGAAATAGTGTTCTTGGCCTTGGTCGTCAATGATTATGGAGGCTGCAACAAACACCTTTTGCCTCCATATGGTGGCTTGGCTGCCTTCTATTCTAATGTAGATGGGTAAACCGTTAACTGGATACTGCCTTAAGCATAAAGCAACAATAGCATAAGAAGTCATTAATGCTCTATTCACCCACTCAGGGTCTGTCTTCGTCCAGTTGAATGACCCATCCGCATTTTGCAGACTCAACAGATGATCAATCACGCTTGTGCCATTCACTTGCCATTCAGCAGGATCTTGCCCTGAACTACATATTGCACCGATTGCCCATGAATCTGAAGCGCTGTTTGTGACACCCCAGCTTGGAAACCCTCCATCGGGCTGCTGGTTATTCCTCAGATATTGTAACGCTTTCTTAACCACTTCTGTAGAGTTGTCTTCACCGGCAGAGATCAAGGACATTATTGCTGCTGCGGTGTCATCGACGTCGCTTCCGGCGCCTACAGCCCATCCCCATCCCCCATCAGAGTTCTGATGCTCTTTAATGAACTCAACTGTTTCATGAATAATCGTTGAGTTTGCAGCTTGACCATTCGAAACCAGTGCTAGTACCCCCCAAAAATCATCGAACAGCCACTCTTCATCTCCTATCTGGCCGTTAACAAAGTGATTTTTGAGTATTTCGACGTAGTCTGTGCCATTTATGTCTCTTGAGTCTTCGTCTGCAGCTGTCATTGAGAGTATAAATCGCTCAACATCCGAAGCTTTACCTAAATCGAGTACATCTCTGTTCGCAGTCAAATAATCCACTATTGATGGGCCTTCACCCACACTCCAGTTGTGTGGGTCTTCTCCTGCGGCTGCAATTGCCATAACTGCCCAGTTTGAAGTTGCAAAATCTGAGATGCAACCGTCAGATTGCTGAGTGCTCCTCAGATAGCCCAATGCCTCAGAAATGGGTCCATCACCGTTGCCGAAGGAAGTAGATGTTTTGTTTATCCCACTCAAAGATACAATAGAATAGGATGTCAGAAAAATTGTGCAGAAAACGGTCCAAAATATCTTTTGAGGTGTCCTCATACGAATCTGGTTAGATTATCCATCCAAGTTCTATTTAAGAATTGCTATATTAAAGACAAAACAAATCTATATTCGAGGAAAACGAAGTGAGCATCCTTGAAATAGTCGAGAGAGTCGCAAGCAAAATCGCGCCCGGTCGCACCCCCTTTTTCACAGAGGCTCACGTGATCAAGGCTCTTGAGGAAGTAGAAGCCCAAGGACAAGTGGGTCGAATAAAACTATCCAAAGAACTTGGATTGGGTGAAGGAACAACCAGAACCCTCATCAAACACTTCAAAAAGGAGAACCTGATCATAATCTCCAAGTCTGGAATCGAGCTCTCTGAAAAAGGAAAGAGATTGTTCTCCAGTTTAAGGGCTGAGATGAGCAAGGAAGTGGAGATTCCACCCAGCTCCTTGACAGTTGGCACTTTCAATGTGGCGGTTCTCGTGAGGAATGTGGGCTCGGCTGTGAAATATGGGTTGGAGCAACGTGACGCAGCGATTGCGACTGGAGCCAATGGAGCCACCACACTGATATTCCGTGACAATAGGTTGACGATGCCAAGCGTAACAGAAGATGTCTTCAAGAACACTCCCGCAATACGTGACACTCTCTTGTCGAAGTTACAACCAAAAGAAAATGATGTGATCATAATAGGGAGCGCCGAAGACAAGAGGCTGGCGGAGTTTGGAGCAAAGATGGCGGCTTTTGAACTGTTGAAATCAAGAGGCAGATAGTGGGTGAGAGAGACAGACGGGTATATAGGGGTAGACGGATATATCGGATTCTGAGTTAGAATTATTTAGGCTTTGGAAACGACACAAGTTCTGTAACTATAGTTGGGATGGTGCGGCCGCCGAGATTTGAACCCGGGTCGTCAGCGTTCTGCTAATTTGGCAGGCTGATGTCCTAGACCAAACTAGACTACGGCCGCTACGACTGGACTACGGACATTCTTACATTTATTGGTTATTTTCTTTTTCGGAAGAACTGTGTATTCTCGATGGTAGTAACATCGCTGCTTGGTAAAACTTAAATGTTACAATCATGATTGTTACAATCATGATTCTACAATTCATTGACAGACAAGATGAACTGCAATCTCTCAACGCACTTTTCACGAAGAAAAGGGCAGCTCTCGTGCTCCTTTACGGCCGAAGGAGAGTTGGAAAAACTAGACTCATTCAAGAATTCATGAAAGATAAGCGCGGACTCTACTTTTATGTCCCCAACGCGGAAGAAAAGACAATTTTGGCCGAGTTCTCTCGCGTTGTCGAAAGCGAGTTTTTTGAAGGCTTCAGATTTGTGGACCTCGCTTCGTTTATGGAATATTTAATTAAAAAGTGTGGAACCAACGGTGTCGTAGCGGTTGATGAGTTTCAAAGGTTAGCAAACGTTGGTGGCGCCATATCAATGTTGCAGAAGCATTGGGATGAGAAAGTGTCCAAGACTAGATGCCTTCTCATTCTCTCTGGTTCCTCAATCGGCGCAATACGAAGAGTAGCATTAAGCGGAGACGCTCCCCTTTACGGAAGAAGAACAGCCACCCTGAAAATTGAGCCCTTAAAGTATCTAGACCTGTTCGAGTGGTTCAAGAAGTATTCAGCTGAAGAACTAGTAACGGTCTACGGGAGCTTTGGAGGAACCCCAGCTTACTTAGAGCATATGGATGACAATCTAAGCGTGGAAGAAAACATTGTTGAAAAGATTCTGAGTAAACGTTCACCCTTGCATGACGAACCCGAAATGTTACTTATGGAAGAAATCAGGGCTCCCCAACGTTACATGGATATACTTTCAGTCATAGCCCTAGGTAAGAACACCATCAGCGAAATCGCCGACGCAACAGGACTAAGCCGAGAAAACGCCACCACCTACCTAAAGACATTGGAAATTCTCGATTTAATCGAACGAGTCACCCCGGTCACTGAGCCTGAAGCAAAGAGAGGACTATATAGGATAAGAGATCCATTCTTCATCTTCTGGTTTGGATTCGTCAGACCAAACAAGAGACAGCTTGAACTGGGATTAGAGAAAAACGTGTGGCACAACATCAGAGAAGAGTTTAAAGCACATTTAGGGCGGATTTTCGAGGACATATGCGCTGAGGTTTTAGTTGAGATGACAAAGAGAAACCTGCTTCCCTTACAAATGGAGAAAATTGGAAAGTGGTGGTGGAAAGAAACAGAAATAGACTTAGTGGGCCTAGAAAGCAAAGGCAAAAGAGCGTTAGCCATAGAAGCGAAATTAACAGAACTAAACCATCAAGAAGCAAAAAAACTGCTCTCCGAACTAACCATAAAGGCCAAGCAAATACCCAATGCAAAAGAGTGCATTATAGGAGTTATGGCCAAGAAAATAGGAAAAAAAGAAAAAATCCGAAACGAGGGTTTCATAGCCCTCGACCTCCAAGACATGACAAAATTACGCAAGCAAGAGAATTAATGCACAAAACGCTTTCTCGAACAGAAAAAGGATTTACAGGAGACTTTCATAGGTATGGAGTGAAAATCTCACCCATCCAACAAACCGTGGGATTTGAACCCAGCCCAAAGTGGAAGTGTTTCTCGAAAAAGTAATTAGGAATAGCGATTTCTAGTTTTCCCAAGTATAAATGGTCAAACTGGTTAAAAGGACTGAAGACTGTTCTATAGTGTAGTCATACCCCTGAATGAAACCATAGCAAAACATAAAATAATATTTGATGAAACCAATTGAAAACTATGGAAAGCAACGTATCTATTGTTAGCAAGTGTATCTCGATTTTCCTTCTGACAATCACTATTTGGCACTTGTATCGGTTCATAACGACCTTCTCCAACTACAAGTCTTATTTGATGTGGGAAACCCTTCAAGGCTACCTTTTTTATCTTGTTTTCTACGTTTTCATGTTTGCGATTTTGGTGTTCTTTGCCCGTTACATTGATCACTACTCTTTGAAAAACATTGGACTCAGCAAAGGAGCGAGATGGAAAACCCATATTCTGATGGGCGTTTCATTTGCCTTTTTATCTAGGTTCTTAGAAATTGGCCTTGGTGCGTTGGTTGGCGGAGTCATCATTGTATACTCTTACTCCTCTCTTTCCGTTTCAATGTTTTTTATCGTTGACACATTTTTTGTAGGGCTGTCAGAGGAGGGCATCTTTAGAGGCTACATTCAAAGAAAACTAACAGAGGCTTGGAAGTTTCTACCGGCGCTACTTTTCGCATCCATCTTGTTCAAAATCTATCACACAAACTTCTTTGCCGTATCTATAAGTGACTTGGTCTTAACAGCCCTTGCCGTGGTCCCTAGTTTTGGAATTTTTGTAGGATACTTCTATTTCAAAAGTCGAGGAAACCTGTTGGGTCCAATCGCACTACATATGTTTTATGACCTTTTTGGAACAATAGTGCCACTTGGGGTTGATATGATTGGAGTAAATCGCATGCTTGCTGCAGTCTCAAGCGTTCTCGTGTGGACTATCTTAATAATTGTCTTGAAAATATTAGCAGACAAAACAAGCAGTTTCAGCTCAGAAAAGTGATTGCTCGGCTCAGCTATGACTTCCACACTTCTCTTTTTTGGTTGGGCAGGATTTGCACCAACCAAACACGGACTGGATTCATCAGTAACATTGCTTGCACTGTGTTGCAGCATCTTTATATCATCCTTGTTGCTTATCGCTCGGCAAGATTTGTTTGGGGGCATATGAAGTGCAAGCTAAACCTTTCGAAAACGTGAAGAATCAAATCGGCTACTGCGGACTCTGGTGCGGAAGTTGTATAGTAGGTAACGGAACCTTGAAAGAGTTGACGAAAAGATACGAAGAACTCATCAAGGGTTACGGTGTGGATAAATGGGGTGCCAAAGACTTCGATTCCAAAGAATTCATGAAAGGATTGACATCAATACAAAACCTGCCCATATGCACAGGATGCCTGAAAGGCGGCGGCAACGACGAATGCAAAATCAGACCCTGCGCCTCGAAAAAGAAAATATCTGACTGCAACGAATGCGACGAGCTCACGACATGCAAGAACCTTGAGGCGCTGCAGAAGGTGCGCACCGGCGCCCGTGGCGTAGGCATGTTAATCAAAACTAGCAAGGGCGATCAACCACGACTCAAAGAGAAGTGGACTGCTGAGGTCAGAAACAAATTCCCATATTGTGTCATTGATATCTGAACACGGTTTGATCGATAGCACGAGCACGTTGTGCGCGAGTGCTCCTATATCCGCTTAGAGTAGCAAAGTTCGTGCTATCACGATATAGACAAGCGATTCAGAATCGTTTGACCATAAGAAGTAGTCTGATATAGAGTTCGTAAGGCTTTGAAGTGAGAGTCAGCATGAGTGGTTAGCTCTGCTATTTCATCGAGCAATTTCTTCTCGTCTTCTGTTACTTCACTTTCAGGCTTGCTAATGAGACTATGCCACGCGTCGAAACCTACCAGCTCAACTTTATTAACAGCGTCAAAATCATGCAGCAAGGCATATCGAATAGGAGGCATCCCCGTGTCGTCTGGGCTATCTCCGAATTCCTCTGGATCTGCTTTGCCAGCGCGACACCTCTGCCAGACATCGCCAGCCAGCAGAAAGGGGGAGCCGCTGTCAATGTTGAGTGTGTCAAATTTGAGATTCAGCCTTTTACGCCTGACATCGTCTATCATAGCGTCAACCAGCACCCAGTGATTAAGCTCCTTGTCCCAGTACTCTGCAATGCGATGATCCACGTATTTAGCCTTGGGAGACATGAAGTAGCCTGCGAAGCCGATGCGTAAACGCGCAGGGACACCTTGATGACGAAGCATTGAGACAAGCAGTACAGCCCAATCGCGACAGATGCTTACCTTGCGTTTCTCAGGCGGACGCCCCATAGAAAGTGGCCTTGGGTCTAGCTCGAGAATACGCCTAAGCATTTGAGGGACGGAACGAAGATAGAACTCGTTGTGCCTTTCATCGGGTATGTTGCGGGCCTCTTGCCACGCAGGGTGGACGAGCAGTCCTTGCACGGTTTTAACCAGACTCGGAATATCATGTGGCAGATCATCGAACAAGTAGGCGTATCCATGCGGATCCGTAATCGCGCTATGCTGGGTGTAGAACTGAAGAATGAACTGGTTGTCTTTATTTGACATTCTGGGTAGCCTTTTACCATTAGGAATTGCAGAGTTATATAACATATGTCGTCAAACCAGAAAAGCAAGTGGAGTTCAAGTCATGGACGCAGAAACGTTCTAAATACGTGAAAGAAAAGATTAAAAGAGTTGGTGCTAATTTCGATTCTTCAAGTCGGAACTTTGAGAAGGAAGCTTGTTACAGTTGGGATTCGTTGAACCGTTAATCGCAGTTATTGTCTCGTTCTCTTTTCTCGGAGTATTGCTATACAAGCGCGTGAATCTTGGAGTAACCTTGAGCGCAACTGCTCTGCTTTTGGCTTTGCTTTCGCTTGACTGGCAGGAAATTCCTAACATAATTTTTGAAACTACCTTTGATCTACTGACGATTTCCGTTGTGCTCGCAACCTTCGGGATAATGCTGCTGAGTCAACTCTACAAGGAAACGGGGGTCATTAACGACTTGAGCAAGAGCCTAAGCAATCTAATCAACAATCCGAAGGTCGTGTCAAGCGTTCTCCCAGCGGTTATAGGATTTCTGCCGGTTGCGGGTGGAGCACTAATGTCAGCGCCCCTCGTGGATTCTGAGGCAAAAAGACTTGGATTGAAACCCGAAAAGAAGGCGTATGTGAACTTGTGGTTTAGGCACACCATTTTTCCAGTTTATCCAATAAGTCAACTTCTCATAGTCACAGCCGCACTCACAAGAATAACTATACCAGTAATGATTATGCGCCATATTCCAGTTGTTGCCGTTATGATAATTGTTGGATACATTATTAGTTTCTGGAGAGTTTCTGATGTAAAGAACAGGGAAAACTCAAGGATAGATGACAGATTAAACTTGGATTTGAAAGGGTTTTTTGTTGCTTTCTCTCCAATTCTCGCAACGATAGTTGTGGCTATCGGTTTGGATCTAGCTGGTTTCGGTCTAGCCGAACTAGGATTTGATGTGCTGATAGCGACGTTCATAGGATTAGTGATTTTGATTGCAATTTCTAAAATGGATCTACAGGTCTTCATAAGACCTTTCAAAAGCTGGGGAATCTACGGAATCACATTGGCAGCCTACGGCGCATTCTTGCTGAAGAATGTAATGATTGCAACTGGCATTCCCGAGATTTTGAAGGCATTCGTAACAAACGGAAGCGTTGACATCATTTTGCTTCTAACGGTTGTCCCAGCTGTTTTGGGCTTTCTCACAGGTTCAGCTTTAGGGGGAGTGTCAATAAGTGTCCCGATTTTGTATGGAATTCTCACCGCTTTTTCGCCTAGAACAGCGGCACTAGTTTACATGGGTTCCTATCTCGGGTATCTGATTACTCCGACACACCTCTGCTTCGCATTCACAGCAGATTACTTCAAGAGTTCATTGGGCAAAATCTACAAGTACTTGATTCCTTCAACAGCAATTTCATTCGCAACGGCAATTCTTGTTTATTTTCTAATCTGAATTCACAAAACTCGGGAACATTCAGTAGTATCAGGGCTTCGTTTGAACCAAGACAAGTGAACACATCTCCCGCATAATCCCTCTTTCCATTTTCCAATAGTATCATTCAGTAAGCATATATTCCGCCAATTGTTTTCTTACTGACGAAATCATCGGCTTAGGTGGTTTTATGGCTGAGGGAGACGAGTTATCGAGAGAGTGGGATGAGGCTTCGGAGTCTTGGGCAAACTTTGTTCGACAGGGCAAGGACTATTATCGGGAGGAAATGAACAATCCTGCCGCCTTCAGGATAATAGGGAACGTAAGAGACAAGCATGTTTTGGATTTGTCATGTGGGGAAGGATACAACACAAGGATTCTGGCTAAAAGAGGGGCTAAAGTAGTCGGTGTGGACTTCTCTGAAAAGATGATAGAACTGGCAAGACAAAGGGAGAAAAATGAAAATCTGGGCATAATCTATTACGTTTCAGATGCGGCTGATTTGAAAGAGTTCGAAAACGAGCGTTTTGATGTTGTGACATGTCTCATGTCTCTTATGGATATTGAACATTATGAAGATGCCATTTCAGAGGTTGCCAGAGTTCTAAAGAAAAATGGAAGATTCGTCTTCTCGATCACTCACCCTTGTTTCGAATGGGGTGTAACAATAAGTGGAGAACCCATCGCAGAGTGGAAATATGAGGAAGGGACAGAGAATACAGCCGAGAAGAAGGCATTACACTTGGAGATAAGGCAGTATTTTAGCATCACCAAATGCGAAGTCTCATGGGACATGAAGAGACTTGCTAAACCCTTCAAGACAACATCATTCCACAGAACTCTAACTGACTATTTTCAGGCATTATATGAGAACGGGTTCATGGTTGCAAGACTTGTCGAACCGAAACCAACATCAAAAGGTGTGTCGAAATATCCTTCACTTAGGAAGCACACAAAAATCCCGCATTCAATAATTATTGAAGCAATAAAGAAATGACGATGCGCTTGTTTTCATGGTGCCGAGGGCCGGACTTGAACCAGCGACATATGGAGATGTCACCCGCAAAACCCCTTTTTTATTTTTCTGCAGATCGAGTAATGTTTCCTACGAGTAACGCGCGCTGTCTCCGCACACTTTAAATTCTTTACTCAATGTTCAATCTTCTCTATGAGCTACTGGTCTAAGCGTCCTGACGAAATCCTTAGGGAACTCGACTCCTCTAATGACGGCCTTAGTGGTGAGAAAGTTGAGGCGAGACTGAGGCAATATGGCTTCAACGACATTCCCAAGAGAAGAGAAAAAACTGCGCTAAGCCTTCTCCTCTCGCAGTTAAAGGACCTACTCGTAATAGCTCTTATCATTGCCTCAATCGTTTCATTCTTCACTGGAGGGAACATAGAGGGGATAACGATACTTGCGATTGTAGTTGTCAATGTCCTTGTAGGTTTCGCTCAGGAGTACAAGTCGGAGAAGGCACTGCAAAAACTTGCTATTCTCATAAAATACAGAGTGAAGGTTTTGAGAGATAACAAAATCTTGGAAGTGGACACTCGAAACATAGTACCTGGAGACATAATCCTAGTAGAAACTGGTGACCGTATTCCAGCTGACCTTCGCCTTATAGAAGTTGACGAACTTGAAATAGATGAATCGATCGTTACTGGTGAATCTTACCCTGTTCTCAAATCATCTGATACGATCGTGGCTGAAAAGCTAGAACCACAGCTGATGGAGAATATAGCTTTCCCGGGGACGCTGGTTGTTAATGGTAAGGGAAAAGGGATCGTCGTTTCCACGGGAATGAAGAGCACTCTTGGGCAGGTAGCTGGCTACCTTAAACTAACAGAGCCTGAAACAAATTACGAGAAGGGTATAAAGAGTTTCACAAAATTTCTGATCAAGGGAATCCTCGTCGGAATTACATTCATATTTATCATGAATGCATTGACCGGCAAGACGTTCTTTGACTCTGCCCTATTTTCCCTTGCCTTAGCCGTCGGCATCATACCTGAATCGCTGCCAATAATCATAACTATCGGCCTCTCCCGAGGCGCGATCCTGATGAGTAGAAGCGGAGTCATAGTGAAGAAACTGAACGTCATCGAAGATCTAGGGAATATGGATGTAATCTGCTCAGATAAGACGGGAACAATAACCGCAAACAAGATTGCGCTAACCGACCACGTTGATCTTGAGGGTAAGAAAGATCTCAAACTGTTGAAACTGGTTAGTAAATGTGTTTCCGTCGTCGAGGAAGAGGAAACAGTAACAGGAAATCCGATGGATGTTGCGATTTTTGAGTACTGTAAGAAGCAACCTAATCTATCATCAACATATGAACTAGTTGAATTGATTCCCTTCGACTATTCTCGTCGAAGGATGAGCATAGTCGCAAGGAACGAGGGAGAACTTCTTCTAATTTGCAAAGGCGCACCAGAGACCATGTTCCAAGTATGCTCAACAATGAAAGTAGGCGACAAGATTACTGAACTCGATAAGGATAGAGTTCAGAGACTTTACGACGACTTCTCTATAAAGGGAATAAGAGTTTTGGGTCTTGGCGTGAAAGAAGTTGAAGAAAAGGACGACTACTCTATAGCTGATGAACATGACTTAACTTTTGTCGGCTTACTGTGCTTCATCGATCCATTGAAACCCACTGCTAAACAGTCTATTAATGAATTGAAGGAACTTGGCGTGGAGGTCAAGGTTCTGACAGGAGACAGCCCGCTCGTGGCAAAGACGATCGCTGAAGAAGCGGGTATGGCTGTGGAGATGTTGACTGGAAGCGAGGTGGACGGGATGGATGATGAGGCTCTTCAAAATGTTATTGAGAAAACGAATGTGTTTGCGAGACTAACACCAGAACAGAAAACCAGAATAGTATCAACCCTTAGCAAGAACGGTCATGTTACAGGGTTTCTAGGCGACGGCGTCAACGACGCCCCTGCAATGAAGGCTGCCGATGTTGGCATATCCGTTGATGGAGCTGTAGATATTGCCAAGGAAGCAGCAGACATAGTCCTAACTGAAAGCAGCTTGGAAATCATCAGAGGAGGAATTGTTGAGGGCAGAACCACCTTTGGGAATACTACAAAGTACATCCTTAACACTGTCTCCGCTAATTTAGGCAACATGATGTCGCTTGCCATAGTCTCAATTATGTTCAACTTCCTTCCGATGCTGCCTTTTCAGATCCTATTGACTAATCTGATCAGTGACGGCCCCCTGCTCTCAATATCAACAGACAGAGTGGACCAAGAAGAACTGTCCAAGCCTAAAAACTGGAACATACGACTGATAAGCAGATTCACCATATTCTTTGGCGCAATAAGCTCAATCTTCGATTTCACGACAATGATTCTTCTCTCTGCAGTGATGGGTGGTAACGTTGCTGTTTTTTGGGCTGGCTGGTTCATAGAGTCAACTCTATCTGAAATCTTTGTGACATTCTCGATTAGGACGAAAAAAAGGTTCTTTAGGAGCAGACCAAGCAGAATGCTTCTTGGTATGTCAATAATATGCAGTCTTCTGACATTACTCCTTGTCTACTCTCCAACAAGTACGTTTTTCAAGTTTTACCCTCCGAGTCTAGCTATACTTCTCGCAATCTTTGGCGAACTAGCTTTGTATTTCTTAACAGTTGAACTGATAAAGAAATTCTTCCACAGGAGATATCTGTAGCACGTGCTGATACGCGCGCGCAGAATCACCTTCCACACACTAAGACACTGGAAAGGCACCATGGAATATCACCGAACCAAAGACATACTCCATGTGATGCAGCTTCTCGGCCACAGAAACATCAAAAACACGCTAGTCTACACTCAGCTCATGCCAATCAAAGATGACGACTTTATTTGCAAAACAGCAAAGACCGTTAAAGAAGCAAGTGAGCTGGTTGAAGTGGGCTTTGAGTACGTGTGCGATGTTGAAGATTTCAAGATATTCCGTAAGAGAAAGTGAAGGCTATGCCGAGAGTTTATCCTGTGGTGCCGAGGGCCGGACTTGAACCGGCGACAACCCGGTCTTCAGCTTCACCCTCAAATGAAACCATACTAAGTCGGGTGCTCTCCCAGTCTAAGCTACCTCGGCATACAACCACAATCTCATACCTACCGTGTCTTTAAGTTTTTTCTTTTTCACGGATATTATTGAAGAATGACGTAAAAAAACCGAAATGTCCCTAAACTACTCTGGCTCTTATTCGATTTGTCGCTGGCGCCAAACATTGTAGGGACATTGTCTCCAACAGTAGACGCTCCTCTTTAAGGAGCAGACTTTGCACTCCACACTTTCGAAGGGTCGAAGCCTCCTAATCCGCTGAGACAACATTGACGCCTAAAATATGAAACTCTCCGAGCAATAAATCAATATCGGAATCAAAGGATTATATTGACCCCAAGACAAAGGCATATGCATATGAGTAAAAGAGGGTATCTAAGTGATTGACTCCTACGATTTTGGAAGAATCGTTATAGACGGAAAACAGCACACAAGCGACCTAATCATCTTCCCAAACAGAGTCATGAGCGGCTGGTGGAGAAAAGAAGGACACAGGCTACACGTCAACGACTTAGATGAAGTGGTGAAAGAGAAAGCCGAAGTGCTCATCGTGGGCACTGGACACTCAGGGTTGATGAAGGTCCCTACAGAGACTAAAGAATTCATAAAGAGTGAGGGGTTCGAGCTGATCATTCAGCCCACCGAAGAGGCCTGCAAAACCTATAACAGTCTCGTAAAATCTGGGAAAAAAGTTGTAGCCGCTCTGCACCTCACCTGCTAAGAGTTTGCAACCTAAGCGGCTCTTTCCCACAGAAGATACACCTTTGTCTGCATCAAAATGCCGAGAACACGGAGTATTCTCGCTGTTTTCTCAACCCCAGCCTCTTTTATGGCTGACCGATAAGTGTCATCGTTTGTGTACGGTTTTTCTGGAACAGCCGCTCTCCTCACTCGGGGATGTTGAACGTTTGCCAAGATGTTTTTGCATCGGCTCATTTCTTCCATGCTTAACTCTTTGAGGTGTTGTAGGTTCTGTTTTTTAGAGGCTAGAAGAATCGGGTTGAAGCCTAGTTCGCGTAGTTCTTCGACTGCTTCTTTGCATGAAGGATCTGGCTTTTGTTCTGCGATTTTCTTCATTCCTGCTTTCTCGAAGAAGGGGTTATAGCGTGCCATAACTGCGATGGCTTCCACGTATTCTGTCCCAGCCTTTAGCAGTGTTTCTCTTACCAGTTGTGCGCCTAAGCCTATGGTACGATATTTGGGGTGTAACACGACTCTAGAGATTATGGAGAAATCTCGGTTTAGTTGCTCTGTTGTCAAGTGTCTTTGGAAGACTTTGCTTCTTCCGAAGCATGTGATGGGGGAGTAACTGTAGACTATGACGCCTATTGTTTCCTCTCTTCGTTTTAGAGTGAAGACTTTGCGCGGTGGCGGAAGTCCTCCAGATTCTCGGTAATGGAACTGAGCGAGTCTCTTGTAGTCTTGGAGTGTGCCTTCTTCGATCCGTATGTCTTGGGTTACGGAGCAGGTTTGATTGAGTTTGTTGAGAAAGTATCTGACTTCTACCTCTTTGCCTAAGCGTTTGTGAACGTACACCGAAGGCTTCAAGTCGTCGAAGAGGTCAGTGTGAGTTGTTGCTGCCAAAACCGCCGTTCCTTCTTGTCTGGCGAGTTTTTGTAGGTTGAAGGCCACGATTTTTGCTGTGTCTCTATCTAGCGTAGAGCAGAACTCATCCATCACCCAGTGCTGCTTGTTGGTTTCGATGAGTTTGGCTATGCGATAGCGATATTTCTGTCCGTCGCTGAGTTGGCTGTATCGGCGGATGAACAGAAAGGCGTCGTTTAAGCCCGCTCGGCTAAGCAACTCCAAGCCTTCTTGAAGGGAGTTGCCCACGGTATCAATTAGTGGTTTTTCACGGTTGATCCGCACGTCCTTGATGTTTATTGTGTTGGGTGAGAGGAGTTTTTCCAGTCGTTTCAGCAGTACGCTTTTTCCGCTGCCCGATTCACCCGTGATGTAGATGATGTCGTTTGGGGCGATTTTTAGTTCTATGTCGTCGTAGAGCACTTGTTGGCGATTTTGGTCTACGCCTATTCCGAAGGCTTCCGCCACCGCCAGAGTTCGTGGAGTGATGTCTGTGGCGGTTTTGTAACTGATGGTGATGTTGAAGGTGTTCGAAGTGCGGTCGAACCTTTTGGCTATCTTCGTGATCTCGAAGACTTCACGTAGACGTTCTCTGGACTTCTTCCTCATGACAGTTCAGCAAGTCCAGCAAACACAAGGGAGAAAGATAAATCAAAATTGCACAAAACCACAATATCGCAGCGGAACAGTCTATGAGGTTGCACACGCACATCTTGAATCCTTAGCAAAAGTTAAAACCACATTATATGTAAAGAGTGAAGAAAGTGAAATGAGGTGAATATGATGATATTGAAAAAGGATTTGATAGTCGCTGTTCTAGCAACGTTCTGTCTAACCGCTATACTGTTCACGGCGATACCGATCAGAAGCATGCCAAGTCCCAGCGAATATGACCCTTGGATTGACACAAACGACGACGGAATAATCAACTATGAGGACTTGTTCAATTTGGCGTCCAGATACGGCACTTTGGGAACACCGATAAACAAAACCGACCTACTCCTTGAACTGCAATCTAAAATAGATAGCTTGAATGACACCATTGTTTCCTTGATGGAAAGGGTCGACGAATTAGAAGCACCAGAATCAGTGACAACGGACAGAATTGCAGACGGCGCAGTCACAAATGAGAAATTGGCGCCGGACTCGATACCCTCTGCCTCTGTCAAAGGAATCACTATTACCACAACAACTTCGACTGGGGGAGTTTGGGAGGACATGGATGCTATGAGCGTAACCATAACCTTCAATCAGACAAGTCACGTACTGATTGTATTTACGTTAATGGCTAGCACTGTCCCAGCAGGGAATAACATTCGTTTGCGAGCGTTGGTTGGAGCACAACCAGCTCTTCCCGCCGAATACCAATTATTGTGTGACTCAACAGCGTATGACACATGGAGTTGCAGCTTCTACAAGCCATCAGTAACCTCTGGAACGTACACGGTCAAAATACAGTGGTGGGTGAGTGGAGGCATGGGATACGCACACATAAACCGAGTTTTAACCGTCATAGCGCTACCAGGGTAATCGCTGAGATGTTCAGCAAAACAAACCACGACCGTTTACCTAAAACTACTCACTAAGGGGTTAAGATGAGAAAAATCCTTGTATGTACGCCGCTTTTGTTAATCATTACAGCGTTGATCGTGATTCTGTCAAGTGTAGCGAGAGCCAGTCCGACGACCTCAATCAAGGTAGTCCCCGCTTCTGTCGAAGGATTGCCGGGCGAGTCTTTCATCATCAACATAACCGTCAACGACGTCACAGACCTTTATCTCTGGATGTTTCGCATGAAATGGAATAGCACGGTTCTGCGGTTGAACAGCATCCAAGAAGGACCGTTCCTCAAAAAAGATGGGGGTATCACAAGCGGTCTGATGTTATCACCGCTTATGCTTTCAGAGATAAACGCGGCTGGCAGAATAAACGAAACAGCCTGCTCCCTCGAAGGAGAGGACCCCGGAGTGGATGGGAGTGGAATAATCGCAACACTCAATTTCACGTGTCTCGCTTTGGGCGACACCGCTCTGGAGTTCTGGGAGGAGGCGCCTTACTTTGAGCCCGCAACCGAACTCTTCAACCCGAACGGAGTCAGCATTTCACACACGGCAATGCCAGGGACAGTCGATGTGGTACCTGAATTTTCAGGCTTCATGTTGATCGCTGTGTTGTTGTTTGTGACCTTACTTGTCGTAGTTCTTGGAAAGAAAGTGCGTTCAACGAGGCTCAAAGGGCATTGATTTTTTAAAATCTCGCTAAATCAATTTTTCTTTTCTTTTTTCTTTCCTTCCGAGAGTCTAATCGACTTAAGGGACATGCGTATTGCGCGTCCAACCAGAAACTAGTTAGTGTTTGGCAAGCAATCTCTCTAAATACTCGATATTCCTTTGAATTTCTTCTTTGTCGCATATGTTTCCGTGACCTGGAAGGATTTTCCTTATGCCAAGTTGCTGAAGCCTCTCTAAGCTTTTTATCCACTGCTTCCACTGTTTAGGGCCACCGAATCTTGTGGTGAGTGGCATCCCTTCATAGATTGTGTCTCCAGCGAACAACGTCTGTGATGTTGGATGATAAACTGAAATTTCGCCCGGAACATGCCCAGGAGTATGGATGAGTTCAAGCGAATCCTCGCCATCAATCTTTAACGAAAAATCTTCTTCGAAAATCTCGTCTGGCAACGATAACTTAACATCTCCCAGAATTTCTTCCACTTGTTTTCGACTGCGAGTCTTTGTAGTGGTCATCTTGACGATGAAAGCCTTGTAGGTATCCTTCACCGGCCTAAAGAATGGTAGGGTCCTATGCAGGAGAAAGTCGTGAACCCATTTATGAGCGATAACCTTTGCGTCGACTTTCTTGAAAACGCCCATGCCGAAGATGTGGTCGGAATGGTTATGTGTTAAAACCAGCCATATTTCTTTAGGCTTCTTTCCGAATTTTTCCGTTGAAGTTTTCACGAGGTATTCGCCTTCGTTGACGGTCATGCCAGCGTCAACATGAACTATGAATTCTTCTGTTATTAAAAAGCCAGCATTTACGCTGCCAGCCGGATGGAAAAGGTTAGTGACTCCATAGACGTTTTCGGCTAAATGATGAAGCTTCGCCATACTCAATCATCAATAACGATGATTATTCTATTCAAATAATTGATTTGTGGTCTTAAACCGCATAGAGAACGCTGCTAGATCTTCACGAAGCTAATAAGGGCAGAATTCACACAGTCTTCTAACAACTATAACGTGTTTAGAGGTGAAATTGTGGCGAAGGTTGCGACTGGCAAAGGGTTCGAGCTTGAGGTGCCCACTTCCTTCGAGGCTATGAAGGAAGACGCTGAAAAAAACATCATTAGATTGGTTGCGAGTTATCCTAAGGCGAAGAAGATGTGGGAACTCATGAAGAATGATCCAGAAGTGAACGCTGACTGGGACATGGCGAATTATATCGCTGTTGCGAAACTGGCTTCAACGACCACGGCGACATTCACATGAAGATTGTGGCAGCCAACGCATTGAAGATGCTCAAGGTTCTGTTGGACAACGGGTTCTCAACGAGTATTATTGAAGAAAAGGCTGGGGATGAGGATGACGCCTTCTTGGTTGTTCTGGCTGGCAGTTTGCTTCATGACATCGGAAATCAGGTTCACCGAGAGCAGCACAACGTGTCTGGTGTTTACCTTGCCGTTCCCATTTTGAACAGGTTGTTGCCAAAAATCTACAAGGACGAGGAAACCATGTACGAGATCAGAGGGCACGTTTTGCACACTATTTACTCACACGAGTTTGAAGCGAGAGACCTGACCAAAGAAGCTGCACTCGTTGAAATCGCGGATGGAACAGATATGACAAAAGGGCGTGGAAGAATGGCGTTCGACAAAGGAAACATCAACATACACACTGTTTCGGCTCTTAGCATCGAGAGAGTGGAAATCCAGCAGGGAAAGGACAGACCGGTAAGGATACTGATTGACATGAACAACAGCGCTGGCGTCTTTCAGATTCAAGAGACCTTTGGCAAGAAGATTCTTGGGGGTCCGCTTGAGGAGTACTTTGAGGTTATCGCTCTTGCGAAACCTGAGGAACTAGGGACTGATCAGAGAATCCTACATCAGATCATCATTAAGGGTAGAAAGATGGAACCTCTCTAAGCCGGAATAAAGCCAGGGTGGACGCTGAATCTTTAAGACGGGTATGGATTCTAAAGTCATAAAGCATTAATGAAGTAGTCGCTGGAACCCTAAGCCCAATGAGGTGAAAGATAGTGGACGGAGTCATTCTCGCGACTTGTAAGGAGTTGATCGACGACGCCAAGCTGGGGTGCACGGACATGGTGTTCAAAGATGTGTGCGTAGAATTGTTGGCTAAGGCGAAACTGGTGTTGACTGAACGGCAGTTTGAAGAGTTTTCTGATTATGTTGCGGAGAAGTTGAAGGAAAAGATTGTTCTGGACCCGAAGACTCACTAGAACTCTTGATTTCAGTTCTTTGTATTTTCCCTTTTATTGCGTGACACAGTTCCACAGTGCCATTGTGCCATAGTGCCAACTTCACTGTGTGCGCTTTCCTTTTAGCAAAGCCTCTCTTTTAGCCTCTCTCAGTGAAAAGGGATTGGCTAACTCAAATATTAGTCAAGTGATTGATTCGTTGCGTTTCGGCGACTTGGTTCAGGTTGATTGGCTAGATGCAAGTGAGGCAACTGATAGCATAAACCATGAGTTTTTTGATACGCCTGTTGTTTCTGTGGGTTTCTTTTTGGGGGTTAAGGGGCGCCAAGGGAAGCATATAGTCATCGCCAAAGAAGTTCTGGACTCGAGAACCTACCATTACAATGTGATTCCGGTCGGCATGATTCAGCGCCTTAAAGTGCATAGTCGTGTGGCTCTGACAAAGCGTGCGAAGCATCGACTGAAGAAACTCTACCTGAAAACGTTTAGGCAGATCAAGAAGCGGGCGGGTTGGATAGGATGCGCAGTCTAATCAGAAGGGCGTTAACGAGAACGGTGCTTAGGCAGGTTGGTAGAGGTAAGAAGGTTGTGCGTGTTGAGGTTTTGCCTAGTGAGGGACTTGTTTATGGTGTTTGTTTTGTTGTTGTTGCGTTGGTTGGGTTGTTTGTTTTGGAGGTTGTTCATTTGTTGGTTTTGAGGTGTTGGAGTAGTGAGGTTTTTGCTGTTATTACGAGTTTGGTTGGTGCTGTTGTGGGGGTGTTTTTTGGTCATGTTGGTTAGGGGGTGTCTGTCTGTCTAGGTCTAGTATAGAGGGGGAGAGGGTGTGAGTGAGGATAGGAAGGGGGAAGAGGAAATCGGAGAGTTGATTGCTAGGGCTTGGCGTTTGGTGGATTTGGCTGAGGATAGGGTTAGAGATGAGAGTTTGGATGAGAATGAGAGGATTAGGTGGGCTGGTGTTTTGGCGACTGTTATTGGGACTTTGAATAAGTTGATGTGGAAGGCTGGTGTGGGGAGGATGGATAAGAAGAGTGTGGCTAAGTTGTTGGAGAAGATTCCCAAGAAATATCGTGCCGTTGTGCTGGGAGTTGGTAGGGGTAGGAAGAGGTTTGCCGTAGATGAGTAGTGATGATTATGAGAAACTCAGAAAGATTAGGGATGACCCTGTTTGTTTTGCAGAGTCTTTGCTTGGCTGGCATCCCTTTCCCTATCAGGAATGGTTGTTGCGTGACAAGTCGAAGCGTATTGTGAGCTGTTGGGGAAGGCAGTGTGGCAAAACTTCGACTATTGCGGTGAAGGCGGTTCACTTTGCCTTTGCTAACCCTAAAACTCTGACGTTGATTGTTTCTGCTAGTTTCAGGCAGAGCATGATTATGTTTGACCGTGTTCTGGGGTTTATTTATGGGAATGAGTGGCTTCCGTCCAGTGTTGCTCGGAAGACCAGGTCTATAGTTAAGCTTGACAATGGGGGTCAGGTTATTGCTTTGCCTTGTTCTGAGCATCTTATTCGTGGCTACACGGCTGATTTGGTTATTGTAGATGAGGCTGCTTTTGTGCCAGAAGGCACTATTGTGAATGTTTTGAATCCGATGTTGGCGACTACTAATGGAACTTTGATTCTGTTGGGCACGCCTTGGGGTAGGGATCATTTCTTTCATCGGGCTTTTATGGATCCTGATTTTAGTGTTTCTCGTGTGAAGTCTGTAGAGTGCCCTTTGATCTCGGATGATTTTCTTGAGAAACAGCGTCAACTTATGACGAGGGAGGATTATTTGAGGGAGTATGAGGCGGAGTTTATGGAGGCGGCTAGGTCGTATTTTGGGCAGGATTTGATTCGTTCTTGTATCGATGCTGAACTTGAGTTTGTTGATGAGAATATGATTGTTGGAGAAGGGACTGTTAGATTTGTAGGTGACTATTATATGGGTGTTGATCTTGGGAAGCTAAAGGACTATTCTGCTGTGGCGATAGTGAAGCGAGAGGAGGACTTGGTTAAACTGGTCTTATTGAAGGAGTTTCCTTTGGAGACGCCTTACAGTCATGTGATTGGATGGATTGTGCGTGCTGAGCGTATGTTTGGTTTTAGGAAGATTCTGGTTGATAAGAGTGGGGTTGGGGAGGCTGTTATGGAAGAGATTGGAGCGCAGGGGCTAAAGAATGCTGAAGGACAGACTTTCAGTGCACAAAGTAAGGCTGAAATGCTGACGAATCTGAGGATAAAGATGGAGCAAGGCAAGTTCAAGATGCCTTATAGTCGTAGACTTTGCCAACAACTAAACGAACAACAATATGCCTACAACAAAGCGGGCTATCTGACGTTCAGTCACCCGGAAGAAAGCCATGACGACATCCTATGCGCACTGGCGCTCGCAACAAAAGCCACAAGACAAAAAGAAGTCAAGCCATACTTCGCCGCAGCCAACAAGTAGGGCTACACTTTTTCTAAACTTTTCAGAATGTTTTGAACTAATTGTTTGAGAGGCGGTATATCGTCCTTTGCTGTTTTCCATAAGATTTCCACATCGACGCCGAAATATTCGTGGATTAGTTTGTCTCTCATCCCTGACATTTTCTTCCAAGGAACCTCTCTGTGTTTGTCTTTTAGTGTTTTTGGAATCTTCTTTGTGGCTTCTCCTATGACCTCGATGCTTCTCACAACGGCGTTTATCGTCTTTCTGTCTCTCTTGAACTCTTCGAAACTCATGCCTCTGATGAAGCTTTCGATGTCGGTGATGGAGTCGAGGATGTCTTGTAGATAGTCTCTGTAATCCCGTCTTTTCATATGTATATCACTTCTTTCAGAATGTATTCGCCGATTCTTGGTTTGAGAGCCTTTTTTGATACCAAGTCAACCTTTGTGCCCAACAGAGTCGATAAGTTTTCTTCCAAATCCATGAATTCAAATAATCCTATGGGTTCTTCGAATTCCACAAGTATGTCGATGTCGCTTACTTTCTTTTGTTCTCCCTTGACATAGGAACCGAAAACGCCTATTTCCTTTACCCTAAACCTCTCTCTCAGTTCTCCTTTGTGCTTCTTGAGTGTTTCTTTTATCTCGTCAACCCTCTTCATACCTTATTCGCTGAAAATCATGGAATTTAAGCCTTCTTGTTTTTGTTTTGGTTGATTGTCACAACGTTTTTTATCTCTAAGCCCTATAAGTTGCTCAGAAGGCGTGCTATGGAGAAGGCGAAGCTGATGCGAAACATTGGGGTTGACTATGATTCTGAAGGGGACGTGCTCTACATCAGCTTCGGAGAGCCTCAGGAAGCCGACGACTCAGACGTGACCGAGGAAGGAGTGATAATTCGGCTCAGAGAAGGGAAAATAGTTGGATTTACGGTGCTGAACGCCAGCAAGAGAATGCCACAGGTAGCAAGGAAGGCTAAAGCACAAGCCTAAACAACGCTTCAAAACGAAAAGTCAGGCACCCATGTATAAGAAAAAATTATCTGAAACGTCCTAAAAACACTTAGATGATTTCTATGTCCACATTTGCGCGACCTTTTGCAGAGAAGTTTCTGAAAGGGATTCGAGATTTTGTTGATTCAGGTAAGTTGAAAATAGATAGACTACCAAAATGGGTCAAGTCAGCTAGTGTTAAATTTGTGAAACTTAACAATAGCAATATCTTTCTATTTGATGATTCTCCGACAGATAAGGATCTACGTACATGATTGGAGATGAATCTATTGCCGACATAAATTACATCAAGATATTCGAATTCAAAACTTCTCCTCTAGAAACCATTAACACTGCTGTCGATTGGGCTGAAGAATTAGTTAAGAACCGAATACGCGGCTATAAAAAAGCGTATCCTTGGAGATAAAACATAATTCATCCTGCAGAGCATTCATGTTTCCGTTTTGTTAAAAGCCCAATTTTTCAGCTACGAGTACCACTGTTATGTTGGGCTTTCTGACTCTGTTTGGAGCCCTCTCCAAGATAGTTATCACACGACAAATCCTCTTCGGAGAGTCACAATCTGTACACACTCCTGTTTTAACGCAAGGTAATTCTCTAATGTTATGGCGTTTAGCATTCAGAGGACCAGCAACCTCCCTAAGCCGTTTAAGACCAGCCTCCACATCCCCCACAATCTTGTTCCACCCAACAACCACAACCACCCTCCCAGGACCAAAAATCATAGAAGCAACCCTATTCCCCGAACTATCAACATTCACCAGCTTCCCATCCTCCGTAACAGCGTTACTACTACACAAATACACATCCGAATTATGAGCCTCCACCATATACGGAAGCCAACCCTCAATCGGCACGTCAGGCAACCAATGATGAACAACACGATTCCCACGCTCCCTCAAAGCCTCAATCAACCCCAACTCCCGAACCGTCACAGAACCACCAACACCAACCTTAGCATCCACAGGAATCAAACCCAAAACCTTCTCCACCGCATCCTCTTTAGAAGAAGCAAGAACAACCCTGAAACCATTCTTCTCAAGACTCTCCTTGGTTCTAACCAACCTCTCTCGATCAACACACTTCGATTCCATCTTCATTCCCAAAAGATGATAGAAACTTGTTCTAAAATATCTTACGAGCTTTTAAAATTAAGGGTGATGCCACTTTCATCCAGAAATGATTAGATTCCCACCAAACATCTCCGTTCTTATTCATCAACTTCCCTCTTCCCTCTAAAAGTAGAACTTTTATATGTTTCGGAGAATATTTCTTTAGGAAGGCTTTAACTTGCGGAAAGTAGTTGAGGTAGCCAAGAAAGAAACCCCTATAAAAGAGGTTACGAAGGATTTGGAATCTACCGACCCTGTTGAGATAGCTAGGTCTGTTCGGAAGAAAATGTACGATTCTTGGAAAGAGAAGAGAAATTGCCAATTATCCAGTTAGATTTCAGTTGGAAATACTATTTTTGGGACTTTCAACCCTAATCTCATTCCGACCTGTTCGATTTTCTCCCTTTTGTCCCTCAAATGAGCCTTGTTCCAAGTCACTATGTATGTTATCTCGCTGCCTGTTCCAATGAGCACCAGAAACGCATCTTCTTTTTTCATATTCGCTTCTAAAGCAAACTTTTCTATCAAAACCTCCTCGCTGAACCCAGTCTTTAAAGCCACCTTCTTTACGGCTTCATCACTTGGGATTATAAATCTGGCGTTTGCTTCATACCAGTTTCTAACACTTTCCGACAGCTCTCCATACTCCCACAATCTGAGAATCTCAAGGAAAGTGTCTGGCACTGCAAGGGAAAATTCACCTCTTTCAACCCTCCCCAAAAACCTTTGCGAACTCTCCAGTCTCCGATCTCGCTTTCTATACCACTTAGCAATTGTTACAACATCCAAGTCCACTATAACCTTTAACACATCTCTCACTCACGAAATTATCGACTACCCATCAGATTCTTCAAACTATAATACTTTCGCAAAGGAAGCAACAGTCACTGCACTTTTCCCGAACAAGTTATGACCAGCTCAAAAATCCTTATTAACACCTAAAACAACACATATAATTGCGAAGACTAGCCAAACACTCTCTTTGGCTAACATGAATCGCACAACAGAGCCGTAACCATCGGCGGCTTCAACCCAGACAAAAAAGGCGCAAAAACGCCCCACTGAATGACGGACGGTTGACCTCCGGTTGCGGCGACAAAAATGAAGACCTAACAACGCTTTGCTTAGGTCCGAAACAGGCTCAAAAAGGCGCACAAACCCCCAAATCCAACCAACCATAGCGGCCAAAAACTCTCCAAACATTATAAATCCGGTTGATCCTGCCGGACCCTACTGCTATCGGGGTGGGACTAAAACATGCGTGTCGTACGTCTCCAAGCCACGGTGGAGACGCGGCAAACGGCTCAGTAACACGTGGCCAACCCAACCTTGAGACGGGAACAACCCCGGGAAACTGGGGACAATTCCAGATAGGCGAGGAAGCCTGGAATGACTCCTCACCCAAAAGGCACCTGAACCACGCATCAGATGCCGCTCAAGGACGGAGCCGCGGCCGATCAGGTAGTTGGTAGGGCAACGGCCTACCAAGCCAATAACCGGTACGGGCCGTGAGAGCGGGAGCCCGGAGATGGGAACTGAGACAAGGTCCCAGGCCCTAC